>Ga0070697_100001764_pt1 | contig 16518 bp, 16 predicted proteins | sample KBSK1501metaG_FD_65475 | JGI IMG/M metagenome (GOLD analysis project Ga0070697, IMG submission 65475) | Corn, switchgrass and miscanthus rhizosphere microbial communities from Kellogg Biological Station, Michigan, USA - KBS K1-50-1 metaG | ecosystem: Host-associated > Plants > Roots >...
GAATTGGCCAATCTCATCCACCGGCTGCGCGTCCACTACTTTTAGAATTGGCATGGGCACTGTCCGTTCCGGCATGGCCTGGCCCGTATTACTTTGATTCTCAACCTTCTCTGAAAGGTGTTCAATGTCTCTGAAGATGTTTCCAGCCTTGAGAAATATCCCCACGAGAGCCGATCCGAGAAGCCCTCCGAAACCGATAACGGCAATAAGCGAACCTTTCCCCTGAAGCAGGCTTGACAGGTACGTCTGAAGGTAGGGGTTGCTCACATACTCATTGTAGATCCAGAGAGACAAGCCAACAACAATCAGTGCTTGCAAGACCAATACACCCTTCACAAAGCTTGAAGCATTGCGCCAAGAATTTCCCATAAACCCGAACCCGGTCCGGCTTTTCCAACCTAGGCATTGGGCACATGTCTTATCTCAAAATCGTGGAACGCCGCTCCTCAACCAACGGTACTTCCAACCATATCGATTAGCAGTCACAAATCTGATTCATGACCAGTTTCTACAGAAATAGCCACTTCTTGTCCAACAGGAAAACCTGTTACCGTCCTCTCTCGATTGGGTTCTTTCTTCCCTGAGCTAGAATTAACGGAATCAGATCGCACGGGGTTCGACTAGAGGACTCTGACAGCTACTTTACAACCCTGGCAATATTGATAGATTGCTAAGAGATCCCCTGGCACGTGCTTGACAGCATCGGTCTGAACTAGAACGTTCGCCAGGGGCTTTCCGCATACCAAGTGAGGAACTCTCTCAATTGTGAGAACGTCGATCCCTTGACCGACCCTCTCCAACTGTATTACCAGTTCATCCAAGGTCGCAACCGGAAATTCCTGAAAGGGCTGGTGACTTGAAGTAGAATCCGGCGCCGGCTTCGACTCCGGTAGAACCGGTACGCCTGAACGAGTTGCGACCTGTCGCAAGTACAGTCCGATCTGGGCAACGTGAAGCCGGCTCGCTTAAGGGTAAAGTAACCGGGCACATATCCATCCAAGTTAATCCATTCAGGTCTCCGTTCGAGTCCTGGAAAACAGTCTCAGGAGGGGCCTGTCTGGAACTCGTACTGGCTGGCATAGGTGTTTAGCCCATGATAGGAGTACTGTTGCAACTGGCTGGTCAAGGTCAACGGGGAGCCGGTGCACTGAGCGTAGACCAACGAGTTTGGGTTAGGGGGCACATATTCGCCGATGCAGATCCATGCTTTGGATACCTGGAATTCAGACTCTGAATATCTGACTTGTTTCATCGACGTCTCAGACGGACTTGGATGGTACCACTCAGTCATCAAACTCGTAGGCGTGCGAGTCCCAGAGGTGCTCGACGAGCTGGTAAATATGCTCCCGCCGTTCGCGGCGTAACTGTGAGAGGAAAACGCTCCCGTGTTGTAATCTGACGCGTACATCAACACCGTGTCGGTGCTGCTCGAGAATGATAGGCTCAGCCTCAAGACGTCACCCGGATTGACGTTGTCCGGGACTCTTGACAGGACCGGATTGCTTGTCGAACCGTTGGGTGCAAACACTTCCCAGATAAAGTGGAAACCCGAGTCATACCCGTTCCCAGAAGCCAATGGCCAATTGTAGGCTAGCCCGACCTGGTACCAATAACCTACGTCAGACAAGCCATTGAGAAGGTAGGCGGGACCGTAACCTGACGAGTCGGTTTGAGCCACCGCGGTAACGTTGTAACTCAGTGAGTAAAAGTCCTGAGCGAAAATCAAGGATACCTGCTGGTCGTAGGAGGCCTTCCCAGGAGTCGTCGGAAAAGTGGAGTTTGTACACAGCGATGGAGCAAGGCAGGCCAAATTCCGCAGAACGTTCCGCGCGTCATCGTACAGACGTGTCATGGCGGGAACCAAGACCCCTGTGGCGAATAGGCTTCCAGCCACAAGGAGAACAATCAGGCCTATCGCGGTGCCAACATGTTTCGAGGGAGCTGAACCGGTTCGAGCAGAGCCAGACCAGTCAAGCCTTGTCCCGCAGTACGGGCAGAAGCTACTAGTGACCAGCAGCTCCCCGTGGCATACCGGACACTTCATACGCTATCAGGTTTGGAGTCGCGTACCTTAGTCTTTCCGTTCACTCACAATACGCTAGGTTCCAAAATCGATAAAGCCTTTTCAAAACCGAAAGAATCTGATATGGAGATTCCAAGTTGAAAACAGACAGCCTAGTTACAGCTTTGAAGAAGGACAAGGAGATAGAGTTGACCGTCAAGGGCCGACGGAGCGGAAAACCCCTTCCCCGTCCCGTCTGGTTTGTACTCAAAGGGAAGGAACTATTGCTGCTGCCGGTCACGGGCACAGATTCTCAGTGGTACAAGAACATCCTTCAAGATCCCCGGGTGAACATCAGCTCGACCGGACAACGCTTCAACGGCAAACTTCAAACAATAACCGAGAAAAAGCAAGTTGAAAAAGTCATCGAATTGTTCAGAGAAAAATACGGCGCCTCAGATGTCAAGAGGTACTATCCAAAGCCCAACGTGGCCGCGAGCTTACTTCTCAAGTGAGATCGGAGAATTCCAAGGCGAATTTCACAGGGCACAATGATGGCCTTCACGAGATCCAAATCTGCCAAGAATCATGATCTCGACTAGGGGGTTACTTGAATCTCAATCCCCGAACCGTAGCCCGAGCATGGGGCCAAACAGTACAACTATCAGCATGAAAATCGCTGGGAAGACTCCTAGGACTATAAAGAGTATGATCTTGCCCGACGTGCCTTCCTTACGCTCTCGACGAGCCATCGTAGGGGGACCTGCCAAGTGAGAGCGCTAAAAAACAGTTACCCTAGACAGTCGTGTAAGAAAAGCAGTCCGATCCTCGCAGACCGTAGATACCGCTCCTAGCAGCCTAAAAGATTTGAAAGGCCCCGATTGCAGACTGTAGAACATCTTGAGCCTGAACGACGCGATATTCAATATCGCGCTAAACCTGCTATCTCAATGGGGCTATACAGGAGTCTTCCTATTGATGACCCTTGAAGGCGCGACGCTTCCCGTTCCTAGCGAGATCATCCTTCCATTGACTGGGTTCCTGGTTTACAAGCATACTCTGGAATTTTGGCCTGCCGTAGCCGTAGCCTCGCTGGGAGGACTCCTTGGAACAATGATCGACTTCAGTATCGGATACTACCTAGGACGGCCGGCTGTGCTAAGGTTCGGCAGGAAGATCAGGCTTAGAGAGCATCATCTCATAACCGCCGAGGGATGGTTTGCAAAGTACGGTAATGTGGCTGTCTTGCTAGCAAGGTTTGTTCCCCTTCTTCGAACAGTGATTGCGTTTCCAGCCGGGATCGCAAAGATGAAGATTGGAAAATTCCTAGCCTACTCAACTATCGGCATAGTCATCTGGGATATCATACTCATCTACCTAGGGGTTCTCGCAGGGCAGAATGCTAGCTCGATCATTAGCACCTTGGACGCGGTTCTGCCGCTCATCGGATATGCGGCAATAGTGGGACTAATCCTAGTTATCCTGTTCTTCTCACGAAGGACCCGGGAGAAGAAGACCCCCGACGCAGGCGTAGTCGCAACATAGTGGTAAACTGTTGACCTTAGGCGTCCAGAGGGAAGCGACTTTCTATTTTAGGCGTTTCGACAGACTGTACGTCTAAGTCGCTGAAAACTTGACCTACCAAGACCTGAAGAGAAATGATGTTTCCGGGCGGATAGAGCTAACTACAACATCCAGCTAGATCCTGAACTGGTCATAATAATGGAAAACGATAGAACGGTCGAAGAACTACTCCAGTGCGATTCCATCTGTTCAAAGCACGATGCGCGTTGCGAACTCAAGGGGTATCAACAGGCCTCCTATCGTTACCACGGCCACAAGGATGCTGACGGTAAGATGTGCGTATGGCCTAAGACCGTCACAACATGACAACCCGAACATAAGCGTGAGGCCCACGTGACAGCGGGCACTAGAAGAGACCCCAACGGGGGAAGGTAACAGGACCCGTAAGGTGGCGAACTGACAATCACTACCTCAAGGGTAGTTCGGAGGAATGCGTCATGGCTCTATCCAAGAAGCGGGTTCCTCTCAAAGCTCTACTTCTGCTTCTCACCTTTGCATTAGGCTCTTTCACTGTTAGCGGAACGGTTCTTCCGCTCGCGATTAGCGACGCCCATAAGATCACGGGCAGCTTCCTGTTGACAATCAGCCCGTCTGCAGTCACCGTCCCAGAAGGCGTGAACGTCAGCTCGACCGTCACCATTCTTAGTACTCAGGGCTTCGCTGGAACTGTGACGCTTACTGGATTGGCCCCTAGTGGAATTACCGTCATCCTAAATCCAAGAGGAGTCAATGTCCCAGTTGGAGGATCCGCTACCTCGATGACTACAGTCCAAGTTGCTAAGAATGCGTCGATAGGAACCTACAGCATCATCGTAACTGGGACCACGGTAGCTGGTAGGAAGGTCCTTAGCAGCTCAGCCCTATTCACAGTCACGGTTAACTCACAAGCGGATTTCGGGGTCTATGCGAATCCATACTCAATCACCGTTGTCGGGGGATTTGCAAACACCACGAGCATTATCGTGGGCAGCAAGAACGGTTTTGATGGCTCCGTAACTCTCTCTGCAAACGTACCCTTCGGATTTCTGGGCGTAATGGGAGGCCAAAACCCGGTAACACTAGCTCCGGGATCCGCGACAAGTACAAGTCTTCAAGTGTCAACTACCACATCCACTCTCTTGGGCAAGTACAATATCACGATAACCGGTTCTAGTGGAAGCATCAGCCACTCATGTATCCTAATCGTCGATGTCGTGGACCCGGCTCCCGAATCACTGACCCTCTCAACATTCTCCCTAACCTCTCCCACCAATCTGACCCTGTTTCTAGGCAATAATGGTAATACTCCGATAACGCTCACATCTTACAGCGTAGCTGATCTCTCCAGAGACATGTGGATCCTTTCCAATTGGACAGGGCCCACTGTTTTGCCGGGAAACCTCGACCCAGCAACAATATTGGTCGGTACAAGTTGCAACGCGTGCATTTACAACGGAGTACCTTTGCTCTTCCAACAATTCCTCATCGGTCATACATACCTGATTACTCTCACCACGAAACTGAACAACCAGCTCACCTTCAGTGTTGCAGTCTAATGAGTCAACGTCCTACCCGCGCAGAGCACGTATCCTAACTAGGAATGAACGGGACCCTACCTCAGAATCGGAGTCTTAAGGAATTCCATCTTTCATTCCGGAAAAACGATGCATCCCAAGAAGGAGTCGCAGGGCCTGTGTGCTAATTGGTGCCGCTAGTTCTTGCCACTCGCGAAAGAGAAGCTGGCGAGTGTTGACGAAGATACAGGAGCTGGGACCGAGCGCCTGTCAATAGTAGCTTCCGTATGAAATCTGACTTTGAGATAACTCCTTCACGATTGCGATAGTCCTCGTATAACGCGTCAACGATTGCCCAATCAGTCTCGTCTAGTTTGATCTGTTTCGAGAAGGGGGCCCAGTCCTTGCTCGCCTTCGTATCGGACATTGCTAACAGGGTAGCCAGTCGGAATATCCTCTTTAGCGTATAGTTACCCAACACGTCCTGTAAGGATACCGACTGGATATTGCAAGGGGGAGGTCGCGTAGACGCATCTTGATACTAACTCCCCACAATCGCGTGACCAGGCACGAATTGGCTTGGACTTGTGCAGATGATTTCAATCCGACTCGACACATACCTCCATTATTGTCAGGCTGAAGGCGCTGGTCGGGAAGGAAGTATTCGGCGCGACCTGTTTATTGCTTTTTCTTGGGTTTCGATATCGCCGCTATGGAAGGCGTTTGAGCTCTCGCCCTAGACCTGGAAATCCGCTTTCGATGTCTCTCTGAAGGACTATCTCCTCCGTTGTGTTTCTCGTCCATCTTCAACCAGTCGGGTATTACTATCGCTCTGATCAATTCCTGCACTGTAATGTCCCTATCGTCAGCGATTTTTCGCAGCTTCGTGTAGGCGGAGTCGCCGAGAGACTGCATGAACTTAGACGAGTCGGTAACCCCCTAGGAATGCCGCCGTTATTATCTGTCAGAACCTCAAGTCCCCAAGAGCAGTCCGGCGCCATATAAGGCCGAGCGCTCGCTTCATACACCGACTAATATTTTACGACAATACGATACCTCTAGATATACAATTCATGCTGAGGGTGTTCTGGGCCAAATGTCAACCAAGAATATTCTCTATGAGAAGCGCCCGATCGAAGGTCAGGATGATCCCGAGTATCCGTGTTACTTGTAGCCGCGATCATGACAGGCCCACCCACCATGTCCTCTCTTCCCAGCTTGTGCCGCAGAATCCAGCCGCGTTCCGAAGCAATCCGAGTACATGGAACAGAACTCCTCAGGGCTCCTCGGCGATCGCCGGCCTAACAATCTCAAGCGTTAGCGGTTTCTCAGGAATAGTAAACCTCACCGCAACAATCTCACCGATCATCGGAAACGGACCCATTCCGACACTCAATCCGACAAAGGCAACTGTGACCTCCGGAGGAACGGCAAACTCGCCACTATCTTTTTCAACATCTGGATCAACGCCACGGAGAGGCCACACAATATTCGTATTGGCGACCAGTGGGACCTTCTCCCACTCTCTCTCAATTAGTTTGACTGGGCAGTAAATGCGAAATTGTCTCTGGGATAGGTTCGAGTCGGTCCAGTATCGAATGGAGCTATACCGGTACCTACAAACTTACTTGGCCGGAGGTGGGATACGTCAGGTCTCGGATCTTTGCCGAGTATAGACCCACACTGTTTGCCTGCAGAAAGATCGTAAACGTCACCTGGTTGGGAACAGCCCAGCCTTGAGCTAGCCAGACCTGATTTGCATCAATGGATACCGAGGTCCAGGCAGAAGCGGCGATAGGAACAATAGTGGTTACGTTGTAATTGGAAGTCGATAGCGTCGACTTCGCGGTGGTATTGGAGAAGACGTAGGATACTTCGTGGGCTCCGTCTGTCAATGCTACACCGAGCACAGCCCGACTGCTAGTGCTTGTTGCTGCGGGGTCAAACAGAAAAAGATTCAGTGTTGTAGCGTTGAGGAGAACTCTCTGAGAGAGCATTATCCTCTCTAGATTGACGGCTGAGGTTGTATAGTTGAGTTGGAGGGTTATCCCTGACGTCTGGTTTTGATCGAGGCCTTGAACTGCCGACGATAACTGGTCCATGTTCACCTTGGTCAGCTTCCAACTGAATGGGACCTTGGCACCAGCACCGACATCGAGTGTCCACCATCGGAAGTGCGGATTCTCTATGGTCCGCAGAGGAGCATCAACGCGAAATGATAGGGATTGGCCAACAAGGTTTCCGGTACCTGCGTCAAAGACGTAGACGCGGAAGCTTGTATATCGAGGCACGGCTGCCAGACCGTCTGTTGCACTCACGAGATATGAAGCACTCGTAGATGGCGCCAGGCTCTGGTTTGAGTTCGAGGCCCAGAGGTAAGGGAGGTAGCTCCACTTGACAAAGAAAGACGGGACGACGGGTCTAGGGGTCATGTTGTCCAGCGTAACATTCAACAGGGTTGACGCGCCTATCCCATCAGGATCGGCTATTGAGTTGACTTGCACCTCCACCCTCGAGGGCGGCGAACTTGAGACATAGGTTCCAAATGCTCCGACAAACACTGTGGTGAGCAGCAAGCCGGCAAGCAGGGGAACTCTTAACCTGCTTCTAACGGAGCGAAGGGCGGACCCCATTGAAGGGTGCCAAGGCATAGTGTGAAATGAGGAAAAACGCCAGATCGATATCGCGGGTCTGTTCTTGAAGAATTCATAGGCCAGGGGAAAAGCCCAATAGAATATGTAGTTGGGAAAAGATCGATAGTAGAAGAACATGATCACGATCGGGAAGATCCAGACGAAGTATCTTGACTTAGAGAAGCGGGTGGAATAGAGATAGAGCGCCCCGATGCCTACGAGGCCCATGATTGCGACAAAAAACAAGGGAGGAGGGACGACTCCCAGGTCCAAGAGTATCCCGGAAAGCCCGACTCCGCCAGGGACTTGAGCTGCACCTCCAGGGAAATAGGGTGCGATAGTAGCCGCCCACCATTGGGATGGAGAGGACAGCATGAACGGAATGTTTGGGCCTAGAAAGCCCATGACAATAATACCGGCTCCTACAAGAGTGTTTTTCAGCTTAGAGCCGGGAGATTCCTGCCAAAGACGAATAAGGAGAAACGGGGCAGCGATGAGCGCAATCTGTTTTGTGGCCGCGGCAAAACCTACCATCAGGAGACCAAGATTCCTGTTTCTATACCAAAGGATAGCGCCTCCCACTAGGAAAAATGCCCAGACGCTATCAGTCCAGCTTGCCGCAACGAACGCTGGAAAGAACACGAAGGGGGTGAGACTAAGCGCTTTCTGACGAGTAGGAACAAGCCCGAAGATGATGAGTACTGATAGTAAGTGGAAGACTAATACTCCGTCGCGCAGATCATGCAGTCCAGCCGCGTAGAGTGGGAGGAGCGTGAGAAAGTTGAGTGCCGGGTAGTTGAGGTGAAACTCGAACGAGCCGTCGATTCTGGGAGTGTAGAAGGACGGAGGAAAACTGAAGTGGTCTAGGAAGGGCTTGATCGAGTAACCATACGGGTTCTGTAAGGCTAGAACCTTCAAGACTCCCATATAGGAGCCTACGATGCTGTCGGTCATGTAGGTGACCCATAGAATTCGCGTGAAGAGTATGTAGAGAACGAGGGTGGCGCAGAGGTGTCCTGTCAGTGAGAAGAGGTTAGACTTGTTGAGCGACAACAATTTCCTCCTTGAGCTTACCAAGTTGTATGCTCCGAACAGGAGCACAGGGATCGCTAGAACGACGAAGAGGCTTGAGATGATGACGATTAGCAGACCAACCGCTACTAGAAAGGCTCCCGAGACGAACAACCCTATTCTCGTCCCTCTTCCCGCGTGGGTGGAAGGCTCCTGATTCATACCCAAGAATTGACCCGCACGTGTCCTAAGGAGGTGAGAAATGCGACTGACTGGAATAATCATCAATTAGACCCTACGGTACACGCGACTCAAGACTAACGTCGATCCGGCGAAATGACCCTTTAAGAGTTAGGTGAAAAAGCAGAACCGCCCTTCTCAAGCCTCGAATGGGCGTCTGCACGTTCCTATCAGGAACGGGCACACTTGCCGGTCTATTTTATTCTGGTGTTCCAACGAACATGCAAGATCCGCAAGAGAAGATGGCGAGGCGTCTAGGCATTTTTGCGTCGCGAGATGGTTGATACAACCCTTTTTTCCAGGAACAATTTCCTGTCTGGCGGGGACAATGGGCGAGACAGGCAGGTCAGGGCATAGTCTGGGCTTGGATGGCTCGCGAATTCGCTTGCTTTGCTCGGCGATTCCCGAACGATTTTCAGACGAAACTTTGGTAGCCCCAGAGTCGAGATTACGGCTCGAAATAGGTGAGTCTTCGCCGCCTAAAAGGCTCATTGCCAGCTTGAGGAGAAATCTGGAAAACTCGGGATATAGTATAGCCGAAGAAAGTTTCCGACACTAACCATTAGTATCCCCAGCTGAGGGAGCAGTTCCTATTGGCTTGCGGTCACGGAGAAGAGTGAGTCGTGTTTCTTCTAGGACACAGCTGCTGGAGCTATATCTTCTCCAAGCTCACAGGCAGACGAGTTAAGGTCAATCTCCCAGCGTACATGGCTCTTCTGGCAGGAGTTCTCCCAGACTTTGATATCTACTTCAAGCCACTAATTCAACACCACACCTACACCCACTCGCTGATCATTCTGCTACCCATCTGCGTAGTTCTTGTGATAAGATTCAAGGGTCTGGGCACAGCATTCTCAGCAGGGATTCTCTCTCACCTCATGGCCGACTCGATAGTTGGGACGATTCCGCCTCTCTATCCGCTCTCGAATTTCCAAATTGGAATAAGCTTGGGGATCCCGAGTCCGGCAGATACGGCTCTCGAAGTTGGCGCTTTGGGACTCGTTCTGGTCCTAGCTTATCTCAACGGAGACTACAAGCTTGTGGCGAAGTCCCACCGGGAATCTGTCTATCTAGTAATCCCCCTCGTTTCTATCGTTACATTGACACTTCTTTTTGCCGGCGACAACAACGTTTCGCTCGCAGCATTCGCTTTCTCAAGAAAAGCCCTGACGCTGATAACCATAGGCCACGCAGCCTTGACCGGATTCCTTAGTCTCGGCGTCCTTCAAGGTGTCAGGGCGGTCATATCCTACCCCCAGCAACCGGGGCCAACCTCAGGGGCGGTAATTGACGAACACGAAACGTCAGGACATGCTCTCCAGGGTAACACCTCGCCTTAATCCCGCCTGCCAAGCGGTTCTCATGAGACTGTTCTGGAGGTCTCAAGAATAGGCTACCTGACCTGGTGGAACTTCCCGAAGAAAGCTTGGCTTATCATCATCGGAGAACTAACCATAATCACATCTCTGTCCCTCTCGCTCTACATAACCTACCTGACCAACTTCTACTTCCAAACATACGTAAACACTCTTTCCCCGGTATTAGTCCCGGTGCTCAGTGTTGCGTTCGGGATATCCTCCGCATCAATAGCCACCTACCTCTATCTCGGAATGAAACGAATCCGGACCTTCCAAGAACCGGAAATTCCAGCAAAGAAGAGGGTTCAGCAACGGAAGACACCAAAGCGGCCTCCGCAGACCCCGGCCTCGCAGCCCAAGCTTGCCGAAGTTCCCCCAACCATCTCAATCAAAACAAAACCACTTGCCCTGCCCCAGAGTCGTGCTCAAGCACCCAAACCACCATTGAAACAACGAGAGGATCACACTCCGAGCCCTGACGACAGAAAACAGTCCTGAATCATCCTGAGAACCGAATGACGGACCATCCGTTTCAATGTGGACGTAAAGTTGCGATATGAAGGATCGTCCCTAGACTAACCAGGGTCAACTCAGGCTCCTCTGGATGAGCTAGATTACGAGCCACGAAGAGCAGGAGGCATTTGTCTGGAAAAAGCGTCACAGGTTTCGCAGATCCTCATCCTCTTCTAGACCACCATCACCAATTTTTTAGTTCTAGATGCATTAAGAATAGCTCAACAACTTAAGCCTGCAACATACGTCAACGGCTACTCCAGGGAAAATCTCTCGCAACGTTTAGTCTCATCTCGATGGGCTTGTTTCGAGGGTAGCTGTTGTTTCTGAATACGAAACTACGATGGGCGCGAAGAAAGAGCGCGAAGGCCCTGTTCAGACCGAAACAATGAGACTCAATGGAAGTTGAAGAGATCAACTTCTCGACGACTGCGCCGAGCAACACATGATCGAGATGATCCGAAGACTGCACCGATCTTGAACACCGGGCCTACGACGTGTGGCCAGATGGCCAGTTCTTAGACGAGACGATGTTCACTCCTCATCGAAACAGGAGGGCTCCAAGTATCAAACTGCTCATCGAGACGCTAGGTGTTCGAGAGAATATTCTATCGAACTACCTTTTTGACATACGGGAAGTGGGTTCGGGTTGCTTGTGCTGGACTAATGACGAGGGGCTCAAATCCCTACGTTAGAATTAGGGCGCCTTATCGAGTCCCGTGGATCCATAGCTTCACCGTATGATCAGCTTTCCGAAACAAACGAATTATATCAGTGATGAGAACGACCCCTAAGGGTTCCTCCTACGCAGTTGGTATTTGGGCGTCGTTCTGTCACCCACGCTCGTTCGACAGACAACGTCGGATTTCCTGATGGGCTCGGAGCGTGTTCTCTAGGGATCGTGTTTTTGACTTCCCCGGAACGGCTAGGCCAATCTCTTGCCTGGATGGTTGAAACCTGATGCCCAGCCCCACCCTCAGTCAAGACGCAGGCCTGGGTCTGTCGAATCACCGGAGCCAGATGATAGCATCCAAATCCAGACGAATTCAGACTTATCTCGAAGAAGGCGCCGCCCTGCGACTCTCGAGCCTTTCACTATCTGAAAAAATAATCGAAGCGGCCGAAGCTATCACCCTGAGTTTCCAGAATGGTGGCAAACTCATGACATTTGGAAATGGGGGAAGCGCTGCAGACGCACAGCATATCGCAGCCGAATTTACGGGCCGGTTCAGACATCATCGAGGAGCCTTGCCCGCAATTGCTCTCACTACAAACTCTTCAGAGGTAACGGCTATTGCAAACGACTACAAATTCGAGGACGTTTTTTCTCGACAGGTAAGAGGCCTCGCTAAGCCGGGGGATGTAGCTATGGGAATATCCACGAGTGGGAATTCCAAGAACGTACTGAATGGATTGGCGGCGGCACGCGAAGCCGGTGGGAGAACCATTGGACTAACCGGGCTTAAGGGAGACATTCAAGCATACTGTGAGATTTCGTTGGCAGTTCCTAGCGACAATACATCATTTCTACAAGAAGTCCATATTGCAATTGGGCACCTAATATGTCTCTTGGTTGAGGAAGACTTGTTTGGCTAAAAGTGCCGTCTTCGTTGATCGGGACGATACTCTCATCGCGGATGTCGGGTATTGCAAAGACCCCGATAAAATCAGACTTCTACCAGGGGTAGTTGAAGGGCTACAGAAACTCAACCAGGCAAGGGTTGCTGTTATTGTGGTCACCAATCAGTCGGGAGTCGGAAGGGGATTCCTCACTGAAGATGAACTCGCAGCAGTGCACGTCAGGCTTCGGATGGAACTCGAAGCAGTTGGGGTAAGCCTCCAAGCAATTTATCACTGTCCCCATTTGCCTCAAGATAATTGTTCATGTAGGAAGCCTCGTCCCGGCCTTTTGCTTCGGGCCGCTTCGGAGATGAATCTGACTCTCAAGACCTGTTTCATGATCGGAGACCGTGTGTTAGACCTTTTGGCAGGTAAGGCTGCTGGCACACGTACGATATTGGTTTCGAACAAGGAGCGCTCAGAACTCACAGAGCTGAAGCACTTAGCGGACTTTGTCGTCAGGGACCTTGTTGAGGCCTCCAGCGTGATCCTGAATCAATCCATGAAACCAGCGACCGGAGAGGGTCTTGGCAAGGGGGACGGGAGTGAGTCACCTTGAGGGTTTGCAGCAAAGCGCCCTTGAGGATAAGCTTCGCCGGGGGAGGCACAGACGTACCTCCTTACCCAGAACTCCATGGAGGAGCTGTGATCAGCAGTACGATAGACCGGTACGCTTACGTCAGCCTGGAACTACGGAAAGACGAGAAAGTGGTTATTCGCTCTCTCGACTTTGACATAGTTTCGATCCTAGACTCCATTGCCGAGATTCGTTACGACGGGAACTTGGACTTCGCCAAAGCCGTGATCAGAACAATGGGCAAACCCGCCGAGGGGCTCAACATCCACATTTCGTGCAATGCACCACCTGGATCCGGGCTCGGTTCGTCATCAGCCCTAATTGTGGGCGTTGTTGGAGCGATGAAACACCTTCATGATCAGGCCCTTACCAGTTATGAAATCGCAGATGCAGCGTACCGCATCGAACGTGAAGAGCTCAAGATACAGGGAGGAATGCAGGATCAGTATGCTGCAACTTTTGGTGGTCTAAACTTCATCGAATTCAAGGCAGATGGCGTAGTCGTGAATCCTCTGAGAATTAGACCGGAGATATTGAACGAACTTTCCACCCACCTAGTCCTTTGCAACACAGGGAGAACGCGGCTTTCCTCGAAGATTCTGAGGAGACAGATAAAGTCTTACGAAAGAGGCGACGAGCTCGTTCTGAAAAAACTTGAAGGACTAAAACGACTCGCCTCCAAGCTGAAGGATTCACTTCTCACTGGACATGTCGAGAAGGTAGGTCCTCTCTTGGACGAAGACTGGGAGCTTAAGAGACAGTTGGACAGCAAGATTTCCACATCGTTTCTCGATAAGATATCGAAAATTGCGAAGGCATCGGGTGCCTCAGGAGGGAAGATTCTTGGAGCTGGTGGAGGAGGATACTTTCTGTTCTATTGTGACCCCGAGCATAGACCGAAACTGGAAAAGTCATTGAAGAATGCGGGATGTGCTCTCGAACATTTCAGTTTTGAACCTAGCGGCCTTCAGACATGGAAAGTAAACGAGAATGGCGTAGTGTCCTGAAAGATCAATGCTCGCGCGGAAACCTTAGGAACCCATGAACAAGGCGCTTCGATGACCTTCAACGATCCAAATGCTCTTCATCGAGCCAACGACAGTCATCCTGACGGTTTCCGCGTCGCTATGGTCGATGATGTTTCTTTGTATTCCAAGAGGCTGCTCAGTGGACTCAGACAGCTTGGACTTGGGAGTGTTCTTTACGGCCCGATCACATCACCCTCATCTAAGCCCCACGCCATAATGGAGACTATGGGCCCTGAAGGATTGCGTGTATGGAACCAATACTTGTTCCCTTTTCAGATCCTGCGGAGAGCGATGAAGGACAGACCGCGAGTTATCCATGTCCAATTCGAGTTCTATGGGATCCATTCCTATGGGCCTCTCTATGTTTCTATAGGAGTGCCCATCCTCCTAGTTCTTTTGCGACTTCTGAGGGTGAAGAGATTGGTGACTCTTCACTCTGTACTCTCGACTGAGAGTAGCCGGCTGAAAATCATACGCGACACGTCTCCTAATGGTAGGCGTGTCCCGATCGTTCTGCTTGGTGCATTCCTCATTTTTTCATACAAGCTAATTGCGCTAGTATCTGACTCGTTAATAGTTCACGCCGACATTTTCAAGAAACGACTCATCGACCAGTATCACATTAGGTCATCAAAGATCCTCGTAATTCCCCATGGGGTCGACCTTTTCAACCGTACGGAAAGTACGCCGACTCCACCGACCATTCCCGAGGAATCAATCATCCTCTATTTTGGAGTAATTTCCCCAAGAAAGGGGCTCGAAAACCTTCTCTCCGCGTTCGCCATCCTAGCAAAGCAAACGACCAATTGCTCTCTCTTACTAGCGGGCACAAGCCCTCCCTACTACGAGGGTTACGCACAAAAGGTGAAGAATTTCGCAGCAGAGCTTGGAGTTAACTCCAAGGTCAGATTCCTCGGATCGGTGAGCAACGAGCTTGCCAATCAACTTTTCACGAGGGCGATGTTCATTGTGCTGCCGTACTCCTATGATGTTTCTGCAAGCGGAGTTTTGAGCTGGGCCCTTGGTCACGGACTGCCAGTGATTGTTTCGGAAAACGACTATTTCAAGGAAGAAATGTCAGACTACCAGTTTGGCCTAATGGTTCCGCCGGGTGACCCTGTGGCCTTGGCAAATGCTATGGAATTGATGATATCTCGAAGTGACCTCCGCGCGAAGTTTTCAGAGAATGCGGCTCAAGCTGGGGCTTCCCGTTCCTGGTCGACGGTGGCGAAGGCCACATTGGAGGTTTACCGAGGCCTGTTCAAGGCCTGATCGATTTCGAGACCCACTTTCGAAATGAGAAGCCTTGACTCAAAGCTTGAAGACGCGAGCGAGTTCTGCGATGGAAGAAAGTGATTCTTGGAAGTCATACACTAAAGATCCGCTGGTTTCTATCATCGTCGTCACCTACAACGGACATGATGTTGTTGCCGAATGTCTAGAGTCCATCAATGCCCTCCGTTGGTCCAAACGTGAGGTCATCATCGTCGACAACGCCTCTTCAGACAATACATTGGAGCAGGTTTCGAAAATAATGCCAGCATCTGATGTAATCCGCCTTTCTGTGAATAGGGGATATGGAGGTGGTGCGAACGTTGGCGCGCGTAAGGCAAGAGGTGAGATTCTGCTATTTGCCAACCAGGATGTGAGTCTAGACGAGAAATTTCTTGACGGTATCATATCCACGATGACCGCGGACAAAAGCATTGGGGTCTGCGGAGGAATCGTAGTTGCTTGGGATGGGAGCTGGCTTGTCAGCACTGGACAGATCTTTGAAAGGTTCACTGGATATGGACTTGACTACGGATTCGGTTCGTCGGATCTTAACCTAAGAAGGAAGACCGATGACGTTTTTTCTCCTAACGGAGCGGCCTTCGCTGTGAAGCGTGAGCTCTTCTTAGAAATAGGAGGATTCGCCGAGGACCTCTTCATGTATTTCGAAGAAACCGACCTCGCGTGGCGCGCGCGAATGGCGGGGGCGCGGATTGTCTGCAATTCAACTTCCCTAGTCCGGCACAAGATCGACCGCGGACGAGCCTACGCAGCCTCATCACGATACTACATTGATAGAAACTCGCTTCTGAGCGCTACGAGAAACTATGGGTTCAGGAACGTTTTCCTTTATGTTCCTGTCTATCTCGGAGTGCGAATGGCGGGAGCCGTCATCTTGAGCCTTTCTGGGAGGGGGGAGCACGCTCGTTCGATGACGATGGCGATTCGCGACTTCCTCGTCCGCTTTCCAAAAACATGGAAAAAGAGACAGATGGTCCAGACTACAAGAAAAATCGCGGACAAACAGGTAATGGAAAGGATGGTTCTAGCTGGACCCAGGGACGTTATGAGAGCGTTTTCTTCATCTCTCTTGCCGAGCACCAAGAAAACCAAGACTACTACGCAATGAACCTCGCGCGATTCACCCAGCTGATTGGAGAGTCAACGCGGGAGTAATTTTGGAGATA
>Ga0070697_100001772_pt1 | contig 16477 bp, 16 predicted proteins | sample KBSK1501metaG_FD_65475 | JGI IMG/M metagenome (GOLD analysis project Ga0070697, IMG submission 65475) | Corn, switchgrass and miscanthus rhizosphere microbial communities from Kellogg Biological Station, Michigan, USA - KBS K1-50-1 metaG | ecosystem: Host-associated > Plants > Roots >...
TTTGGAGGCTGTGGCGGCGGAGATCGCCCGGCAGGTGCGGGTGCTGGACGGGTTGATGCGGTACCGGTTCCGGACCAATGCCGAGCTGATGGGCGAATGGGCCGGTGTCCGCAATGTTCTGGGCCCGATCCGGACGAAGGTGCAGCAGGAGCCGGCAGCGCCGGCCGGCGGTAGTCAGACGCCGAAGGCGGCATGATGGCGCCTGAGGTGTCAGGGGAGGCGACGAGGCGCGGTGGGTGGATGGTCACCTACCGCGCCTTCTTGCGTTCGCGATACCGTCGGCGCGGCTGCGGTGCGCGCTGCTAGCGCAGGGTACGCTCAAGGCGGCGGTGAAGACGGTCGAGATCAATCGGAAGCTCAAGGAGACGAGGCATAAGGGGGGAGCAGATTCGTTTCCCATCGGGCCAAGTGCTAGGTGTGTATGAGTCTGCGGGGATGAATTACGTCGCATTCACGCGAGATATCACAGGCCATGCTGACAAGTTCGTCCGTCGAATCGAGGATCGCCTTCTTAGGGGATTTCGGCGGAAGCGAAATCCTTTGCACGCAGCAGCTTCATGATGTGCGGGGATGGGGGATTCAGCCGCCAAATTACTGAGCAAGTTGCCCTGTACCGCCCGCGGATTCCAGTGGCGCTCGGTGATTTTAATGGAGGACAGGCGTTCGACGACAAGTCACGCCCCCCCTGGGCTTCCCAGGGGGTCTTTGTTTCACGAGTTTTTGGTGTTATCCGTGCGAGTCCGGGCACCCATCGATGATGCGGACGCCGATGCTCGTGAGATCACCTCTTACGAAACACGGCGCCTCCCGTACAAAGCCTCCCGGCCGCATTTTGCACCTCGAAAGGCCGACGGAGATCCGGAGGCGACAAGACTTAGTTATGCTCACCGATAGTTGGTCGGCTTCGCATTCCGACAGGAGGCGCCAATGAGCCGCCTTCGCAAATGGGGATCGATTCTATGGGAAGCAATAAAGGCATACTTCGTCCCCCTCGGCATCCTCGGAGCAGTACTGAAGCTGAGCGAGAAGCTTCCTCGGTGGGCCATTGTGCTCTTGGTACTTGGGCTAGTGGGTTACATCGTGTACGCGGTTTGGCACCGGATCACGGTCGACAAGAAACGCGAAGGTCAGTTAGCAGCTTATGAAAGCCTCTTGCGCCTCTCCCGAGTTCGACCTGGCTCAGTGGATCTCGCGTTCAATTACCACACGGTTCGGAAGCGTTTGTTTATTGCGCCCCCAGATGCTCAGTTGGAAGCGATCGAGGACGGTACAAACGTTTCCGGGAGGAGTCAGAGTGAGGTTGTGCGAACAATTGTTGGCGACTCTCCGATAGATTTCGCCCAAGCTGACTTCCGAGCGTGGTTCGATGTAGGCCAGGGTGATAAGCCAGCCTCGGTTAGCCATCAGATTCACGAGGCTGGACGCGAGTTCTCTGTGAGGATAGGGTTTCGCGGCGTGGCTGTGGCCCCGAACGGGAAGGTCCGGATCCGATGGGTATACAGGTGGCCGGGGTGCGTCGCTCGAAATGAGGACTATTGGGTGTTCGGCCTCCAACATTTCGGCCATCCGGTGACGCGATTGATAGTCGACTGTCATTTCCCGGTCGTTCCGGCGGACCACGGACTCAGCGGACGGCGCGAAACTGGTGACGAACCAGTGAACATGGCTGGTCCAGCCACCGTCCAAGAACCGATTGGTAGGAATTGGCATTGTTATAGTGCGGACCTGCCGTCGCCGGCCGGGGCATATGTCCTCACGTGGCGAATGCGCTAACAGCCTCCCTGGCCTAGCGACTACGATGGCGGTGCCCGAAACGCGTGCGTTCTTACCAAAGGCGCTCGACAGAGATCTCGTCGAGCTGTACCGGTCGTGGGACAAGATGGAACGCGCCCATCATAAAAACACAATCATCGACTTCGATCTGGCGACGTCGTCAGAAATCAAGGCAGCGAAAGATCGAGAGGAGGTACTGGCACGATTCGAAGCCGCGATGAAACGAGATGATGTCGGCCAACTCCCCGAGGCAGTTCGGGAACTTGTGACACTCCGTCTCAACGCCTCGCGCACGTACTTATTGGCGTTGTTAGGAACTCGAATACCCTTTGCGGATTACGTAGCACAGACGTTGGGAGTACAGCCCCATCTATTCGAGGAAGCTGTTATTGAGCACGCCGCCAGCGAGGTCAACTCTGCTCTTGAGCAATTAGGATTACCTGGGAAATCGATCGCGTTCACCCGCGATCAAGCGCTGCGATTCCAAGAGGAGTTTTTGATTAGAGATGAGTCCCGTCTTCCGCGACAGTTCGACTACTACCTTTCGAAATGGTTGCCGGTCTTGCATGGCTGGTTCTCCTTTCAACTGAACGGCTATGACATTCGCCTAGAGTTCGCTAGGGAGGACGCCTACTGGAAGAACTGGATTTCTGGTCAGCTGGATCTTGGCGAAATCAACTTTCGCATCAACATTCATAGCCGGCATGTCTGGTATGCGGGATCGCCTGAAACTTTGGCTCTCCACGAATACTGTGGCCACGCTGTACAAATGATTCTCTGGCATCAAAGAATAAAGCAAGGTCTACTACCTCAGTTCTTTGGTATACTCACCGTCCACTTCCCGGACCAGTTCATGCTCGAAGGCTTGGCGGAAGTCCTACCATACATCTTGCCGGATGGTGTTCAGTTAGAGAAGAAGTCAGTTGTTTTGCGAAACCTGCAATACTATACGCTCCTCGTCATGAACAACGTGCACATACTCGCAAATCAGCCAGACGGAGTGCGTGAGGCTCATGAATACGCGGTGCGGCGCTTGCCGTTCACGTCGGAGGAGGTAATCAACGCGGAGATTCGGGACAGGAGGGATCACCCTCTATTTCGTACGTACCAGTACGTGTATGGGATCTCGAAGCACACGTTCCTCACCTACTTACGAAAACTGGATCGAGAAGCCGGTCGGGAGCTACTCAAGATTGCCTACACGCGACCCATGACCTCCCATCAATTCTCGCAATGCTACAAGGACCTGCTCGGCAACATGTCCGTTAGGTAACTCATGTTCTCCGCGGGTGAATACGACTGGGTGTGTTTGTAATTGGGGCTTCTAACCCAGCTTTCAAGTCCAAGAGCGAGTCGGAGTCACCGGCCAGCGATAGTCAGACGCCGAGGCGGCATGATGGCGCCTGAGGTGTCAGGGGAGGCGGCGAGGCGCGGTGGCGTGGTTAGCTGCCGCGCCTTTGCCTTCATGGGTGCGTGACTTGGTACACCGGGTGAATCTCCCAGAGCGCGCTATCTGAGGCATTGCAGTGACCGTGGCCCGATGGGGGTTTGCCGGACCCCTTGGCTCCGCGATGCTGCGCGTCGAAGAATGCGGGGCCGACCACGGTCACCCGAACGGGCGGGACGATCTGCTTTTTCGTGTTGATCGTCGAATTGACAATGAGGTCAAGGAAGTCCTGCCGCGCTGTTCCGAAGATCGCGCCGTACTGCGGATCGGGGATTTCGACGACGACACACTTGCTGGTCTTTGTCTTTGTGGTCTGTGTCAGCTCGATATGCCAGTCGAGATCCCCTTTGGGACCGTTCTCGATGTGCCATGAGCGCGCCCATCCGGTGACGGCGTACCCGGTGAGCTCGCGGTCCGAGCGCGGCGTGCAGTCGTGGGCCCCCACGGCGGGGCGGTACAGTTCCAATGGCGCCCATTTGAGCATGGCGGAAGGTGTGGCGGCAGTCGAGGCGTCCCCTTGGTGCGCCAACGTTGTCTTGACCGTCCAGCGGTAGTGCGGGTCGGTGCAGGTTTGTGGGTGGGCGGTGCCGATCGCCACTGCGGCGACTGCCGCGATGAGCGCGGGCGTGCGAGGCGTAACGCTGAGCGGGAGTGTGAACGCCAGGCTCAAAAGACCCGGCCCCTTCTGCACTTCAGTCAAAAACCCCAAGCTGATCTGAGACAGGGGCATCAGACAGTGGCGGATATCCGTGGGCTTCCTGCTCGCGGACGACATTTGTTAGGCGCCGCACGTTGGCTTTACCAGTTCGCCTGCTCTTTTGCAGTTTTCTAGCCCCGCGTTTTAACAACTCCTCGTTCCCCTCCGCCGACCTGGGCATTCCCTCGTAGACGGCGGCGAAGAGGGGAACCCCGAGTTCTAGACATGTGTTGCCAGCCGCCATACTGCCGCCCGAGGACTTTGCTTCTATGAGCACCATAGCATGCGACATCCCGCAAATGACTTGGTTACGGTGCATGGCATTGTGCACAGTCCAAGGAAGGTCGGGGAGAAACTCGCTTACAATCGCCACACGATCCCAGTCCCACACTTTCTGAAGAGCACGCTTGACCTTGAATCTGAGAACTCCTTCTGCCAATACGAGTGTGGTAGTACTACCCGCTTCCAATGCTGCTTCATGAACCGTCAAGTCAACGCCAGCAGCATAACCGGATATTACGTTCGTGCCTTGTTTCGCGACCTCTGACGCAGTATCTCGAGCAACTCGTAAACCCTTCGCGCTTGCTTTTCGTGAACCACAAAAGCCAACAGAGACTGCATTCAGCACGGCGCGGTTCCCCTTCACAAACAGAACGGGTGGGGCTTTGGGACCAAGGCGAGCCTTAAGAAGGCGGGGGTAGTCAGGATCCATGAGCGTGACCAGATCAGTCCCCTCAGCCGCCAACCTCTTCCAAGTCTCAATGGTAAACGGGATGTTTGATTGTAGAGCGTTTACCTGTTCGGGCTTGAGTACATGCTCCTGGAGACGTCTGTTCTCGAGGAAGTCGGCAAATCTGATACGGTTCTCGTCGAGCCAATCGAGGATCTGGCGGAGTCTGGCAGGTCCAATGCCAGGCGTTCCCCAAAGGCGGAGGATGCTAAGGGCGTCCTGATTCTCACTCATGAACTTGTTGACCTTAGGTTATCGTCGTTGCGGCAAGTCTTCTCGCACGCCAGTCCAAAGATCCTGTTCGCGCCCCCCTTCAATAGCAGCATACCAACGTAGTTAACCGAGATTCCGGACTGATACAGGTCGTCAATCAAGAGCACCGTCTTCCCTTTTACCGACGCGGCATCGACACTAACCGTCCCCTCAAGGACCTGGAGTTTCGCGCCTATTGCGGTGTCCTTTAGAGGCGGCCTCGGCTTGGTGGTGCCAACCGCCTTGCAACAATCGGCAATTTTCAGCGCCTTGGCTATACGGCCGGCTACATATGCGGGCAGATCAAAGGCGGTATCCGGTCTTGAGGGTGGCATAGCGACTACCGCATCCGCCGTCTGGTAACAGTCCAGATCCCTAAGGAATTTGATGCATTCCTCAGTGAGTTCTTCAGAAGCACTAATGCTGTCTTTCGTGGTCTTCTGTCCGTATGTCTTTGCTCGACTGCGCAAAGCTCCTATATGCGTTTGGCGTTTCTCGGGATTGCCGTCTACGCGGTCATAGTCCAACGCAAACGAGAGTGCGAGGCAGTCTCGGATTGCGACATATCGGCCGACGACTTCCAGCCAGCGCCTCACGGTCGGCAACGCGTTCTCATTCTCCTTGGCGTCTTTCAAGAAAGTAAAGCAACGGTCACCCGTTTTGGTGAGTCGAAGTCCTATGTGCTCAACCCCGCACGAAGTGAAAGCGTTCTTGAGAGTTTCACAGAACGGCAGCAGAAGGTTCCAGTCATCGTCCTCGGAATAAGGTTTATGAAGTGCTTCTGGCCACTCCTTGCTGAGCTTCATTCGTCGAGGCTTTCGTTGAAGCATCTCTCTGATGCGATCCAGCGTGATCGGATCTTGCCGTGGACCAACTGGACTGATGCTGATTCTCACCATCTCGGCTCCTGTAGGTGACACGCCAGAGTCCCTTCCAGCGCTGATCATACAGTCCGAACATGCTAGACAGCCTACAGACGGTTAAGGGCGATTTTGCGCGAGGCAGGGTGCTTTTGCTCCAAACGACGGATCGGGCGTGGGCCAGCGCCCGGGATGTGCTTGTTCAAGCCCCGGGGCGAGCCGGAGGCGGGCGGTAGTCAGACGCCGGAGGCGACTCTTGATGGAGCTGTCAGGGGAGGCGGGGCGAGGCGCGGTGGGTGGATGAGCACGTGGCGCGCCTTGTTGTGAGTAGCCCATCCTAGCGAGGTCTCCGCGTGCCCGGTTACGCCGCAAAATGGCACGTCATTGCCGCAAAAACACCCTAGTGGGGATGCGGATCGGCAGCACCTTTGCATGGCTATCAGAAAACCCTGATTCCTGGAAACCAGAGCGATCCTGTGCCCAAGCTTTGGAGTACACCCATCTATCGGCTGCAGGCCAACTCAGGCAAGCAGGTCACCGTTGACGTTACAACGTCACTCAACGCTGCACTTAAGGCCAAGAAGGCCATAAGAAAGGTCGTCATACCCTTTTTCAAGTCTCGTAACGTGTCTAAGGTTGTGGATTTCGGCGCGGGCGCTCTGAGACACGCTTTTCCGCTCCTCAAAGAAGGCATTCAAGTGTGCGCAGTCGAGTTTGAGAAGACCTTCAAAGGTGAGGTTTGCGCCAAGAAGCTCGTCCAAGCCTCAAAGGATGCGAACTTCTCAGCCCTGATCTGGCCCGATCAATTTCTGGCGGACAACCGAAAGTTCGACGCTGCGTTGCTTTGCTATGTACTCCAGGTGATGCCACTGGAGTCAGAAAGGAAAGTCGCGCTAAAACAGCTTGCGAATCGGATTCGTAACGACGGGTTCCTCGTATACATGTCTCGCTACAACCAAGCACTTCCGGACGACCGATACCACCGAGTCGAAGATGGAGCATACCGTTACCCCGACCGGGAGATGCATTCGTTCTATAGAGAATTCACGACGGAAGAGACTCACGAGATGTTCAAGAAACATGGCTTTCAGCATATTCGTTCTCTGGGCGTGCGAGGCACAGAGCAGTTTTTCGTCTACATCAAGGGAAGAGGAACCTGGATCTGATGGGTGGCACCGCTCTTCAGACACTTCCGGATCCTCCGCAACCAGCGCTGGCTGCCGACGCCGCCGTTGAGCTGATGAAGCAGTTGATTACGTTGAGCTCGGGCGTTCTAGCCCTGAGCGCCACATTCATCGACAGGCTCGCTCCTGCCGGTCTTTGGTCCGTTGCTCTTCTGCTCGCTTGGCTGTGTTTGATCGCAGCGCTGATTGCTGCGCTCGAAACCATTTCCGCAATCGTGAAGAGCCGCCTAGAACCAGGGTACGATTGGAGCACTGGCCGCGGTCAGAAATCGGCCCAGATAAGCAAGTATGGTTTCGTGGTCGGCATCGCGCTGGTAGCGGCAGTGGGGTGGGGATCGCTGAGCAGGGGAGCGGTCCGTGACTCGAATCGTTCGTCCTCAAACACTGTTTACACGCTATCACAGCAAGCAGCCTGTCCGGCGAGGCATCGAGATCCGACCCCAAACGATCCTCGTTCTTCGGCGACACAACCGAGGAAGTAAGCCAAGCGAGACATCGCCGAAGGGGCGTTTTCACCAACCCAGGAGACTATCTCGACGGCCTTACGACTGCGGCGTTCCATTTCCGTTGACGCAGTGGTGACGGATCCGCCGTTTTTCCGCGACTCTTTAGCGACGCGGGCAACCTATGGAAGGCATGCTGCTAATGGACTGGGAAGGTGCGGCATCGTTGTTCGCGGCGCCGACCGACCACATAAGAAATGGAAGCCTCGATTCGAATTCGCCGGACCGGCCCTCCAGGTCGAGCGATCCCGACCCGAGCCTGCACACGAGTGGGGATCATACCGCGACAGCGCCGAATGACTCACCATATAAGGCGCCGGGCCGATGGTGGCCCTGACCATCCGAGGTGGGTCGCTGCCGCCTGTCCGAACTGTCATCGCCGCGTGCACGGCGGCCAGGATGGCGAGCAATACAACATGCGAATCGCCGACAGGGTCGGGCGTCTGGAGGAGCAGGGCAACAATGCATGAGCGTGAGCTTCGCGGCTCGACGGAAGAAACGTGCGGACCGAGACCCGGCTGACCGATCTCCAGCCCGAGTTCCGCACGGCGCTCCAGAAGGCAATGACCGAGCACGGCTGGGATCCAGACCAGGTTCAGTTAATCGTCGCGCACGCTTACGATTTTCTGGGGCCCTTCGTGCGAGCTCGCGTTCAGCGCGGCTCCAGTCTTCAGGGCGATACGGTAGGTGATTACCTCATCGTGGACTTCGAGGAACCCGCCGGCCGAGATCTCAGGGTGGCGGAGGAGGCCTACCAGACTGCCTGCGAACTCGCGAACAAGGGCAAGGTGGTTCTGGCCCTCGAGTCGCTCACGCGGATTGTCCGGGATTTTCCGGAGGTGGCAAAGTACCGGCGCGGCCTGGGTCGGGCGCACTTCGAACTCGGAAATCTCGAGGAGGCGGAAAGCGAATTCCTTCGCTCGCTCGCGCTAGATCCTCGCGACTGTACTGCCCTGATCATGTTAGGCAATTATTACCAGGCCCAAGGCGCGTCCGAGAAGGCCGTCCCCTTGTATCGTCGTGCGACCGAGCTGCTGCCAGACGCTCTGGGATTCACTAACCTTGGGGCTGCGCTCGGAAAGTTGGGTGACATGGATCGTGCGATTGAGGCTTTTCGACGGGCGCTCGACCTTGATCCTGGTTTTGCGAAAGCGACGATCGGGTTGCAAATCGCTCTATCGCAGAAGTCGCGCACCTGAAACCCTACACGCTGGAGTGCCACAATTGGACAGCCTCACCGAGACCGTGGCCGCAATCCTCGCGTTCCGGGACCAGCGAGACTGGTCTCAGTTCCACACGCCTCGCAATCTCGCTGCCGCACTAGCGATAGAGGCTGCTGAGGTTCAGGAAACGATGCTTTGGAAGTCCGATCAAGAAGTCGCCGCTCATCTAGCACAGTCCAAGTGGCGCAAGCCCTTACAGGAGGAACTCGGAGACGTTCTGATCTTCGCGCTGCTGCTCGCGCACGCATGTGGGATCGACCCACTCGAGGCGGTCCAGGAGAAGCTCGCTGTCAATGCTGCGAAGTACCCCGTCGGCAAAGCTCGGGGCGTATCGACCAAGTACACTGATCTCTAGCGTCGATGCGCCTTTACGAAGGGTCGATTAGTCAGTTTCAGGGGGACCTGATCGACGGCCGGATAGCGGCGAAAGTGGCCACAGCCTTCAGGGAGTATTACCACCGTGGTGCCTCCCGCGGTGAAGTGGGATCATGGGAGCGGTCCTTCAATTTCTTGAGTAGTTCGTTTCATGTGGCTGGACTCGGAGACAGCCGAATCATCATCGAGTACGAGCTGCCTTATTCGTCTCGCCGAATCGACGCCCTCCTCTTCGGAAGGAACCAGCGTGGCCACGACGGCGTCGTGTTAGTCGAGCTGAAACAGTGGACTAATGAAGGGGTCGCAAATGCCGAGGCCGATGGAAACGTGAGAGTCCGATTCCATTCCGGCGTCAGAGAAGTTGCCCACCCCTCCTGGCAGGTCCAGGGTTACCACTTCGATCTGATTGATTTCCTGGACGTCTTTGAGGACAAGGCCGCACCTACCCTCAGTTCGTGCGCGTACTGCCACAACTACGCTCGCCTCGAGGAACCATCGATCCTCTTCGCGCCCAAGTTTCGTAAGGGCCTCGACGAGTTTCCAGTATTCGCGAAGGAGGACGTCGAATCGCTTGGACGATACCTCCAGGATCGGTTGTCCGGCGGTGCGGGGCTGGAGGTCTTCAATAGGTTCATCCGCAGTACAATTAGGCCGTCGAAGAAGCTTCTCGACCACACAGGAGAGATGATTAACCAACGTCAGATCTTCACGCTAATCGATGACCAGATCGCCGCGTACAACGCGATTATGCATCGCGCCAATACACTAGCTCGCAGTCGGCAAAAGTCTGTGGTCATCGTGAAAGGAGGCCCCGGAACTGGTAAATCGGTCATCGCCCTTGAGGTGATGGGCGGATTGCTTCGCCAGAGGCGCTCTGTCGTACATGCCACCGGTTCGTCGGCGTTTACGAATACACTGCGCAAGATTGTCGGAGCGCGTGCAAAAGGACTCTTCAAGTTCTTTAACAGCTTCATCGGGGCCGAAGAGAACGCTTTTGACGTCCTTATCGCCGACGAGGCACATCGCATCCGTGAGACAAGCGTCAACAGATACACAAGTCGTGAACACCGATCCGAAACGCCGCAGGTGGACGAGCTTGTGCGAGTAGCGCGCCTCTGTGTGTTCTTCATCGACGAGCGGCAGATCGTCCGACCAAACGAAGTTGGGAGCGTGGATTTGATTAAGAGCGCAGCGACTCAGGCTGGGGTGGCAGAAGGAGACATCGCCGAGTTTGAACTTAAGACGCAATTCCGCTGCTCCGGTTCGGACGCATACCTCCAGTGGCTCGATAACACGCTAGGCATCCGCGTGACAGAATTTCCGCGATTTGACCAACGGATGGAATTCCGAGTTTTTGGTGATCCTGTGTCCATGATGACGGAAGTTAGAGCCCGGAATGCGGAGAAAAAAAACTCTGCCCGCGTCACCGCCGGGTTCTGTTGGAAATGGAGTAATCCAAGGCCAGACGGCAGCCTCGTCAGCGATGTGGTCATCGGTGACTTCCAGATGCCGTGGGAAAAAAAGGATGCTTTCTGGAGATGGGCGACCGACGACTCGGGGATGGAGCAGGTCGGGACGGTTTACACCTCCCAGGGATTCGAGTTTGACTATATAGCGGTGATCTTCGGCAACGATTTCGTTTTTGACCCGGGCTCGAACCGGTGGAAAGCTGTTCCGGAGAGGTCCCACGACACGCAGGTCAAACGAAACAACCCGAAACTCGCTGACCACCTAGCCAGCGTATACCGAGTTCTCCTTTCACGAGCCCATAAGGGCGTTTACGTCTACTTCATGGACAAGGCCACCGAGGCATACTTCCGGCGGCAGTTGGCACACCCGAAGCCATACGAGCAGGTTAGCACTCCCGAAGCCGAGTAACCAGCGAGCTTGGCAATCATCATTGCTGGGTCTCTATGAGAAGCTACGTATACAAGCTTGTCCAGTGGATTCGACTTGTTGCCCAGCCGTGGATTGCCGTACTCGCGGGTGAGGGCCCGGCACAGACGCAGAATCGCGTCTGGCGCCAATAGCCGCCGTGATTCTGGTTGCAATTCAGGCGCCGGCCTTGGTTGGACTGCTCGGACTATGTCCATCCCTTCCATTTCACCGGCTGAAACTCGTTGACCTGAGCCTTAATCTCTGCCCTTTCGGCCCGCGGCCCGAGCCACCTCTCCTTCCAATAATCTATCATGGTCCTGAGAGGGCGGCGGTGGTACAGCGGTTTGGGAGACGCACCTCTCAAGAACTCGAGACTGTTGTGCGCAGTCCTTACCACGTACAGCGATTTCTGCAGCCCGTGGTGTAGCACCGCTTGGTGGCTGAGTCCCATCAGATCGCAGGCAGTGCGTACAAGCCGCATTTTCCAGTTTGGTCCGTCGCCGAAACGATTGGCTGGCAAGCCACCTCGCTCTTGGAGGAGTTCCTTCATGAGCGAAATCGTTGCGGGAGAGAGGTGAAGGGTACCGTAACCCCCAGTCTTGCCAATTGCCTCGAACAGATCGTTCCCCTGGTACCGTACGCGATTGTACAGCGCCGAGCGCCCGAACAGGCTCGAGGTAACCAGTAGCGCCAGATCATCTGCGCACCGCTTCAACTGCTCCGTTCGCCTGCCGGCATATCGTGCTCTGTAAGAATTGCGCACCTGATCTGAGGCTGCGACATAGCACATCAGCTTCCCGCCGAGAAGGAGAGAGTAGGGAGGCAGAGCTCCGAGCACCGTGACGTCCATGACGTTGATCAGGTTGCGTCGTCGCACGTCCGAGGGCCAGCCGATATACTCATCTCGCTCCCTCGACCTCACTATGCTCGACCCCAGCGATAAAATGCCCATTACGGGGTGCCGGGGTTGTCCGTGATCCCGAACTATGAAGCGCATACGCCGGCCGACATACCGGCCTTGAGGGGCCGACCAGGTGGCGCTCAGGAATCGGAACAGTTCGTGATCCTGCTCCGACTTGCATACGTGCAAGACAGGTTTGATGAGCTCGATCCGGAGGTCACGCCCGGGGATTAGCTCGCCCAACATTGCTGCAGATCGAGCCTCAAGCCAATCGGGCTCCTCTTGTGGATTCTTCCTCTTCCAGCGCGAAAGCAGCCCCCGCTGTCGTTGGCGCGACGTTATGCGGGGGGGCCGAAGGATCGCGTCTCCGCACTCTAGAATCTTCCGTAGCCACCACCCACTATCCCGCAAATCGACCAGCAAGGACATCGCTGCCCGCTGGTCGAGACGAAGCCCAGTTCCAGGAGCAGCCACGGCCGCCTGAATTGTGATTAGGTCACGCCGCGAAGCCCCGTTGAGAACGACTTCAGCAAGCTGACTCCGTCGGTAGCGCAGCGGCAGAATCAATTCATGAAGTGACAGCATGGTCTTTATCGACCAGCCTGCGTTACTAGATCCTCGAACTTCTTCACACGAATTGGGATGACGAAGGGCTGCTCTGTAGTGACCATGTACAGATTACCCTTGATGGTTTCGCTTTGAAGAAAATCGGCAACCACGCCGTCGTAGTTCACATTCGACTTGCTGAGAGCTTTGATATCGTCAGTCGTACCAAGGTGGAAGGCGAAGAAATTCTCAGCCTGCGTGCGAATCTCCTCTGATATTGCTGAGGGCCTCTGGGTGATGGCAACGATCCCAAGTCCGAATTTGCGTCCCTCCTTTGCGCATCTTACGAAGGGGTTTGCCTGCGATTTTACAAACTCATCCGAAAGAACGTTCTGGGCTTCCTCGATGAAGAGGACGGCCGGTATTACCCCCGCTTCCGAGCCGGCGGTATAGTTGCTCTTGTTGTGGTCGAACAGTTCCCTGACGAGCAGCGTCGAAATAATTGAAGCCTCGTAGTTGTCACGCAGAGACAAATCGAGAATTACTGTCTTGCCTTTCTTCAAATGATCGAAAACGTCCTCGATCAGAGTCGATGAAGACGAATGAATCCCACCTTCGTCGATCAGATGACGGAGACGCTTTCTGATAGCCATCACGGTCTTACGAGCGCTCAAGTCTTCGGTACCGGCTTTCGTCTTTTGAGCTCCGAAGAAATCACCATAGCTTTTGTGGAGAAGACTGGGGTCCTCGCAGTACTTGTCGATATTCTGAAGGAAGTCGCCGACCTGGTTCTCATCCAAATACAGCAAGAATGACTTCATAACATCAGAGAACCCGGTTCCGAAACTGAGGACATCGCCGACGGTCATGTACTTGTGCGTATTCAGTTGCACCTTTCCGCTAAACGTGAATCCCTTTGTTTGATCCGGTTTCAGCTTGCGATCCGAATAGACGACGAGATTCTGCCTGATGCCTTCGTCCTTCAGATCGCCAAGCCCAAGCGTACCTCCCGTCGTGGAGCTGTAGTACTCCCCGTTCAAATCGAAAATTAGCTTGCCGTACGAGGTGTCCTTGATCATGTGGACGAGCAGGACCTTCACGAGATTGGTTTTCCCGAATCCGGACTGTGCAAAGACCATAGTCCGCTTGTTTCTCAGTCGGTTGATATCAAACAAAACCAGCCCTTTGTCCGTTTGGACATCCTCGCCTATGCATAGGTGCCCTAGGGGAATACCGCTGACATTGCTGATGTTCAGGATGAACTGAGCTTCGCTGGGTGACAGATGGCGTGCGTGATATGAAACGACCGGCAGCTTCCGAACCGCGGTCGTGAATTCAATCTTCGTTGCTGTTTGAGTGAACGTGCCAAGCAGCCTAACCTTGTACGTATAACTGAACATTTTTTGACGATCTCGCTCCGATAGTTCTCTCTCCGCGATTCTCGCATAGTGTACGGCGACAAGGGTCTTGTCTTGAGATCGAAAGAGTGGGTCCTCATCGTAGACCTCGGCCTCGACGCGCGCGAGGAACTTGTGACCCGACTCGTCACGGGGCGCCAGGACAATGAAATCGCCGACGCTGGGTGATGACTTCGAGTCTTCATACGACGAGTAGATCAGCAGAGCGTCTTCGGTGGTCTTCTGCCCGTAGAGCACTCCGAAGTCGGCGCGTTCCATCTCGTTGCTCCCTCGTCAAAACCGTTGATGGATGTCGAGGAACAGGTTCTCGATATCGGTGTGATCCATTTGTTGACTGCTGTACAAGGCGTGCTTCAGGAGTCGAACAGCTTGGTCGTGAAACTCTGACTTGAGAGTGACGAAGTTGTGGGCTTCAACCAACGGGTAGGGATAGCCTAGGATGTAGTGTTCTTGACTGAGAGCAGTGAGCTGGCGGAATATTTCTGCAATCACAGTCGTATCGCGTTTCAGCTCGCCGTGAGCGATGTCGGGGATACAATCGTATATGTTCAGATCACAGATGATCCAGTCGTAGTTCTGAAGCTTTTCGACGTAATCAAGTCTGGCGGCGAAGAACAGACCGAAGCCTCGGCCGCCTTGTATGTCCTTCTTGATAAAAATGCCACTGTTGGAACTGCTGTACGCGCCTTCGAGGACATCATCCCGAACCTCGAAGTAGCAGCATAACTTTTGACGCCGTGGGTCCTTGCTTGAAAACGGATACTGCGCCTTCAACTTGTCCTGGAGGTAGTTATCGATCTTGGTGAACGTGTAAGAAAGCTCTGTCTTAATCGGCGACTGCTTTGTCACCGCCAAAAGTCGGACCCCTTTTGTGTGTAGCAGATGGCCGAGCTTCACCAAGAAGCGCTGCTTGATATGTAGGCTCCGCAGTGTGCCATCCATCAGGATGAAGTCGCCCTGACCACAGTCGTTTCGTTGGGCGATCTCGTAGACGCAGGCCCATTCCAGTACCTGCTGAGCGAAGGCCAGCAAAGTCGATACCGAGGAGACTACCTGCTCCCTTCCGTACCCAAACACATCTGCCGGTGGCTCATCGAAGAGCTTCAGGAGATAAGCGACCGGTGGGAGCACCAGTAACTCGTCGTACATCTCCTCCGCGTGCGATGGAGAAAGCACAAGCATCCTAGTGCCCTGGTGCATTACGCCCAGGGCCAACGGGTCGTCGTTCTCTGCCAATCGCACCGGTTGCCCCTTGTGAAAGCACACGTAGCCGGCGCGGTAGAGGGCAACCGTGAGGCCGTTATAAAACGTGTGGAAGTTGTGACTCCCATCCACTGCAAAAAACTTATTGGGAAGGGTGTCGATCTGGTCGAAGGGCAGGATCTCGAAAACCTGGGGTGTTTCTATGTTGTCGGGCGAGCCAAGAACCGAGATCTTGTAGTCCTTCGAAGTTCGACGGCGAATCTCTTCAGCGACCTTCTCGATGGCTTGAGCCGGAATCTCGAACATGCCCTAATGTCTCCCCACGCCAGCGCTTGGAGCGCGAGCATCCAGGGGTCGACTCTGTGAGTCCGAGGAGCCTCGGCGTTGCTACAATGGTGCCTCTTAAGGGGAGGACGCACTAGGGCGTTTTTGCGGCACCTAGGGGCGCTTCTGCGGCATTGCTCGAGGCGATGATCCCTGTATTCCTCAGGTCATGGTCGAGCGCGGTCATCGATAGGCAAGAAGAGGAGCGCAGGCTGACGGAAGCGAAGCAGATGCTGGATGAGATGAAACGAAGTGATCCGGGTGGGGACATCAAGCTTTAGCCGGACCGAAAGACGAAAGCCGGAGAGTGTTGCTCCCCGGCTTTCGTGGCGTAGCGAACTAGCTACGCAGTGACCTCGCAAGTATGCGAAACATCGGCAACCAGCATCGCCGAGTCAATAGGAAATAGCGAGGGTGCTGGCGATGGGATTCGAACCCACGCCGCCTCGCACAAGCACGGTGCGAGTCCAACGTCAGTTAGCGCGTATCAATCGAACGCTGAAGGAATCACTTCATGCGGAGTTATCCGTCGGCTGAATCCGCGGCTCGGTCACTACGCCAGCCCTTAAGGGCTGAAGCCTTCGCCGAGCCGGCGTTTCAACGCACGGAAAAAACCTAATAGCGCGGACTGGTCCTCAGTCATCCGAATTCCGATACCCGCCCCCCTTCATCCAACTCGGCACCGTCGGCGTGGCCTTCTGCGCTGCCTTGGGTGCGGGTTTGGGCGCGGGCTTGGGAGCTGCTCGCTGGGAGGGGGCCGGCTTCGACGCCGGAGTCGCGGCAGGAGATTTGAAGCTCGCCAGATTTCTGAGAATGCTGTCGAGAGTGCCGACCTTCATCGGAGGCTGCTGCAGCATGGCCGCCATGGCAGCGGCGAGGTGGTCGATCTGCGCCGATCCGATCCGACGGAGGTGTTGCCAAATCTCCGATCGCCCCACCTGCAGAAAATCTTCGCGCACGAAGATCAGGTTGTCGCCGGTATGAAACTTTTCCCATAGACTGGCATCCTGCTCCAGCGCCGCCAGCGATACATAGATGACGAGCGCTGAAAACCGATCCAGCTCCGGCCCGTAGTCTTGCTCGCTCCGTTCGGGATGCTGGTAGGCACGGTGGCCGGTTTCCGTGGCGTGGCGGCCCTTCAAGGCCGGCACCCACATGCCGTC
>Ga0070697_100001773_pt1 | contig 16475 bp, 12 predicted proteins | sample KBSK1501metaG_FD_65475 | JGI IMG/M metagenome (GOLD analysis project Ga0070697, IMG submission 65475) | Corn, switchgrass and miscanthus rhizosphere microbial communities from Kellogg Biological Station, Michigan, USA - KBS K1-50-1 metaG | ecosystem: Host-associated > Plants > Roots >...
GAGCACATCGAGGTGCTCCGCGCCCAGGTGGCGCCGGTGGCCGAGCTGCACTCGCTGTGGGCCGACCTGGGCACCGTCTCGGAGAACGTCGAGCACGCCCTGCCCCAGCTGCAGGCGGTCTGCGACACCGTCGGCCAGGCCATGGAGGCGCTGCAGACGCAGGACGACCGGCTGACCAAGCTGCACCAGAGCGTGAGCAAGCTGCAGCAGAGCATGGAGTCGGCGGCGGGCCGGTTCAGCCGGCTCGACAACGCCATCGCCGAGCTCGCGCAGCGCACCGGCCAGCTGGACAAGGAACTCTCGGCGGTCAAGGGGCGCGCCGAGGTGAGCTTCGGCGCGCTGGCGACCAAGGTGGATCAGAGCGCGGAGGCCACCACCCGCCAGCTCACCCAGTCGATGGCGGCGATGACCGCCACGGTCGACGGCCTGGCGGACAACGTGGCGGGTGTCGGCGGCCAGGTCGACCTGCTCGGCGGGCAGGTCCAGGTGGTGCACGGCCGGATCGAGCGGCTGGACGAGCGGCTGGCGGACACCGACGACAAGCTGGGTTCGGTGGACGCCAGGCTGACCGCGGCCGACGACAAGCTCGGCGCGCTGGACACCAGGCTGATCGCCGCCGACGGGAAGCTCGGGTCGACCGACGCCCGGGTCGCCGCGCTGGACACCAGGCTGGAGCGCCTGGACGAGCGCCTCGACGACCAGTACGACCGGGTGAGCGCCATTGACCACACGCTCGGCTCCACCGACACCAAGCTCGGCGCGATCAGCACCACCCTGTCCGCCACCGACACCAGGATCGGTGCGGCCGAGGCCGCGCTGGTCGGCGTCGACACCAGGCTCGGCGCGCTCGACACCAGGATGGAACGGCTCGACGACCGGCTGGGAGAGCACGGCCGCGGGCTCACCTCGGTCGATGGCAAGCTCGGCACGGTCGCGGGCCGCCTCGGCCCGGTGGACAGCAAGCTCAGCGCGCTGGACAGCAGGCTCGGCACGGTCGACGGCAAGGTCGGCACGCTGGGCGGCCGGCTCGACGGGCTGGACGGCAGGCTGGAGGGCGTGGGCGCCAGGATCGAGGGCCTCGGCGACAGATTCGGCAGCCTGGACGGCAAGCTGGAGACCGCGAGCGGCCGGTTCACCGACGTCAGCGGCAGGCTGGAGTCGCTGGGCCAGCAGGTGGCCGCGGTCAGCGGCCGGGTCGACGAAGTGGGCGGCCAGCTCACCGACCAGCTCGAGCCGCTCGCTGACGAGCTGCGGTCCCGGCCGGGACATATCGAGATGCAGGACACGCTGGCGAAGATCGTGGACGCCGCTCAGAGCGACGTGTCCACCCAGCTCGGCTCGCTGGAGGAAACCGTGCTGACCCTGGCCGAGGCCCTGCTGCGGCCGCACGCGCCGCAGGTCCCGGCGCCGAGGGAGGGCAGCCGGGAGGGCAGCCGCATCTGACCGCGCAAGCCGCGCCTGAGCGCCGTGGCCTGAGCGCCGTGGCCTGGGCGCCGTGGCCTGGGCGCCGTGGCATGGGCGCCGTGGCCTGGGGGGATATCGTGTGCGGTATGTCCCAGGTGTCGTTGGCGCGGGTATACGCGGAGAAGCTGGACGCGGACGATCCGCTGGCCGGGTTCCGCGACCGGTTCGCGCTCGATGACCCAGCCCTGGTCTACCTGAACGGCAACTCGCTCGGCGCGCTCCCGCGGGCCACGCTGCGGCGCCTCGAGGCAGTGGTCCGCGAGGAGTGGGGTACCGCGCTGGCCCGGTCGTGGGATCACTGGGTCGACCTGCCCGGCCGGGCGGGCGACGTGGTCGCCGGGCTGACCGGCGCCGCGCCCGGCCAGGTGCTGGTGGCCGACAACACCACGGTGAACCTGTACAAGCTGGCCTGCGCGGCGCTCGCCGCCCGGCCCGGGCGGCACGTGATCGTCACCGACCACGACAACTTCCCCAGCGACCGCTATGTGCTGGAGGGGATCGCAACCCGGCACGGCGCCGAGCTGCGCATGCTGAGCACCGACATCGACCAGGGCCTGGACCCCGGCGAGGTGCGCGCCGCGGTGGACGAGGACACCGCACTGGTCAGCCTGTCTCACGTGGCGTACCGCAGCGGCGCCCTGGCCGACATGGCGGCCATCACCCAGATCGCCCATCAGGCCGGGGCGCTGATGCTCTGGGATCTGTGCCATTCGGTCGGCGCGGTGCCCATCGAGCTCGACCGCTGCGACGTGGACCTGGCGGTCGGCTGCACCTACAAGTACCTCAACGCGGGTCCGGGCGCCCCCGCGTTCCTGTACGTCTCGGCCCGGCTGCGGGAGGTGCTGCAACAGCCGATCTGGGGCTGGTTCTCCCAGCGTGACCAGTTCGCCATGGGACCCAGGTACGACCCGGCGGCCGGCATGGCCAAGTTCATGACGGGCACCCCGTCCATCCCGGGTACCGCCGCGGTGGAGGAGGGCGCGCGACTGCTGCTCGAGGCGGGCCTGGACCCGATGCGGGCCAAGAGCCTGCGGCTGACCAGCTACCTCATCGAGCTGGGCGATGCCTGGCTGGAGCCGCTCGGCTGTGCCCTGGCCACGCCGCGGGACCGCAGCCGCCGCGGCAGCCACGTCACGTACTGTCACCCGCAGGCCGAGCGGCTCGTCGAGCTGCTCGCCGAGGCGAACATCATCACCGACTACCGCACCCCGGACCGGCTCAGGTTCGGCCTGTCCCCGCTCACCACCCGCTTCACCGACGTCTGGACCGCCGTGACCGCCACCCGCGACATCATCGAGAGCTTCGACAGCCATGGATGAACCCGTTACCTACTCCGGCTACCTGCGCCTGGATCAGCTTCTGTCCGCGCAGCAGCCGAAGTCGAGCGAGCACGACGAGATGCTCTTCATCGTCATCCACCAGATCTACGAGCTGTGGTTCAAGCAGTTGCTGCACGAGTTCGGCAAGGTTCAGGCCGAACTCGAGGCCGGCAGCACCACGCACGCCATGCGCACGCTCCGCCGGACGCTGGCCATCCTGAAGATCGTGGTCGCCCAGCTCGACGTGCTGGAGACCATGACGCCCACCCAGTTCACCCGGTTCCGCGACTGGCTCGGCACCTCCAGCGGGTTCGAGTCGGCGCAGTTCCGCGAGCTGGAAGCCGTGCTAGGCCGCCGCGACCGGATGATGGTCGCGCAGTACGCCGAGGGCAGCGCCGAGCGAGAGCGGATCACGGCGGCGATGTCGCGGCCGTCGCTGTTCGACTCCTTCGTCCGCTACCTGGCCGGGCAGGGCTATGACGTGCCGGCCGAATGCCTGCACCGCGACGTAGGGCAACCGAATAGGGCCTCTGACGCGATGCAGCAGGTACTGAAGAAGGTCTACGACGACGACACCGACGCGACCGCGGTGTGCGAACTCCTGGTCGACCTGGACGAGGGAATGCAGGAATGGCGCTATCACCACATCAAGATGGTGGAGCGGACGATCGGCGGCCGGCGCGGCACCGGCGGCTCGGCCGGCGCGACCTACCTGCGGACCACGCTCGGCCAGCCGACCTTCCCCGACCTGTGGGCGGTCAGGAGCATGGGCTAGGCACGCCGCCGGCGAGCCTGGGCATGGTGCTCCTCCTGGCGGGCTAGCGGCTCGGGAGGGATCTCGGCAGCCCGAACCACGGGAGCACGCTGTTGTCGAAGCGGGACATGGCGCAGATCCGGTCGCCGGCGAGGGTGAGGACGAACAGGCCGGTCCCGCGGCTGATGCCGGTCGGGGCGCGCAGGTAGGCTCCGAACGCCGGCTGACCGTTGGCTCGCGTCCGCACGAGCTCGAACTTCCGTCCCGAGCCGAAGATGCCGGCGCAGAAGCGGGCCACCACGTCCCGGCCCTCGTATTCGAGCGGCATCGGCGGCATCGACATGAAGACGTCGTCCGTCAGAAGCGCCACCAGCGCGTCGAGATCGGCGGACTCATACGCGGTGACGAACTTCGCCACGATCGCGTCCTCGACGGGTGAGTGGCAGGCGGGAGGCGGTTCGCGTCCGGCCGCCGACGGGAGGCGGCGCTGCAGGCTGGCGCGCGCCCGCTTGAGGGCACTGGTGACCGATTCGACGGTCGAGTCCAGCATGCCGGCCACCTCGTTCGCGTGGAATCCGAGGACGTCGCGCAAGATGAGCACGGCGAGCTGGCGCGGGGGCAGGACCTGAAGGGCGGTGACGAAGGCCAGGGAGATGGATTCGGTCTGCTCGTAGCGGGCCTCCGGGCCGGGCGGCACGCCGGTCGCACCCTCCAGGAGGGCGTCGGGAAACGGCTCGAGCCAGACCACCTCGCCGAGCCGGGTCGGCTCGGGCAGTTCAACTTCGGGGATATTCCACTCCCTGGCGGATCGCCGGCTAGCCGAGCGCAGCGTGTTGAGGCACCGGTTGGTGGCGATCCGGTAGAGCCAGGTGCGGAGCGAGGCGCGTCCCTCGAACCCGGCGAGGCCCTGCCAGGCGGCCAGCAGCGTGTCCTGGAGGGCGTCCTCGGCATCGGCGAAGGATCCGAGCATCCGGTAGCAGTGCACCTGCAGCTCCCGCCGATGCGGCTCGGTCAGCTCCCGGAACGCGTCGCCGTCCCCCGCCCGCGCCCTTGAGATCAGGTCGCCAGTCATCACCGTCACCGTCGCGTCACCTTTCTTCTCGCACCTTGTCACACCTCCATCTCTGATGGAGACACCGGCCAAGGGGCGAACTGGGCGGTTGGCGAGCGCCCGCTTTCCGGCGTCGCCGTGAGAGGGGCGAAGGCGGGGGGCAAGGGCGGGGGGTGGCTCGGCTCGTTCGACGCGGTTCCTGCCCTGGCGTTTGGTATTTACGCTGAATTGAAAGGGAAAGCGTCACAGCCGGCGCGGAAACGGGGAAACCCGGCGCGTTCGGTATAAATGGTTTTCTATTCCCATTCGATGGTGGCGGGCGGCTTGCTGGTGACGTCGAGCACCACCCGGTTGACCTCGGGAACCTCGTTGGTGATCCGGGTGGAGATCCGGGCCAGGACGTCGTCCGGCAGCCGGGCCCAGTCCGCGGTCATCGCGTCCTCGCTGGTCACCGGGCGGAGCACGACCGGGTGGCCGTAGCTGCGGCCGTCACCCTGGACGCCGACCGAGCGCACGTCGGCCAGCAGCACCACCGGGCACTGCCAGATCAGCCCGTCCAGCCCGGCCGCGGACATCTCCTCGCGGGCGATGGCGTCGGCCTCGCGCAGCACCGCGAGCCGGCCGGCGGTCACCTCGCCGATGATCCTGATGGCCAGGCCGGGACCTGGGAACGGCTGGCGGCGGACGATCGCGGGCGGCAGGCCGAGTTCCTCCCCCACCCGGCGTACCTCGTCCTTGAACAGCGAGCGCAGCGGCTCGACCAGCTGGAATTTCAGGTCGTCGGGCAGCCCGCCGACGTTGTGGTGGGACTTGATGTTCGCCGTGCCGGTGCCGCCGCCGGACTCCACGACGTCCGGGTACAGCGTGCCCTGGACCAGGAAGTCGCAGGCCTCGCCGTGCTCCCCGGCCTCGGCGGTGATCTCCCGGGCGGCGCGCTCGAAGGCGCGGATGAACTCGCGGCCGATGATCTTGCGCTTCTGCTCCGGGTCGGCCACCCCGGCCAGGGCAGACAGGAATGCCTCGGCCTCGGTGGCTACCGTGAGCTTGACGCCGGTGGCGGCGACGAAATCTTGCTCGACTTGTTCGGCCTCACCCTTGCGAAGGAGGCCGTGGTCGACGAACACGCAGGTGAGGCGGTCGCCGATGGCCCGCTGCACGAGCGCCGCGGCGACCGCGGAATCCACCCCGCCGGATAGCCCGCAGATGGCCCGGCCGTCGCCGACCTGCTCGCGGATCGCGGTGACCTGCTCTTCCACGATGTTGAGCATGGTCCAGGACGGGCGGCAGCCGGCTAGCTCGAGGAAGCGGGCCAGGATGCGGGTTCCGTGCTCGGTGTGCACGACCTCGGGGTGGAACTGCACGCCGAACATCCGCTGCTGCGCGTTTTCCACCGCGGCCACCGGGGTGGCTTCGGTCCGCGCGGTCACGGTGAAACCGGGCGGCGCCGCCGTGGCGGTGTCCCCGTGCGACATCCACACCCGCTGGCGCTTCGGCGTGCCGGAGAGCAGGGCACCCCGGCCGGCCTCGAGCGTGGTGGCGCCGTATTCGGCCGCGCCGGTGCGCTCGACCGTGCCGCCGAGGCCGGCCACCATCAGCTGGAAGCCGTAGCAGATGCCGAGGACCGGCACCCCGGCGTCGAACAGGCCCGCCGGGGCGGGCGGCGCGCCGTCGGCGTATACCGACGAGGGACCGCCGGACAGGATGATCGCCTTCGGCCGCTTGGCCAGCATCTCCGCCACCGGCATGGTCGACGGGACGATCTCCGAGTAGACGTGGCACTCGCGCACCCGGCGCGCGATCAGCTGCGCGTACTGCGCGCCGAAGTCGACGACGAGGACGGTGTCAAAGCCACCGGGCACGCTGATCACCTTTCACTCGTGCGGGGCCTCCGAGTCTAGCCGGACCTGACCAGCGGAAACCGCGTTCCCGGTCGGGGCCGGGGCGGGCTGGGCCGAGGCGGCCTGGGTTGGTCCGGCCTGGGTTGGCCCGGCCTGGGTTGGCCCGGCCTGGGTTGGTCCGGCCTGGGGCGGCACGTTGGCGGTGACACGGAGGCGGGCGATGCGGCGGCCGTCGAGTTCGGTCACGGTGATGGTGCGGCCAGCCGCCTGGACGGTGTCGCCCACCGACGGCAGCGCGCCGAGCGCGGCCAGCACGTAGCCCGCGGCGGTCTCGTACGGGCCCTCGGGCAGCTCGAGGCCGGTCTGCTCGGCGAACTCGTCCAGGTTGAGCAGGCCGTCGACCTCCACGTCGCCGGCCGGCAGCCGGGTGGCGTGGTTCTGCTCGATGTCGTACTCGTCCGTGATGTCGCCGATCAGCTCCTCGACCAGGTCCTCCAGCGTGACGATGCCGGCCGTGCCGCCGTACTCGTCCACCACGATGGCCAGGTGGGCGCGCTCGCGGCGCATCTCGGACAGCGACGAGAGCACGGTCTTGCTGATCGGCAGGTACTTCACCGGCCTGCTGATCTGGCGGACCGGGACCGAGTCCTTGGCCACCCCGGGGCCGAGCAGGTCCCGCACATGCACGAAGCCGATCACGTTGTCGTAGGTGTCCTGGTAGACCGGCAGCCGCGAGTGCGGCACGCCCATGGCGATGGCGGCGGCCTCGGCCACCTGCGTTTCCGCGTCCAGGAACACCACCTCGGTGCGCGGCACCAGCACCTCGCGGATCTGGCGCTTCCCGGCGTCGAAGACCTCGCCGACGATGTGCCGCTCGTCCTGGCTGAGCGAGGCGGACTCGGTGACCAGGTCACGCAGCTCCTCTTCGGTCATGACCTGGCGGCCGAGGCGAGGGTCGCCGCCGAGGACGGCCACGATCAGGTTGGTGCACTTGGTCAGCAGCCAGACCACCGGGCGGGCCAGCACGGCGATCCGCTCGAGCAGCGGCGCGGCCAGCAGCGCCAGCGCAGTCGACCGCTGCAGCGCGATCCGCTTGGGCGCGAGCTCGCCCAGGACCAGGCTGAAGAACGTGATGCAGATGGTCACCACGATGAACGCGACCGTACCCGCCCAGGCCGACGACAAGTGCTGCCGGACCAGCCACGACTTGAGGGACCCGGCCAGCGTCTCGGCCCCGTAGGCGCCCGAGAACAGGGTGGCCAGGGTCACGCCGATCTGCACGGCGGAGAAGAACCGGTTCGGGTCCTGGGCCAGCCGGGCAGCCCGCTGGCCCCGCCTGCCGCGCTTGGCCAGCGCCTTGACCTGGCCTTCGCGCAGCGAGACCAGGGCCATTTCGGAGCCGGCGAAGAACCCCCCGATAAGGATGATGATAAGGACGACGATGACGTCCAGGACGACCTTACTCATTTTCTGCCGCTCGCCTCCGGGCCGCTTTCGAGGCGCTGCCTTCCCTCGTCGCTCCTCCGTCGCCCCTGGGGTGGGTCTGTGGGATAAACACAGTCCAGGCAGCACCGCGGCCCTTTGGCTCGCGGCAGCCCGCGCTGTCTGGCCAGTCTAGACGGGATAGCGTATGTGTCCCGTGGGCATGCAATCTATCTGGAAGTCCAGCACCCGGCTGGCGGACGGCCGGGAGATCGTCTACTTCGACGAGGCACCCGGGCTCGGCCGCGACCAGGTCAGGGACTCCCGGCCGCTGCCGCCGCGGATGCCGGGGCCCGGGCTGCCGCACGGGCGGCAGGAATGGGGGGTCCGCTGGGACGCGCTGGCCGGGGAGTGGGTGGTGATCGCGGCGGCGCGCCAGGACCGGACCTTCCTGCCGCCCGCGGACCAGTGCCCGCTCGACCCGTCGGGGCCGGGGCGGCCCACCGAGATACCGGCGGACAACTACGACGTGGTGGTGTTCGAGAACCGCTTCCCCTCGCTGGCCGAACCGCTGGGCCGGTGCGAGGTGGTCTGCTTCACACCCGACCACGACGCCTCGTTCGCCGCGCTGTCCCCGCGCCGCGTCAGGACCGTGCTGGAGGCCTGGGCAGACCGGACGCTGGCGCTCGGCGCGCTGCCCGGGACCAGGCAGGTGTACTGCTTCGAGAACCGGGGCGAGGAGATCGGCGTCACGCTGCATCACCCGCACGGGCAGATCTACGCGTTCCCGTTCGTCGCGCCGCGGCTAGCCCAGATGCTGACGCAGGCGAGTTCGTACGCACGCAGCCACGACGGCGGAAACCTGTTCGACGATCTGGTCGCGGCCGAGCTCGCCGGGGGCTCCCGCGTCGTGACCAGGAACGAACACTGGGTGGTGTTCGTGCCCGAGGCGGCTCGCTGGCCGTACGAGGTGCGGATATTCCCGGTCGTTCGGGTGCCTGATCTTCCTGCCCTTGACGAGGCGGCCAGGGACTCGTTCGGGTCGCTCTACCTGGACGTGCTGCGCCGGTTCGACGCGCTGTTCGGCAAGCCGGCCCCGTACATCGCCGCCTGGCACCAGGCCCCGGCCGGGGACGCCTACGCGCGCGACCGGTTCGCCGCGCACCTTCAGGTACTGTCGGTCCGGCGCGCGGCGAACAAGCTCAAGTACCTCGCCGGGACCGAATCGGGCATGGGCGTGTGGATCAACGACATCGTCCCTGAAGAGGCGGCGCAATGGCTCAGGGAGGCCTGATTTCATGAGAGTGCTCGTCACCGGCGGGGCCGGCTACATCGGCAGCGTCGTCGGCGCGCAACTGGTCGCGGCCGGGCACGATGTCACCGTGCTCGACGACCTGTCCACCGGGTTCGCCGACGCCGTGCCGCCCGGCGCCACGTTCGTCAAGGGCACCCTGCGCGACTGCGCCGCCGAGGTGCTCGCAGACGGCGTCGAGGCGGTGCTGCACTTCGCGGCCAAATCGCTGGTCGGCGAGTCGGTAGCAGACCCGGCCAAGTACTGGTCGAACAACCTGGGCGGCACGATCTCGCTGCTGGAGGCGATGCGCGAGATTCAGGTCCGGACGATCGTCTTCTCCTCCACCGCGGCCGTCTACGGCGAGCCCGGGCGGACGCCTATTCTTGAGACCGATCCGGCCCGGCCGACCAGCCCGTACGGCGCGTCGAAGATCGCGGTGGACACGACGCTGACCGAGTTCTGCCGGCTGTACGGGTTCGGCGCGGTCAGCCTGCGCTACTTCAACGTGGCGGGCGCTTTTCAGGGCGCGGACGGCCGGTGGCTGGGCGAGCGGCACAACCCGGAGACCCACCTCATCCCGAACGTGCTGGCCGCCGCCACCGAGGGCCGGCCCGTGCAGATCTTCGGCGACGACTACCCCACCCCCGACGGGACCTGTGTCCGGGACTACATCCACGTCGCCGACCTGGCCGACGCGCACCTGCGCGCGCTGGCGGCCGCGCGGCCCGGCCAGCACCGCATCTACAACCTGGGCAACGGGGCCGGCTTCTCGGTCCGCGAGGTGATCGAGGTGTGCCGCGAGGCCACCGGGGTCGACATCGGGGTGCAGGCAGCACCGCGCCGCGCCGGCGACCCGGCCGTGCTGGTCGCCTCGTCCGCGAAGATCCAGTCCGAGCTGGGCTGGCGGGCATCGCGTGACCTGCGGGCCATGGCCGCCGACGCCTGGCGGTTCACCCAGGCGCGATCGCCCCGGTGAGCGAGCCAAAGGGCGCCGGCGGCGACTGGACTGAGGAGCGACGCAGGAGCGACGAGGGAAGGAGCCGCCTCAAAAGGGCACCCGGAGGCGAGCGGGGAGACAGAGTGAGGGCGGCATCGCTTTTCCGGGAGCGGTTCGGAGGGGAGCCGGACGGCGTGTGGCTGGCGCCGGGGCGGGCCAACCTGATGGGCGAGCACACGGACTACAACGACGGGTTCGTGCTGCCCTTCGCGCTCGGCCAGGGGATCACCGTCGCGGCGGCCCGGCGGAACGGGCGGCGGCTGACGCTGTGCTCCCGGCAGAAGCCTGCGGACATGGTCCAGGTCGACCTGGACGGCCTGGCGCCCGGCCGGGTGACCGGCTGGGCCGCCTACCCGGCCGGGGTGGCCTGGGCGCTGGCGGCGGCCGGCCACCGGGTGCCGGGCGCCTGCCTCGCCATCGACTCCGACCTGCCGGTCGGCGCCGGGCTGTCCTCCTCGGCCGCGCTGGAGTGCGCGACCGCGCTGGCGCTGACCTCGCTCGGCGGCCTGGACGTGCCCCGCGGCGAGCTGGTCACGATTGCCCGCCGGGCGGAGAACGAGTTCGCCGGAGTGCCGACCGGCATCATGGACCAGTCCGCGTCGCTGCTCTGCCGGGCCGGGCACGCGCTGCTGCTCGACTGCCGCTCGCTGGAGACCTCGCAGGTGCCGTTCGACCCGGCCGCGGGCGGGGCCGGCCTACTGCTCATCAACACCCGGGCCAGGCACGAGCTGGCCGACGGGGAGTACGGCCAGCGGCGGGCCGAGTGCGAGGAGGCTGCCCGCCGTCTGGGAATCCCGTCTCTTCGGTCCCTAACGGACCTGGCTGATACCGACTCCCTGACCGATCCCGTGCTCCGGCGGCGCGTGCGCCACGTCGTCACGGACAACCAGCGTGTCCTGGAAGTGGTCGCGCTGCTGCGCGCGCCCTCGGGTCCGTCTGCGGATACCTTCCGCGAGATCGGGCGGCTGCTGACGCAGGCTCATGCCTCGCTGCGCGACGACTTCGAGGTGTCCTGGCCGGAGGCCGACGCGGCGGTGGAGGCGGCGCTGGCCGCGGGCGCGGCGGGCGCGCGGATGATCGGCGGGGGGTTCGGCGGCTCGGTGCTCGCCGTGGTGCCCGCCGCGGCGGATCAGGGTTGCGGCCCGGTCAGGGACGCGGTCACGGCGGCGTTCGCCCGGCACGGCTGGACCGCGCCGGAGTTCCTGAACGCCGTCCCCGCCGACAGCGCCCGGCAGGTGAGCGACTAGCGCGGCGACGCCGGCGGCCCGCGATAGGGTGGCCCGGGACGCTGAGCGGAGGAGGAACCTCGTGCTGGTATGCGATGAGGCGGCGAAGCTGGCGGGCGAGATCGCCGAGCTGCGGCATGCGATCCACCGCGAGCCAGAGATCGGCCTGGACCTGCCGAAGACGCAGCGCAAGGTGCTCGACGCGCTATCCGGGCTGCCGCTGGAGGTCAGCACGGGGAAGGCGGTCAGCTCGGTGACCGCGGTGCTGCGCGGCGGCCGGCCCGGCCCGGTGGTGCTGCTGCGCGGCGACATGGACGCGCTGCCGGTCACCGAGGAGACCGGGCTGCCGTACGCGTCGGCCATACCCGGCGCGATGCACGCCTGCGGCCACGACCTGCACACGGCCATGCTGGCCGGCGCGGCCAAGCTGCTCTGCGCCCGGCAGGCCGAGCTGCCCGGCACGGTGATCTTCATGTTCCAGCCGGGCGAGGAGGGCTACGCCGGGGCCCGGTACATGATCGACGAGGGCGTGCTCGACGCGGCCGGCGAGCGCCCGGTCGCGGCCTACGCCCTGCACGTGAGCGGGAACAAGCTCCCCTGCGGGATGTTCTCCACCCGGCCCGGCCCGATGCTGGCCGCCGCCGACCAGATCACGGTCACCGTGCACGGGCGCGGTGGGCACGCCTCCCAGCCGCACCGGGCGGCCGACCCGATCCCGGCCGCGTGCGAGATGGTGATCGCCCTGCAGACGATGGTGACCAGGAAGTTCGACGTGTTCGACCCGGTCGTCATCACGGTCGGCAGCTTCCACGCCGGCACCGCCGACAACGTGATCCCTGCCCAGGCCAGGTTCCTGGCTACCGCGCGCTCCTACAGCGCCGCATCGCGGACCGCGCTGGCGGACCTGGTGCCCCGGCTGATCACGGACATCGCCCATGCGCACGGGCTGACCGCCGACGCGACGTACGCGGCCGAGTACCCGGTCACCGTCAACGACGCGACCGAGGCGGCGTTCGCCGGGCAGGTGATCACGGAGGTGTTCGGCCCGGACCGGGGCGAGACGGCCAAGTTCCCGATCACCGGCGCGGAGGACTTCTCCTTCGTGCTCGAGGAGGTGCCCGGCGCGTTCATCTTCCTCGGCGCCTGCCCGCCGGACCGCGACCCGGAGACCGCCCCCACCAACCACTCGGCCATCGCGATGTTCGACGACTCCGCGCTGGCCGAGGGCACCGCCTTGTACGCCGAACTGGCGCTGCGCCGGCTGGGACGGGCCTGATAGCGGCGTCATGTCCGCCGCCGACGACCGGGCCAGATCATCTTCCCCTTCGGGCAGAATCTGAGTGTGGGTGCTGGCTCGGTGGATTCCGGTGCGGGCGTCTCTGCCCGTGAGGCTGAGGTGCTGGCCGCGCTCGGCGAGCACCTGACCAACGCGGAGATCGCGGCCCGGCTGTTCATCTCGGTCCGCACCGTGGAGAGCCACGTGTCCTCGCTGCTGCGCAAGCTCCAGGTGAACGACCGCCGGGCGCTGACGGCCGCGGCGGCGGCCCTGGGCCCAGGGGCGCCGGTCCCGCCCGCGGCGGCGCTGCCGCTGCCCTCGCCGCTGACCTCGTTCGTCGGCCGGGCCGCCGAACGAGCGGCGCTGGCCGCGGCGCTCGAGACGCATCGTCTGGTGACCGCCGTCGGCCCGGGCGGGGTCGGCAAGACGCGGCTGGCGCTGAGCGTCGTCACCGAGGTGGCCGGGCGGTACGCCGACGGCGCCTGGTACACCGATCTCGTGCCGGTCACCGACCCGGCCATGGCCGGGCCGGCCATCGCGGCCGCGCTCGGCCTCGGGGAGCGCCAGGGTGTGTCCAGCGAGGACACCGTGCTCGGCTGGCTGGCGCCGCGGGAGACGCTGCTGGTCCTGGACAACTGCGAGCACCTGCTCGACGGGCTGCCGGTGCTGCTGGAGCGGCTGCTGGCGGGCAGCCCGCGGCTGTCCGTGCTGCTCACCAGCCGGGCCAGGCTGCTGGTGCCGTACGAGTGGGTGTTCGGTGTGCCTACGCCGCGGCGACGGTTTACGGCCTGCGCGGGGACGACGACACCAGGGTGGCCTGGCTGGAGATCGTGGACGCGCTGGCGACACCGGGCCGGCCGCTGTCCACCATGCATTTCAACGAGTTCTTCGACGCGCTGCTGCTCCTGCACCGGGGCCAGGGCGAGGCGGCGATGCGCCTGCTGCTCGCGCCGCCAGAGGAGTTCAGGACGTGGGCCAGCGGGATGTGGCGGCCGTGGTACGCGGCGCTGTGGGCCGAGGCAGCCGTCGTCACGGGGCACCCGGACGCCGCAGGCCGGATCCGCCGGGCGCAGCTGGCCACGTGGGACAATCCGGTCGCCGCGGCCGTCGTGGAGCGGGCGGCGGCGCTGGCCGGTGACCGGGCCGGCCAGCACCCGACAGCACTGGCCCCGGCGGCCGCGGCCCTGTCGGCCGCCGGGTGCCGCTATCAGTGGGCCCGGACGCTCGTGACCATCGGAGGGGCCGAACGGGCCCGGGGAGAAGCCGAGCTGGCCGCGATGGGCGCGACCGTCATGGCCTGGCCTCCAGGATGAGGTTGAACGGGGTCTGGGTCGCCCGGCGCACGCTGCTGAAGCCCGCCTCGGTCAGCAGGGCCGCCAGCCGCCGCTCGCCGGCCTGCGCGCCGAGCCCCAGGCCGACCTCCTGGTCCAGCGACCCCGGCGTGCAGATCACCGTGGACAGGCCGTAGAAGGTCCGCCCGACCGGGTTCAGGTTCTCCTCGAGCCCGTCGCCGGCCATCGGCTCCACCAGGAGCAGCGTGCCGTCCGGCGCCAGGGCCTGGCGGGCGCGCCGGGCCGCCCCGACCGGGTCGCCCATGTCGTGCAGGCAATCGAACATGCACACCAGGTCGTAGCCGGTGCCGGGAAGCTCCTGGGCGGACGCGGTCTCGAACCTGGTCCGCTGGGCCACGCCCGCCTCGGCCGCCGCCTTGCGCGCGGCGGCGATCGAGGCCTCGTGGTTGTCCAGGCCGAGGAAGGTGGACCGCCCGAAGGCCTGCGCCATGATGATCGTGGAGGCGCCGAGCCCGCACCCGATGTCGGCCACGCTGGCCCCGGCCCGCAGCTTGTCCGCCACGCCGTCCAGCGCGGGGAGCCAGGCGTTCACCAGGTGCGCGGCATAGCCGGGGCGGAAGAGCCGCAGCACGCCGGAGAACAGCCGGTCGTCGTGCTCGTGCCAGCCGATCCCGGCGCCGGTGCGGAACGCGTCCGTGAACCGGGCGTGGTCGGCGTAGCAGGACGCGATGACCTCGAACGCGCCGCCGAGGAATACCGGGCTGTCCTCGTTGGCGACCACCATGGCCTGCTCGGCCTGCAGCTCGTAGGTGCCCGCGGCCGGATCGTAGGTCACGTAGCCGCCGGCCGCCTGGTTGCCGAGCCACTCACGGACGTATCGCTCGGCGGTGCCGGTGCGGGCCGCCAGCGCCGCCGGCGTGATCGGGCCCGCACCCGCCATCGCCTTGTAGAGGCCGAGCCGGTCGCCGATGTGCAGCAGCAGCCCCGAGATGGCCGCGCCCATGTCGGTGACCGCCTGCCCGACGAAGGCCTCGAGCCTGGCCTCGTCGATCGGGTTCGTTTCTGTGGTGGTCATGTTCCTTCTCCCGTTTGTCGGATTCACAGCTGAAGCCTGCGCGCGGACGGGTAAGGGCGGCATCCGTGGCCGCCACGGAATCCGCGGGATCCGTGGCGGCCACCGATGCCTTCGCGGCCGCGTGTGCCGCACCGTGGAGCGGTACCCGAAGGAGAGGTTTGACGATGATCCATCCCGGCATTCACGCCGCGCTGGCGCGCGAGCGGACCAGTGCGTTCCTCGCGGAAGCCGAGGCCGCCCGGCTGGCGAGGCAGGCAGGCCGGCCGGCCAAGGGCAGGCGGGCGAGGCTGCGCGACGCGTTGGCGATGCTGATCAGGCCGGTCCGCCCCGCGGACGACGGGCTGCTCGCGGGCGGCTTCGCCCTCGAATTGGACCGCCGCGACCGCGAGGCGCCTTGCGCGGTGGACCACGCCCGCGGGGGCGGCGTGGGCATCGTGCGCGAGTACGAGGTGGACCTGGCCTGCGGGCCGGTCCGCCGGGCGCGTTTGGAGGAAACGCGCCCGGCCGGGTGGAGCTGAGTTAGAGGCTGGCCACGTCGGCCTGCTTGGCGCGGACGGCCTCGGCGGCCGTGCGCAGCGCGGCCAGCTCCGCGTCAGTCAGGTCGCGCTCGACGACGCGGCGCACGCCGTCGGCGCCGATCTCGGCCTCGACGCCGAGGTAGACGCCGGAGATGCCGTACTGGCCGTCCACCCAGGCGCAGACCGGCATGACCGCGCCCGAGTCCTCCGCGACAGCGCGGGCCATCCGGGCCGCGGCGGCCGAGGGGGCGTAGTAGGCCGAGCCGGTCTTGAGCAGCGCGACGATCTCGCCGCCGCCGTTCCTGGTCCGGGTGACGAGCTGCTCGATCTCGTCGCCGGGCAGCAGGTCGGCCAGCGGCTGCCCGTTCACCGTGCAGGCCGAGGGCACCGGGACCATGGTGTCGCCGTGCGAGCCGAGCGTCAGCGTCCGCACCGATCCGACCGGCACGGCCAGCTTCTCCGCCACGAAGTAGCTGAACCTGGCCGTGTCCAGCATGCCCGCCTGGCCCATCACCCGCTGGTGCGGGAAGCCGGACACCTTGGCGGCCAGCGCGGTCATCTCGTCCAGCGGGTTGGACACCACGATCAGCACCGCGTCCGGCGCGTACTTGGCGACGTTCTCCACCACGCTCCTGACGATCTTGGCGTTGGTCTCGATCAGGTCCATCCGGCTCATGCCGGGCTTGCGCGGCAGGCCCGCGGTGACGATGACGATGTCCGAGCCGGCGATGACCTCGTAGCCCTCGCCGCCCTGGCCCGTGGTCTGGCCGGTCACCTTGGTCTCGAACCCCTCGACCGGGCGCGACTGGTTCATGTCCAGGGCCAGCCCCTCCGGCTTGCCCTCGACGATGTCGGTGAGCACGACCTCGGTGAAGATGTCGTACTCGGCCAGCCGCTGCGCGGTGGTGGAGCCGTAGAACCCGGCCCCGACGACGGTTACCTTGCCCTT
>Ga0070697_100001774_pt1 | contig 16475 bp, 14 predicted proteins | sample KBSK1501metaG_FD_65475 | JGI IMG/M metagenome (GOLD analysis project Ga0070697, IMG submission 65475) | Corn, switchgrass and miscanthus rhizosphere microbial communities from Kellogg Biological Station, Michigan, USA - KBS K1-50-1 metaG | ecosystem: Host-associated > Plants > Roots >...
TCCCAAGTCCCTGCGCGACCCAGACATCTGTTCTGCCTAGAAGCTCGATGACCCTCAATGCGTTGATTGTCGCTTGTTCTACGGACACGTTGCCTGAGACCGCAGTTATTCCGGCAACTTCTAGCTCAGGAGATTTGAGGGCGAGGATGATGGCAAGGGCATCATCGATGCCTCCGTCCATATCGATAATGATGCGGGAGGGTCTTCTCGACCCGGAACCCTTCCTAGAATAGTTTCGCGATCTTCCTTGTGGGCAGTGTATCAGCTAGGTACCAGAACTTTAGGTATTGAAGACCGGTCCGATACTGCAGTTCAGTGAAAGAGTTCACTGCGTCCTCGGCGATGATTGTCTCGTATCCTCTGAAGAAAGCGTCGGCAGTCGTGTGCCTAACACAACAGTCAGTATGGAGACCCGAGATGATGAGAGTGTTGGGTCCTTTCCCATCGTGAGTTCTCTTGAGTTCTCTCTCCAGTCTCGTATTGAAAAAGCTGCTGTAGGTTGTTTTAGGAATCTGAACATCTTTTTTCCGCGGTCTCAATTCGCCTATGACCTTGGCACCTTTGGATCCACGCATGGCGTGTTCCCCCCACCTCTCAATCTCGAAATCCTTTCTTGTATGGGAGTCGTTGGAATAGAGCACAGGGACACTGGCACTACGAGCAGAGTCTATGAGTTCGCCGCTACGAGGAATCATCGGGACGGCTCTATCGCACTTGATCTTGCCATACACAAAGTCGTGCAGCATGTCCACGATGAGGACGGCGTACCGTCGGTCATTGTTGTACACATGGGGTGCGACTGCAGTTTCTAGGTTGTAGACGTTGATCTGTTCCGCTGGGCCTTGTCCATGAACTCTAGCCAAAGAACCATCCTGACACGCGGATCCCGCAGGCATGATTTTAAGATATTACTAATCGTCCTCAATCTGCCAGGCGACACTAGTTTTGGAAGGAAAGGCCGATGTTGTGATAATTGGTGCAGGAATAGCAGGCTCAGCCCTGGCGTATGAACTAGAGAAGAGAAACATCTCAACTCTTCTCCTGGATCGCAGGAAGGGGCTTGACTCAACTCCCCGAGGCATAACCTTCCAGCCTAACGGTCTAGAGGCTTTGGACAAGATTGGGGTTCTGGATAGTGTTCTTCAGATGGGCTCGGCGGAGAGAATACTCGAAGTGAAAAACTGGAACGGAGAAGTTCTGCTGGAAGCCGACTATGGTCTGCTTGAACATCCCCAGAACTACATTATGACTGCTGACGCGGTGCAAGTGGAGCACCTGCTGGGATACAAGGCTGAAAACCTGGGCGCTCAGACGATCTGGAACACTGGATTCAAGGAGATAATTTGGAACAATGGGGTCGCCCAGGGAGTGCGTTGCGAAGTCGAAGGCGGAGCCTCTGAAGTCAAGGCCTCAATAATCGTAGGGGCGGATGGCCCTCAGTCTCACGTTCGGGAAAGCATCGGAGCAACCACAAAGATCCGGAAATACTCTGATTCTTTCATGGTGGGGCTAGTCGGGCCAGTCTCGGAGTTGAAGGACAGGGCGCGACAATACCAGGCACCAGGAAAGATGCTCGGGATAATGCCCGCGGGTCAAGGAGCCACCTACATCTTCTACTGCGTGGGCGATCGTAGCTTTGAAGACTTGAAGAGGAAGGGACTGGGACGTTTCAAGGAAGAAGTCACCCAGGCCGCACCTGAACTAGCCGAAGCCTTCGGGGCCATGGAGGCATGGACCAGAATCGCCTACTTCACTCCCAGCTTCATCAGAGTAGATCCATGGGTCGGAAATGGCGTTGCTCTGCTCGGCGACTCAGCACACACATTCCATCCCCACGCGGGACAGGGAGTCAACCTGTCACTGCAGGACGCCCTCACCCTGGCGGACGTGATCGCTGACGCGTTGAATACTGGAGATACCTCGGCGAAGAAATTGTCCCAGTACCAGTCTAATAGGAAGATGTTCGCCGACGTGATAGGACGACACGCTCACTACACGTCTACCTATGCACTCAGCAACAACTGGCTGATCAAGCGACTCAACAGACGGGCGCTGAGAAAGATGCAGAAGAATCCGAAGCTCATGAAAGCAGCCCTGGAGATCACGGCAGGAATTTTCACCAAGAAACCAGGTCTGATCGAGCAGGCAAGAATTGGCGGAATCCTGCCCTAGGTTGCGGCGGGGACCGCGACCACGAGCTCTTCCTCCGGCAATCTTACGTCTTTGAAAACGGACCAGAAATATCCGATGGACGTGAGGTAGAGAGCGGTACAGAGGAAGAATGGTAGCGCGAGATAGAGATCGCCGCCGAGTCCCATGAAGTAAGCGCCGACTGATGTACTGAGAGAGTTGGGTAGTCTCCAGAGGGACGCTGTCACCGCGGAAGCCTGTGACCTCTCTTCTGGAGGAACGAGTCCCATTAGGAGAGACTGCTCTACCGGGTTGGACATCATCATGAGAGCACTCCTCACAACGTAGATTGATGAGGCTGAGGCGAAGCTGCGGGAGAAGGGTAGAGAGAAGAGGAAAACTGTAGACGAACCTTGTGTCATGACAATTGTCTTGACCGTTCCAAACCTCCGTGCTAACCGCGGAGCGGCCAAGTTCGCAACCCCCATGACCAGACTGTTTAACCCACCAAGGATCGGCGCACTGACATCATCAACAACCCCAAACTTCAACAGCGCCCAACCTGGAATCAGCGGAATGACCATTCCCGCGCCTAGCGCAATCAGAATTCCCGCAAGTGAGTACTGAGCAACAGTCTTGCGAGATCTCTTTGGAATAATGTGAAAGCCTCTATGGTCCCCCTCGGAGGGTCTTGATTCGGAGACAGTTAGAGCAATCCCAGGCCCGAGCAGACTGAGCACCGCCACCCCAAGGAACAGATACCTGTGACCCGTCACAAGGTCAATTGCATACCAGTTTTTCAACAATCCCAGAATGCTCGCGCTGAAGCCGCCGACTGCCGCGCTGATCGTGGCTATGAAGAAGGAGAGGCTGAACGCACTAGTGCGTTTCGCGTCCGTCGCCTTGTCTGCAAGCATGGCTCCCCAAGAGGACGCATACATTGCCTCGGAGAGTCCGGATATCACCGCGGTCCCAACGAGTAGCGGCAGATTCGTCCCGACCAGAGCGAACAGGACCAGAGTGAAGCTTGCAATGACCCCGCCCATAACAACGAACCGTTTCCTTCCGTAGCGGTCTGCGAGTCCCCCAAAGAGCAGGGTGCTTGACGCACTGGTTATCCCGATTATAGTGAGAATTATTCCGCTAGTGGCGAAGCTTAGACCTTCCAGAACAAGGAAGATCTGGAGAGTTATCCAGAGGAGACCTGCAGCCGCCCAGTTGAAAAAACTCGCATAGATGAGTAGATTCGCCTCTCGAGGGATTCCGCGGAACTCGTCGAGACCAACTGAGATACGCCGGAACAAAGATCAGCCTCGCTGGGTTTTGAAGGGTATCTAACGGCCTCCACTAAAGGATTAGTCCACGCTGTCTCGCGTGGAGTCCTCTAGTCTCTTAGCACACTCGAGACCTTGGGCGTAAGGTCAAACGGCTCGCTCTCTAGAACAGCGTCCTAGACTTGATGACTAGATTGCGAAGCATCCCGCAAGTGCCTTTGGGGATCGGCCCTTACCGTCGCTCTAACAACGACGATCGCACCAGCTACGATTGTGGGCGAGTAGTCAGAGCTGAGAAGAGAACAGAGTGGTAGTGGAACCCGGAAGGGTTAGCCGAAGAGAGATGACTTGCCCTTTACTAGGTCGACAATTCTCTCTAAGCTTGCCGTGACGAAGTATGTTCCTATTGTGAAAATGTAGACTAGATGGAAGTTTGCTAGAATGCCATTGTTCAGGTTGAGCCCGAGCCCCGAGTCGAGACCTAGTGCCAGAAGCATTAGGTACGCAACTGTGAATGATGTGGCGATTGCGGTCCGGACAGCTCCCTTTTTCACGAAGTCGTCTTTGCTCTCGCTCTTCCCGTGCAAGACCTGAATTGTAAGAAGGAATGCGAATAGAGATATCGATCCGACGCCGTATCCTGCGAGCGAGGGACCGCCACGTCCCAGGACGATTAGGAGAAATGAAGTAAGGCTTGTCGCTAGCGTACCTATCAATGCGATAACCAAGAGGAGTCCGGAGTTAAGCGGGAATTTCTTATGACTGAACGACAAGCCTCTGATTCAGCCACGACTACATGTTGACTTGGACGAGAACAGTTTGTTACCAATCTCTGCCAACAGAGGTAAGCTTACCATCGGCTTGACTGGGAACGGGGTGTGATCCTAGCGCGTGATAGTCTTGGTTTCGAGTGCTTCCCATGGAAAGCTGTGATGATGTTTGTAGTACTCCACCAGTCCGCCTTCCCGGATAAGACCACGTAGGAATTCGGAAACCTTGAGCGCCGGATTTACGCTGCCATCTGGGGTCTTGACGGACCAGTCTTGTAGGTCTACCTCAATCTCATCGAACTGCTTCACCTTCTTGGTAATTCCCGGAACCTCCAAGGCAGGGAGACCTATCGCGAAACAGTTACGATAGAAAATTCTCGCAAAACTTTCGGCGATGACTGCGGCGACGTTGGAGTATTTGATGGCAACAGGTGCCTGCTCCCTGCTGGAGCCTCCTCCAAAGTTCTTTCCAGCGACAAATAGATCTCCGGGTTTCACCTTCTTGTAAAACTCAGGGTCAAATCCGTACATAGTATACTTGGCCATCTCTACCGGGTCGTTGGTCCGGGCTTTGAATCGGAATGGTATGATAATGTCAGTATTCACGTCATCTGGCCAGACCCAGGTCCGGCCTTTCAGAATGCCAGAGATCGTCATAGGTATCTCCTAGGGTCCGCGATCTTCCCCTCTATTGCAGAGGCTGCGGCTGTTGCAGGAGAGGAGAGATAGATCTTGGACGTTAGCGCGCCCATTCGGCCTATGTAGTTGCGGGGAGAGGATGAAATGCAGACCTCGTTCTCTCCCAGGACTCCAAGATGCGTTCCCACGCACGCGCCGCAGGTAGCATTGGTGAAGACTGCTCCGGACTGTAGAAATATCTCCGCTAACCCGTTCTTGATGGCCTGTTCGAAAATGCTTTTGGACGCGGGGGTGATGACGCATCTAGTTCCAGTCTTGACCTTGTGACCCTTCAGGATCCTGGCCGAGACAGAAAGATCCTCGTATCGTCCATTCGTCGATGACCCGATGAAAGCTTGGTCGATCGGTGTGCCTTCCAACTCTCCAACTTCCTTTACCTTGTCGACATTTCCAGGCTCTGCAACTTCGGGACCCAGCTTTCCAACGTCGATATCATATTCGTCCTTGTAGCTGGCTTTGGACCCGGCGTGAATCTCGTACATGGGTTTGCGACTTACTGATCTGAAGTATTCCTGTGTTGATGAGTCTACTTCGAAGATGGATAGTTTGCATCCACACTCCATGGAATTGTTGCTGATACAGGCTCGTGAGGCCATTGAGAGATCCTTGACAGCGGAACCCTTCCATTCTATTGACCGATAGTTCCCTCCATCCTCTCCGACCGTTGCGATGAAGTGAGAAATTACATCGCGAGCAAAGACTCCCTTCTTGAACTGGCCCGTCAGGCTGACCTTGACTGATTCGGGGACCTTAACCCAGAGCTTTCCAGAAGCCCAGACAGCAGCCATCTCAGAGCTGCCGATTCCAGTAGCAAACGCACCGACTGCTCCAGCCTGACAGGTGTGAGAGTCGGCTCCGAAGAGAACCATTCCCGGGACGATGTGATTCTCGAGAAGGTGCTGGTGTGAAATGCTTCCTTCTACAAGTCTCACGCCGTGCATCTTGACAAATTCTCTCATCAAGTGATGAAGATTGGCGACCTTCTCGTCAGGAGCGGGAAACGAATGATCGATCGCGAGATGGATTTTGGACGGGTCCCAGACCTTCGGAACGCCCATCTCGCCGAACACTTTGATTGCAAGGGGTCCAGTGCTGTCCTGAGCCATGGCAAGGTCTACGGGCAGTACAGTGATGTCTCCAGGGCGATGGATCTTGTCTCCAGCCTCGGCCCGGATGCTGATGATCTTCTCAGCGAAGGTCAGCGAGTCGTCGTTCAGAATGTCTTGACGCATCAATGTTCTGAAGCGGGCGAGAAAACCGGTCGCTATTAAACGTGAACGTAGAACCTAGAAGAAGGCATCGTCTAAGATGTCACGAACGCCTCCCTCAGACAAGAAATCTGAAAGCTTTTGAGATTGAACCGACTCATATTAGGTGTTCTAACGATTCTTATGGGAGAGATGATGCTTGACTGAGAAGAAACGCCTGCCTCCGTGGGAGGAAGCGAAGCTGGTCTTCAAGATGCAAGAGGAGACTAGAAAGCGTAAGCTTCTCGAGAAGGACATGCAGCATCGTCAAGGATGGGCAAAGCGTATTGGTCCAAATACCTCAGACGAGCTTGAGGAAAATCGGAAACGGCTAAGAGACCTTCAAAAGCGACTCGAACAGGAATAATTATCGAATCCTGGCGAAACTCTTCTAGCCTGTGTATGCTAGCTTAATAGTGAGCACAAGTAAATACAAACCTCGTCTTTCTTCGTGAAAAGGTCCCGTCTGCTAGCCGAGGAGCCACCTATTCAGGCTCGTCCTGACAGCGTTACGCGAACCTTTCGAATGGACGACGACATCGACTTAGCCATCAAGACGATAGCATTAAGGGAAGATGTCAGCGTGAATCAGCTTGTCGCCAAGGCACTCCGCAGATATGTTGAATGGGAGATTCTTGCGGATAAAATCGGACTAGTAGAATTACACGACAAATCGCTCGAAATGCTCTTCGACAGTATCTCCGACGAAAGGGCAAGGGAGCTTGGCCGAGACACGGGCGTGAATGCCTGGACGGATATGGTCACATTTCTCCATCAAGGCTTCAACTATGCAGCCATCCTGAAAGTGCTTGAGCTAAGAGGACGATATGGGCGATGGTTCATCTTCGATAAAAGCTCCGAGAATGGAATCGATACCATAATCCTCAAACATCGCCAAGGACCTAGAGTCACTGCCTTCCTCTCCGAAGCAGCAAAGGCTCTCCTAGAAAGAGCGAACCTCAAGTTCGAAATGGTGGAAATGGAACACCAAGTATTATTCAGGGTCCACCTGAATCGAAAACGAGAACCTCAAGGACCATCACCGGTCCTCGCCGGATCAGATTTACCCCCAGATTCCGATGAATAGACTCTCGCCTACGAGCGAGACGCTCAGCTGAACTGGGCGAGAAGCCCGAGCCTCTTTAGCACGAGAAGCGCCTGCAGTGTTAACCACTTGCTAGGTTTGCCAGCTTCCTCGACTTGCAATGCTCTCTCTGTTCCCCACCCTTGGGTTATCAGTTCTCGCTCTTCGGGTCGCGAGACGGTTTCTTCCCCATGCATCGCGTGTCCGTGTCGCCATCCTCGATAAACTCCGTCCAAGATCCATCTTCCGTCTGGCATTCTCTTCTCCAAGAGAAGAGAGACAGCATCGTTCACTCTCGGATCATTCTTGACGCCCAACTCTGTCAGAACCCGCAGTCCGTGCAGAAAGTCATAGCAATAGTGCATTGGATAGTGCAATCGTAGGAAGTCAAGCAATACGATAGAATCGTCTTTGTCTGACCGGTAGACTCGATGCTTGAGCAGGAACTCAGCGCCTCTTTTCGCGGAGGCTTCCCATCCCTCCCTGGCGTCATGCGACATCATTTCAGACAGCGCCCAGACTGGTTGAATTACCGACATGAAAGATCCATGTTTCCCCGATGGTGAACAATTCCAACCCCCGTCGGCCAACTGTTTCGACAGTAGCCAATCCATTGAGCGAAGCACTCTATGATCCTCTGCATATCCCATCTTTGCTAGAGCACGAACCATGTTTCCGGTCGCACAGATGTGAGGCTCAAACTTCTCGTGACCTCTTGGTCGAAGTGAGATTCCGCCCGTTTCCACGTTGTGAAGTTCTAGAAAGTGATCAACAGCCTTGCTCACCCGCGAGTCCTTGGAGGTAACGCCTAAATCCGCTAAGACAACGAGCTGCCAAGAACATGCAGAGAATTTCGGAACGTAACAAGACTTGGAGTTGTCCCAGTAAGTATTCTCCTTCTGCTTGGCTAGAATTCTTGACGCCCATCCGACCGTTCCGATACGGTTCCGAGCGCTGACTACGCTTTGATCGTTCTGGCCTCTCTCCTGGAGATCAACCAGAGTATGGTAACGGGCTGACGGCTCATCCTCCTCCAGCAGCCAATTCAATACGCTATTCGACACAGAGACTTTTGGAATTTGAACCTGTTGCATTTTAGGAAACCTCTCTTAGGGTCCGAGACTTTCCTCGAAATAAAGCTGGCGCGATCAATCAATAGCCCTTAATTATTGAGATGTGACTGAAAGCAGCGTAGATTCGCGCTTTGCCCCAGAAGAAACCATCGGCAGGCTCTGACAAGAGAATTCGAGTCCTAGTCGCCAAGCCTGGGCTGGATGGTCATGACAGAGGCGCCCTCATTCTCTGCCGGGCCCTCCGAGACGCGGGAATGGAAGTAATCTACACAGGCTTCCTTGCAACACCCGAGCAAGTATCTCAGATGGCTATTGACGAGGACGTTGACGTGGTCGCGATGAGCCTTCTCAATGGTGCTCACATGACAGCCTTTCCCAAAGTGGCTAAGCTTATCCGAGAAAAAGGCGGCGATGATATTCTGCTCGTGGGTGGCGGAATAATTCCTGATGACGACAAGCCTCGGCTGGAGAAGCTAGGGATTTCTGGCAATTATGGTCCTGGCACGCCTCTGAAGACTATCATCGAGCATGTTGAGAAAGTTGTGCGAGAACGGGACTCTAAGAGACCTAGACGCTAGTAGACTGTTGTAAAGAGTTAAGGAGCAGATCGAAAGAGAATGGGCTTCCTCTCTATCATGGGCAAAATACTCATCGGTCTCGCCATGCTGACCCTGCCCGTGGCTGTGTCTCTGATCCTCGTCTTCAGTGAAACCCTAACGACAATAGGAGTCGCGATCTCGCTGGGAGCCAGCGTCTTCGTGTTCTTCTGCGGAATCTACGCGGGATTCCTCGGGATCAAGTACGAGCAACTGCAACAGAAGTTCGAATCCTTCGTCAACCCGCTTAGAATCCGGCCGAACGCTGCGAATTTGATCAAGGCAATCTGTCCAATAGATCATGAGCAGGTCGTCTTCGTCCATGTAAGCCCACATCGAGATGACGCGCGACCGGATGGTTTGGATATTTTCTTAGGCTCCTGCGGCCACGAAGTTCACCGTGGAGAAGTAGAAATCGGGCAGCCAGCTCGTACAGCATCAAGCTGAGCGGCTCGATGCTCCCGCCGCTCCCTTGCAGTTACGCCTTGACCTGTTCCCGGTTCGCACTTGAGGAGGGCATATGGTATTTTCTTGGAGAGACTACCAGGCTGCCATGGTTATTCGACTTGGAGAAAGACCAGTCCCATGAACCCTCTAGAGATCCGGATTTCCCACTTTGTGCGGTCTTAGACGTCTTATAGGAGCAACGAAGGCTTGGGACCCTTTCTCTGGTTGTAGTGTCTGCGTACCCAAGGTCTTCGTCAAGGACAGACTTGATGATGTCCCCTGCGACCGTCTTGGTGGTTCAGCGTCGACGACGTAGAGATTCCCAAGCGAGCATAAGAGGTAGCCCGATTTCTTGCCCTAATCTCGACGGATTGTAGAAATAGGCGAAGATCCAGGTGAAGATGTATAGTGCTGTTCCGCTTGATGTAATTGCGTTGAGGTCCACCGTCTGACTGGCGTACGTTGCACAGTCGGCACTAGCATGGCAGCTTTTGTCTCGATGTTTGACCGCTAGGGTCGCGGTTGTGGTGGCGGTTTGATTGTTGGCGTCTGTAACGGTCAGGATTACTGTATAGGAGCCATCCGATTGGTAGATGTGACTAACGGGGCTTCCTGAGCCCGTTGTGGAATCACCAAAGCTCCAAGAATAATTGTAAGGCTGAACACCCCCCGGACTAACCGCAATGAAAATGATATTGTCGCCGGCATGAGGTGAAGAAGGGCTGAGAGTGAGGTTGGCACCTAGGCTGGCAACCACGTTTACTGTCTGGGTTGCGGTGGTGCTTACTCCATCAAGGTCAGTGGCTGTGATGGAGGCTAGGAAGAAGCCGGAGGTCGTGTAGGTGTGAGTTGTGGGATTTTCAGTTGAGCTAGTATTGTCTCCAAAGTCCCAGCTTAAGCTTACATTTCCAACTCCCCCGGACAGCGTTGCATTGAAGGTTACAGGCTGGTCTGCCTCGGGATTGGCGGGGCTATTCGTGAAGCCTACGGTGAAGACTGGCGCGACGATGATTACCTGGGTTGAACTGGCGTTCACACGATTAGAGTCTCTCGCAGTCAACGTCACGGTGAAGCTTCCCGGCGTAGAATAAGTGTGAGACGCAGAATTGATCACTGATAAGCCCCCATCTCCGAAACTCCAGCTGAACGTGAAGGGTCCAACTCCGGCGGTAGTGCTGGCATTGAACGTGACCGGTGAAGAGGTCTCAGGCGACACGGGACCATAAGTGAAGCTTACCGTGGGCATAGGGACAACCGTAATGGCGTGGCTAGCAAAAGTGACACTGCCGTTAGCGCCCGTAACAGTGACTATAACGTCGTATGAACCGGATAGTGTGTAGGTGTGCAGGGAAGGATTACCTGTTGCAACACTTCCATCGCCAAAGCTCCAGCTGAAAGTGTATGGCGTTGCTCCACCACTCGCTGAGCCGGTGAATGTTACATGCTGACCTGTCTCGGGCGAAACAGGACTGTAACTGAAGCCAGTGGTGAAAGATGGGAGCAGGCTCGTTGCTTCCACCGTCTGTTGGGAGGTAGCTGTTTGTTTGGGCGAACCACTGTCACTCAAGATCAGTGTGACGTTGAATGTTCCAGCTGAGGAGTAGGCATAGGTTGCAGAAGAGCCTGCTCCGGTTGAGCCATCGCCAAAGGCCCAGGTAAAAATGTACGGGGATGAGCCGTTTGACGCGGTCGCATTGAATGTTATGGGCGTGCCAACGAGTGGGTTGAGAGGTAGGAAGGAAAAATTGGCTCTAAGAGGCTGGACTTTGCTGACGGGTTTGATGTTCAAGAGACATCCCCAACCTACTGGTCGGCTTGCGCATTGCATGGCTCCATAGACACCAGCATTCGTCGTGTCTGTCCAGCTTCCTGCGGGCCACCAAACCCAGCTGATCCTCTGGGGCGCGTTGTCATAGAGACTCGTCAGTGTCTGTATGAAGTGCAGGGTTGTCGCGGTATAGGCGGCGCTACCGTAGAGAATAGTGTCGGGAGCGCAACTTCCAGCGCATAATGGGTCGGTTCCTCCTTCAGTATTCAGAGCCGGCCATCCGGTCTGGGCTACTCCCGCGAGTACTGTCTCGTAGTATCCGCTTGCCACGCTCTCAGCTGTCGCATTGTTCCAAGAACTGGAATATCCAGAATAGTCCATGTAACTGTGAAGACTGATGAAGATTCTTCCTCCTTGGGAGGGAGTACCAAGGGGATCCGTCACGTTTGGGTATCCGTCTACCGCTGCTGAGCAGCTGCCGTCTCCTTGGGGGCAAAGATTGCAGTTATAGCTGCAGATGTTCTGGATGACAATCCAGTGATTATCACCCTGACTCCTATCTTGGTCGATCCACATCTGGTAGTCGGAGGACAATAAGCTGACGCTCGTTCCGTTGGGCTCGTTGAGAGGTTCCCAGATGATCTGGGAATAGCTGCTCTTGAACTGTTGAGTGACGGGAGCCCAGAAATTCAGCCAACAAGACGGCCCACTACTCAAGTCCATATAGCCATGATAATCGATAATTATCCAGAAACCGTAGTACTGGGCTATTTGAATCGCCCTCTGAAGATTTGTGGCGTTGTATGCGCTCATGTAGTTCTGATCGGTCTTGTCAGTGCAGTATGGGTCGAAGTCGACCCTGACCGTGTTGTAACTGAGAGACTTTAGTTCGATCAAGAGGAGCTCCATGCTAGTTGCAGATTCTCCAGGGAAGACCGCAGAGGAGGTCGTAGTGCCGGGCTGGTTGATGCCGTTGACCGAAGCCTCATCCAGCCTGACTCCACCCCATCCTATCAGAACAGGGACGGATGAGGTTCCGGTTGAGTTCGGAAGTACTGTGAGCAGCTGTGAGGTCGTGAACGTCTTACCCGTGCTGTCGGTGACAGTCAGTGCGATAGTGTACGTGCCATTCGTGAACGGCTGGGACACCGGGTCGCCTGTCTTGCTTGTTCCTCCCAGGTTCCAGCTGTCCGTGTACGGGCTTGTTCCACCCGATGCTGTGTCCGTGAAAGTTACGGTTTGCCCTGAGAGGGGAAGAGCTGGATTATGGCTGAAGCCTGCAGTCAATTGCCCGACGGGTGAGACGGTGATGGACTGAGATGCTAGAACAGAAGTCTTGACAGAATCTGTTAGGCTCAGGGAGACGGTGAATGTTCCTGATGTGGCGTATCTGTGACTCGTCATCTGTCCAGAGCTTGAAGCTCCATCTCCGAAACTCCATGCGTAGGTGTAGGGTGCGTTTCCTCCAGACGCGTTGCCTGTGAAATTGACCGCGGTATTCACAATGGGTGTCGGTGGGAGATAACTGAAACTCGTCGTTAGGGGAGGTGGAATGGTAATTCCCATCATGTCTGCTGCGAGACCGATGGCCGCTGCATCATTCGGCGTCAGCGTTGATAGCCGCCAGTTGTCTTCGAGCATTCGGAGAGTGGAATAGTGGTCGAAGGAGTTGCTTGTCGAGATGAACGGTTGTTTTATCATCGGTCCATAGAAGAGGATGGGAGCGGGATCGTATTCGTCCCACCATAGGACTAGTATGGTTCTCTGTCCAGCTTGGAAGATGTTGCTCGCCAACAAAGACCCGGCCGCAGGGTTCGTTATGCTACCGGTTCCAACCAGGAAGCTCTGAAGATATGCGTCTCCCGTCTGAATCGAATTATCGTGCATGTCATGGTTGTCTGTTGGTGTGTACCAGAGGAAACTCGGTGGGTTGGCCGAGTTTGCGGCCGATACGAAGGTGCTTGTGGAGACCGAGCTTGATGTGAAGATGTTTGGACTGCTGGCAGTACTGGCAAATGCAGAGAAGGGGAAATGGTCGTTGCCTCTTGGACAACCAGCCTCGCAATAGGCTTGCCATGTAATTCCATGAGTTGCGAATGAGTCCATTAAGGTTGGAGCGTTGAGACAGCAGGAGTATCCGTCAGAGACACCCTGGTCGGAACCTGAGACCTGAGCAACGTAACATCCTGCTGAACATCCGTTTATTCTTCTCCCATCGGCACCATATCCATGGTACAATGGTATTGTTGACCCGTGGGAAAGAAGACTGGCGATGAACGGAGCACTCGTACTGCCCACCCCCGCACCCATCACGTCAGCATAGTTCTGGTTCTCCATGGCAATCATGACTACATGGTCGAAATTGACTCCACCCACAGCGGCTGAGTTCAGGATGGATGCCTGTCCCTCGTGAACCAGTAGTTGGAAGGCAGTCGTGCTGCTGAAGAGGACGATTAGGCAGATGGCGAGCGCTTTGAGACTATTCTCTACCGCCCTACTCAGTTGCCGCTATTCTCCAGGCCCCGAGGAGAGGCTGGAAGCGGAAGCGAGCTAGATTCCCATTGCGAACTCATTCTCGCAAGGTATCCTATAGCGCGCTCGGCACGATTCCTCAACCTGATGACCAAAACGCGCGTATACGTCCGATTAGAATATAACAATTGTGGCTATGTGTGATGTTATGTCATACAACTGACTATCGACCCGAATAGTCAAAAACACTCCTTGTTTTACAGAAAAATGCAAATCTCCACATGGTTGACAGAATCTTAAAGCAATCTATAGGTTTCTTTCGAGAGCTATAATCTATTATATGCAGATTGCTGAGGTTCATGCAGGGTCCCCAGGATATCTTAACCTGATGACCACCCAAGAGTGTCTCGCGACCCTCTTGGTTCGGGTTTCTTACCCTGGGGACCTCGCTTCCCTTTCTCAAGAGAAACTGGTGCTAGACTTGTGAGGAACGTGCGGAGGGTCCCGCAGTCCCCTCTCATGCACTACAAGAAATCTGACGTCGCATCGCACTCTATGCTTGAAGGAAACCCTTGCAGTTGCAGATCGTCGTTAGGAGAGAATGAAAAAGTTGCAGAACCCTCCCCCGGGCATGAACCCTTCGACCGCTGCAGAAAGAGCATTATGAGAATGAACTGAAGTACAGCATCGCGATTGACAGGGGCTTCCACGTACGTGGTGCCGGTCCTATCCATCGCTCACAAACTTCACAAAAGTCCCTTTCTCCATATAATACTATGGATATGAAAGGGAAAAATTGGAGACTGGAGTTTCTCCGAGAATGATGAGGCGGCCCATCGTGGACCTCAGATATCTCTCGAAAAAAAGTTGATCAGCCAATAATCTCGTGAGAGAACTGCTGTGCGTTATGCCCGAAGTTCTGCCTATTTCTTATAGCGACCTTTGGAGATCGGGTTTCGTTGGACGATGGACCTCATTAGATCGATTGTTGAGAACGCGATCAGATCGTTCCTGGCTGAAGACCTCGGATATGGAGACATTACCACGAACGTGTTAGTGGGCTCCGAGCTTAGAGGCGAGGGACAAGTCGTCTGCGGAGAAAACGCAGTGATCGCAGGAGTCGAAGAGGCGCTTGCCCTTCTCGAACTCGCCGGCTGTCAGGGAATGGCAAGGGCTCATGATGGCGATCGTGTCAAGGCAGGGACCGATATCCTCTCGGCACGTGGTCCCGCACGTGCGTTGTTGGGCGTCGAACGGACTTTGTTGAATCTCCTCTCACATATGTCGGGAGTTGCGACTTCAACCGCAGACCTCGTGTCAATCGCGAAAAAGGAGAGTCGGGACAAGGTCAGGATTGCGTGTACTAGGAAGACACTCCCAGGTCTCAGATATTTTGAGAAGAGAGCAGTCCAACTTGGAGGCGGCGACTCGCATCGACTAAGATTAGACGATGCCGTCTTGATCAAGGATAATCATCTGGCACTCGCCGGTTCGATCACCGAGTCTGTTCAGAAAGCGAGAGAGAAGGTGAGTTTCACAAAGAAGGTCGAAGTCGAGGTGACGACCCCAGACCAGGCCGTGGAGGCTGCCAAGGCAGGAGCGGACATCATCTTGCTCGACAACATGACCCCAAAGGAAATGGGAAGATCAGTGGCCATGTTGCAGGCCCAGAATCTCCGAGAGCAGGTCTTACTCGAAGCATCAGGCGGGATTAGAAAAGAGAATCTTGCAAGCTACGCGAGGACCGGAGTGGATGTAATTTCTGTTGGCGCGATCACTCACTCTGCCCCGGCCATTGACTTGAGTATGGAAATACATCCTTCTAGAAAACACGGATAGTGTTCTAGCTCGAAGACAAGCGCTCAGATCAAGATAGCGGAAGCGACCCGAGTACGGGAGCACCGACTCAAACCTAGTCTCAGGCTCAAGACCCAGGCTGAGATTATCGAGTTCATTCACGATAGGGGCCTCGTCTCAGCACTTGGAGGCAACGAGCTTCCAAGCTTCATCAGCGCAATACTTGGCAAGCCTTGGAAACCATCAGCGAAAGGCTTCACTGGTTGGTTGGACTGGTGGTCGACCAGGATTTCCGGCCAATCAGTAGCGTCTGTCTCCCGTGAGATTGAAGGTAGAGAGGATATCATCGTGACCAGAATATTCAGACGAACCAAGACGTTCGTATCCGGTAAGCTTTGGCCTATCCTCGACTCGATCGTGAAACATCACCAAGACCCTGCGACCAAACGAAGGATTCTCTCAAACACCGAACTAAAGATACTGGAAACTATCGAGAAAGAGGGCGCAATCCGCACGGACCATTTGAGAAAGATACTCAAGCTAGAGGCTAAAGACAGCAATTCCAAGTTTCACCGTTCACTAAGAAACCTAGAAAGTTACGCGCTAATAGTTGGGGCTGAGGACCCTCATCCAGAGAAACATCTACATGCTAACATCTGGCAGACATGGGATGCAAGAACCCATGAAGCGAAAGTTCGTGACAGCCTTTCCTATGGTGAAGCGCTAGCCAAACTTCTAGTGAAGACTGTCGACGCATGCGTTCTCGCCCGCGAAGACCAGATTCAAAGATGGTTTGAGTGGAGTTCCGACATGCAAGCAGCCATGAAACAAGCATTGCAGGATGGAGCTATTCAGAAGCTTGACCGATACGTGATTTCATCTAAGCTCTAGTGTGGACAATTGGAGAGTGAGGTAACGCCTCGTCATCAATAGATGAAATTGTGAAGGGCTTTGAGGATCCTTCGAACACGCCAAGATCCGAATAGGAAATGTGAGAAGAGAGTGTTAGATGCTTGCCCCCACAATCATCAAGATGAATGTTACCGCGAGCAGGAGCAACCCCAGCCTTGCAGCCATGCCCAGTCTCTTCTGTAGGCTTGCGACCTGAGCAGATGTCG
>Ga0070697_100001775_pt1 | contig 16475 bp, 17 predicted proteins | sample KBSK1501metaG_FD_65475 | JGI IMG/M metagenome (GOLD analysis project Ga0070697, IMG submission 65475) | Corn, switchgrass and miscanthus rhizosphere microbial communities from Kellogg Biological Station, Michigan, USA - KBS K1-50-1 metaG | ecosystem: Host-associated > Plants > Roots >...
GTTGAGCGAATGTCTGCTCGAAATCACCGGTATGGACGCGATCACGCTACAACCCGCCGCCGGCGCGCACGGCGAGCTTACCGGCCTGCTAATGGTACGGGCTTACCAGCAATCCAAAGGAAATCCGCGCAAGAAAATTCTCATCCCCGATTCCGCTCATGGCACCAATCCAGCAACTGCGGCGATGGTGGGATACCACGTTGAGAAGATGCAATCCAATGCCCGAGGCATGGTGGATGTAGCCGCGCTCGTCGCGCAGATGAATAACGAAGTCGCCGCCCTTATGCTCACCAATCCCAATACCCTGGGAGTATTCGAGCAGGAAATTCACAAGATTGCTGAAGTGATGCACGCGAAAGGCGGCTTGCTTTACATGGACGGCGCCAACATGAACGCCCTGGTAGGCAAGGTCCGTCCCGGAGATTTCGGCGTCGATGTCATGCACCTGAATCTGCACAAGACTTTTTCCACGCCGCATGGCGGAGGTGGCCCAGGATCCGGGCCAGTAGCAGTTAAAAAGTTCCTGGAGCCTTTCCTGCCAAAACCAGTCGTAATCACCAAGCCGGATGGCACACTAGCCTTCGAATACAACCGCCCGCAATCGGTGGGACGTGTGCGCGCCTTTTACGGAAACTTCGGAATGTTTGTCCGCGCCCTAGCCTACACTCTTGCCAACGGCCCCGACGGTTTGCGCCAGACCACGGAAGACGCGGTTCTCAACGCCAACTACATCCGCAAAGGTCTGGAAGGAATTTACGATCTGCCCTACTCCACGCCCACCATGCATGAAGTGGTTTTCAGCGACAAACTACAGGCAAAAAAAGGCGTGAAGACCATGGACATCGCAAAACGTTTGATCGATTACGGCTTCCATCCCTACACGACGGCGTTTCCGCTAATCGTTCCCGGCGCGCTGATGATCGAGCCCACCGAAAGCGAGTCGAAGGAGGAGATGGATTTATTTATCGAAGCTATGCGCTCGATCGCGACGGAAGTAGAAGAAGATCCGCAACTGGTGCTGGACGCCCCGCACTCGACGCGTGTCTCGCGCCTGGACGAAGTCACCGCCGCCCGCAAGCCAGTCCTGCGCTGGATGCCCAGCACCTAATCTGTCCCCGTATATTCCTACGTCTAAACTGCTCACGTAGGGACAGGCGACTCGCCTGTCCAGTCGAGCCAAGCTCGACTATTTTTTCTCCGCCAATTCCACCGAGGCCCGCGTCTTTTCCCAGTCCAGGTTCATCGTGCAATTCCCACCTGTCTGCTCATAAGAAATAGTGAAGTTCTCCACCGGCGATTGTAGTTGCGAAACTTTCATATCCACACGAGCGAAGTCATCTCCTTCGCCGGGATATGGAGTGCCCCACTCGCCCGTCTTCTTGCTGATTACCAGTATCCACTTGTCCTGATCAGGTACCGTAAAGATGGTGTAGCTGCCCGCCGGGACATCTTTGCCGCCGACAGTCAGGTTCGTGTCAGTGACCAACGTGGTCGCCTCATTCGCTCCAGTACGCCATACTTGCCCGTAAGGCACAACGCCGCCAAAAATCTTACGTGGCTGGTGAGTCTTGGGATCATGGGTGCGTGGGCTGGAATAATCGGTCTTAATAGTCTTACCGTCAGAAAACTGGCACTGCGCCTGCGCGGGAGGGCTAGGCCGCTTGCTCTTGTCATCCTGGCCGAGGCCGATCGTGGTAAGCGTGAGAATGATCGTACTAAGCAGGATAAGTGTGAAGAGGGTAGTCCGTTTCTGCATGGTTTCTCCTCTGTGAAAATTCAGCAATCAGCATTCGGCACTCAGTATTCAGCCGAGCCTAAGTCCAATAGACTATCCGGCAAGTGCGTCGGTTAGCAAATGTGACAGGCGGTTTTTCTAGGGATCGGCTACAAACCGCAGAGGCTGAATGCTGAATGCTGAGTGCTAATTTCCGAATGCTAATTGCATAGACGATACAATCGTCTCATGCCCGTATTCAACGAAAAGCAGGAAGAGCTGCAGCATTACGAAACCATGATGGGCGTCCCGAGGGGCCGTCTGGCCGTAACCATGGACATGATCACGGACGCCATGGCCCTGGTTGGCCAGCACGGCGTCTATTGCCAAAGCCAGCGCTGGCCTGGCAAACCGGTGATGGACATCCAAATCATCATGAAGAGCCTTACCGATGCCAAAGAGTTGATCCAAAGCGTGATGGAAGAATTGCAAAAGAAGGCGCCAGTCAGAGGTTCTTAATGAATTCCTCTACTGAGACCTCAGCCAATTTCAGGATGGAGCGCAAGGTACCTGTGGCTAACTCGGAGTGCACTGGAATGACGCAACCCGTCATGCGTGTGCCACTCGACCGCTTCAATACAACGTGACTTCCTTTTTGGGATTTGAACGAAGCCTATGCGTTCCAGAGCGCGGATTGCCCGTGCGCCTGAAACGCGAGGCAGCTTAGGCAAAGCGTGCCTCGAAAACGGTTACCAGAGGGCGACCGTGATCTTTCGGAGGAAACTCTTCTAGATACAGTTCAGTCGCTTCCCGCAGATTGGCGACAGCCTCTTCAATTTCCTTACCTTGGCTCACCGTGCCAACTTCGGGGCACTCCGCGACGTATAGATCGCCTTCCTTATGTAAAACAGCAGTGAAAGTGCCGACTGGCATTTGCAAACTCCTGTGCGAGCATTCTAAGTTACCATGGCTCAGTCCGAAACGACCGGAACTCTGCTGGCCAAGCCACCTATTGCCTCTACGCCAGCGTATATTTCCCCCGCTCAATGACTTTCTGCGCGATCTGCTGACGCAACTCAATCACATTGAACGGCTCATGCTTGGCCAGGCGTCGCAAGATCGCCACTTGCGTCCGCAGCATGTCACCTTCGGCAACGGCGGCAATAACTTTCTTTGCCGCCGCTTCGATCTTCTCCATGGCCTGTGACAGATAAACTCGTGTCATCGCAATTGGCAGCGAAGCAACTCTCTCTCCACTGCGCTCGGTAATTTTCTGTGCCCGCAGCACAGCAGATTCCATGGCATAAGTCTCAATCACCATGTCCGCGATCGCGCCCATAACTTCCTGCTGATCCTGAATCGCCTGCATATATTTTTGCGTCGCCGCACCGGCCGCGAACAGCCCAAGTTTCTTGGCTTGCGCTACCAGTCTGCGTTCGTCCGCCAACGGCCCTTCGAGTTGTTCACTCAGACTCGGTCCTACCAAAACCTCGTCCATCAGTTTTTTGATGGCCGGCATCAGCGGCAACTGTCCCGACATCGCCCGCTTCAGCAGGAAGCCGGTAATAATGAGCCGGTTAATTTCATTCGTACCCTCGAAGATACGATTAATCCGTGCATCCCGGTAAGCGCGTTCCGCGGGATATTCCTCGACGAACCCATATCCGCCATAGATTTGCACGGTCTCGTCGACGACGTAGTCAATCATCTCCGAGCCCCACACCTTAATAATGGAGCATTCGACGGCATACTCCTCGATCGCTTTGCGCATCTCCTGCATGGCATTCGCACCAGATTTGTCCACTTCGCCCAGCGCCACGTCCATCATTCCGACGGTGCGGTAGACCATTGCCTCGCCGGTGTAGATGCCCACCGCCATATTGGCCAGCTTTTCCCGGACCAAGCCAAAGTCAGCGATCACCTTGTTGAAGGCCTTCCGCTGCTTGGCATACCCGATGGCATTCTCCAGCGAGACTCGCGCCCCACCCACACACATCGCTCCCAGCTTGAATCGCCCTACATTGAGAATGTTGAAGGCGATAACGTGTCCCTTGCCGATTTCCCCGAGTAGATTTTCGACGGGGACTTTGCAGTCATTAAGAATGATTGGACAAGTAGACGACCCGCGAATTCCCAGCTTGTGCTCTTCCGCTCCCACCGAAAAGCCAGGGAATGTTTTCTCCACCAGGAAAGCCGAGAACTTCTCACCATCCACTTTGGCGAACACGGTGAACAAATCAGCAAACCCGGCATTGGTGATCCACATCTTTTCGCCATTCAGGATGTAATGCTTGCCGTCCGGCGAAAGATGAGCGCGAGCACGACAATTCAGCGCATCGGATCCCGAAGATGCCTCCGACAGAGCGTAGGCCCCAACAATTTCTCCCGCCGCCAGCCGCGGCAAATATTTTTTCTTCTGCTCCTCAGTCCCGAAATACACGATGGGCAAAGTGCCGATACCCGTATGTCCGCCCCAAGTGGTGGCGAACCCGGCATACTTCGCAATGTGGTCGGCGATGACCGCGGCGGTAACTTTGTCCATCTCAAGTCCGCCGTAAGCTTCCGGAATCTCCGCCGAACTCAACCCGAGTTCACCCGCCTTCTTCAACAGATCGCGAGTGACAGAAAAATCCTTGTGCTCCATCTTTTCAATATTGGGGACGATCTCGTTGATGGCAAACTCTTCCGCCGTCTGCCCGATGAGTTGGTGCTGCTCGGTGAAATCTTCTGGAGTGAAAACTTCATCCCCCTTCCGCTCTTCAAGCAAAAAACTTCCGCCCAAGATCTTGGTACTAGGAATCGCAGTTGTCGCCATTTCAAACCCCTTTTTTAACCACGGAGGCCACAGAGGAACACAGAGGAATTATTTCATTTCGTCCAATTTTTGCCATTTACCATTCGTTGGATGCCGTTACGAAGGTGTGTGACGTGGAAGTTGATGAGAAGGCCTACGTTCTTGCCGCTCAACTTCAAGTACGACAAAAGCTGCGCCTGATGAATGGGATGAAAGCCCTCAGTACACTTCAATTCGACGATAACTGCGTCTTCAACCAGCAGATCTATACGGTAACCGAGGTCGATGGTAGTTCCATCGTAAACGACCGGCAAAATGACTTGATTCCGAACCTCCAACCCTTGCTTTCGCAACTCATGAACCAAACACGCCTCATAAGCACTCTCCAACAGCCCTGGACCAAGAAGCGAATGAACTTTCATAGCAGCAGTGATGATAATGCCAGTAAGGAGATTGACGCGCGGGATAGGAGCTAATCTGGGACTAGCCATGGCGATCCGCGGATTTGTGTCCGCTGATTGCACCCTAGCACAAAAAACAAAATTCCTCTGTGATCCTCCGTGTCCTCTGTGGTTAAAGATATTAGAGATTTTCGAAGATACCCGCAGCCCCCATCCCCCCACCCACACACATCGTCACCATCCCATAACGCGCCTCACGCCGCTTCAATTCCCGAATGACGGTCGCAGTAAGCTTCGCCCCAGTACATCCCAAGGGATGACCCAGCGCGATGGCCCCGCCATTGGGATTCACGCGCTCCGGATCAAGCCCCGCTCCTTTGATCACTGCCAGTGACTGCGCCGCAAAAGCTTCATTCAATTCAATCACATCAATGTCTGCGAGCTTCAATCCTGCCATCTTCAACGCCTTAGGAATAGCAAAGACCGGCCCCAACCCCATTTCTTCCGGCTTATATCCAGCAGTAGCAAATGAAACGTAACGAACCAGCGGCGTAATTCCAAGCTGCTTCGCGCGTTCGGCGGACATTATCACCGCCGCCGCCGCCCCATCCGACATTTGCGAAGAATTCCCCGCAGTCACCGTGCCCTTAGCGTGGAACGCGGGTTTGAGCGCAAGCAACGCTTCGAGAGAAGTATCGCCGCGCGGCCCTTCGTCCACTTTGAAAGCAATTTCTTGTCGCTTGGGCTTGGAGCCATTCGGCGCCGTGAAGCTCACAGGTACTGAAACAGTCTCGTCGCTGAATTTTCCAGCCTGAATCGCCGCCAGCGCCTTGTGATGACTGCGCAATGAAAATTCATCAGCAGCCTCACGCGTAATCCCAAAGCGCTGCGCCAGCCTTTCAGCCGTCAAACCCATTGAAAGATAAGCGTCTGGGTAATGATCCACGAGCCAGGGGTTAGGTGAAATCTTGTGCCCACCCATGGGAATCATCGACATCGATTCCGTTCCCCCCGCAACAATCACTTCCGCTCCACCACTCATGATGCGCTCCGCCGCCATGGCGATCGCTTGCAACCCAGACGAACAGAAGCGATTGATGGTAAGCGCCGAAACCTCAACCGGCAGACCCGCGCGTAAAGATGCAATGCGCGCCACGTTCATCCCCTGTTCCGCCTCCGGCATGGCGCAGCCCAGGATCACATCTTCGATTTCCTTAACATCAACCTGCGGCACACGCTCCAGCGCGCCTTTGATCGCGACCGCAGCCAATTCGTCAGGACGAGTAGCCCGGAGCGTACCCTTGAAAGCCCGTCCAACAGGTGTGCGAACAGAAGACACGACAACAACTTCACGCATAAGAACTCCGGCAGCCAGCTGCTGCAATTCGCGTTTACTTGGCCATTATTCGTTATAAGGCGCATGAAGTCACTCCGCAACTCGCGCGGTTTCCTTCGTGTAACTTCGTGTCCTTTGTGGTTATTTGATGTTTGTGACTCGAACTCGATCTATGGAGCTTTTTCCGCGGACACTTAGGCCGTCGAAAGCCAGAGGGAACCCGAAAAGTATTAAATTAGGAGGGGAACACGTCCAAAAGCAACCGGACCGTTTCCGGCCCGGGCGCATCAACCTGTCCAGCTATCGAATTAATTATCAGCAGCTGGCATACTGAAGTCAACATTACTTGAGGAGCCCGCCTGCCCAAAGGCTCCCCTCACAGCCTCCCTACCTAACCGGGGATGCTGTTGGCCGGACGGAATTCGAACCCGTACCTTCCAGCTGGACAGGCTGATGTGCTCCCATTACCACGGGCCCCAGCCGAGCTTATTGGGTCGGATTACGCTCAACAAGTCTGTTCATCACATCAACAGGCGTAATTCCCAATTTGGAAATCAGAACCAGTCAGTGGGATCGCCGCGGTCAGTCTAAATCGTCAATCGAAAATCGAAATTCGTCAATTCCTGAGTGTCTTCCCCGTCTTCAACGTGAACTGAATCCGTTCCTGCGTCTTCTTCTCTCCACACAACGATTTGAACCCTTCCCGCTCCAAATCCAGGATGTACTGCTCGCTCACTGGCGTACCGGGAGTCACATTCCCGCCGCACAAGACTTCAGCGATCTTCGTCGCCAATTTCACTTCGTATTCCGTGATGTACTCGCCCTGCCGCATCAAATGCACCCCCATCTTGAGCGCCGCCAAAATGTTTTCCCCAGGCGCGGGAATGTCCGAGCGCGGCATGGGCGGCTCGTAGCCGCCGCGCAGCATTTCTAACGCCCGTGCTTTAGCATCCGACAGCACACGCTCGCGATTCATCGTGATGGTATCGGCCTCTCGCAGAAAGCCGAGCCCACGAGCTTCCTGCGCCGACGTGGCCACCTTCGCGGTAGCGATAGTCTCAAAAACCTTCTTCATGGCTTCCATCATTTCCACAGATTCGCCTCTGCCCCCTGGCCGAATCGACTCCGCGCCCTCCACCGCGCGCAAGAGCATCTCTTTGCATCCGCCAGCGCCGGGCAGAAGGCCGACTCCGACCTCGACCAGTCCCATGTAAAGTTCCGCGTGAGGCTGTAGTCCTGCGGCATGCAGCGAAATTTCCGTGCCGCCACCCAGGGTGAGGCCGAATGGCGCAGCCACCACCGGCTTCGGCGAAAACTTTATCGCTTGTGTCATGCCTTGGAATTGCCGAATCGCCAAGTCGACATCGTCCCACTCTTCTTCCTGAATCGACATCAGCAACAACATCAGATTGGCGCCAACGGAAAAATTCCCCGCATCATTGGTAATAACGAACGCGTCGAAGTTATCGCCAGGACCTCCCGATTTCAAGGTTTGTGAAATGAGCTGCACAATGTCGCTGCCAATCGTGTTCATCTTGGAGTGAAATTCGATGCAGCCCACACCGTCCCCCAAATCCACCAAAGAAGCACCCGAATTCCTTTTGATCACGCCCTTGGATTTCTTTGCCACTCCGATCGACCACACACCTGCGGGGACTTCTACTGGCTTGTAGTCCTTCGCGCCCAGATCGAAATAGACTCGGCCTGACGCCGCCTCCGGATCGTCCCCGTACCAGGATTTCTTACCCGCCGCCAGCAGCTCCTCAACGTTACCCGCCACCGGCCGGTTCTCCTTCTTCATACGCGCGACCGTCGCCTCAACCCCGACAGCGTCCCACAATTCGAAAGGCCCGAGTTCCCAATTGAAGCCCAGACGCATGGCGCGATCGATTTCCACCACTCGATCCGAAATCTCCGGAATGCGATTGGCACAATAGGTCCACAGATCCGAAAGAGCCATCCAAAGAAATTGTCCAGCCTTATCACCCTTTTGCTGCGCGTCTCCATCGAATCCGAGCAACATGCGTACCCGTGCCCCGGTCTCTTCGACGTTCTTCGCCATATCGAGTGCAGGAAATTTGGGTTTCTGCCGCGGACGGTACTCCAGCGTTTTCCAGTCAAGGGCGAGCCGTTCCTCTTCTTTCCCTGCCGCACCTTTTTTGTAGAACCCACCTTTGGTTTTATCGCCCAGCCATTTGCGCTCCAGCATCTGCCTGAAAAAATCGGAAAGCTTGAGATCACTGCGCTCATCACGCACATTCTCCGTCATGTTGGAAACAACGTGCCCCAGAATGTCCAGGCCAACAAGATCAATAGTCCGGAAAGTCGCCGACTTAGGCCAGCCGAGCGCTTGACCCGTAAGCGCGTCTACATCCTCAACGCTCAGGTCCATCTCCTGCATCAATCGCATGACGTTCAAAACAGAGAACGTCCCGATACGATTAGCAATGAAGTTAGGAGTGTCCTTGGCGAAGACAACGCCTTTGCCAAGTTGCACGTCGGCGAAGTGGACAACCGCGTCCAGCGCGGCACGGTCAGTTTCCGCGCTAGGAATAATTTCCAGCAGCCGCATATAGCGCGGAGGATTAAAAAAATGCGTGCCAAACCACGAGCGCCGAAAATCGTCAGAGAATCCTTCGGCAATCTTCCCCACCGGCAGCCCGCTGGTGTTGGTTGTAATGATCGTGCCCGGCCGTCGTACCGCTTCCACTTTCTTGAGCAGACCGCGCTTGATGTCGAGATTTTCCACCACTGCTTCGATGATCCAGTCCACCTCTGCCAACCGTTTCAGATCATCTTCAAAGTTGCCGACCGTAACCAATCGCGCCAGGGACGATTCAAAAAACGCCGCTGGCTTGGATTTTTTCGCCGCCTCCAGCCCCGCAGCGGCAATTTTGTTTCGCGCCGTCCCGTCTGCATCCGGAGGAACAATATCCAGCAGATAGCTGGGAACGCCCGCATTGGCGAAATGCGCAGCGATGCGAGCACCCATGGTCCCAGCCCCCAGAACAGCAACTTTATGAATGCGCTTCATAGAAATATTGCTTTGCAACTGTAGCGCCGGCGTCTCGCCGGCAATGTGGAAAGCACCTCGACCCTGCAGTTCAAGATAGCAGCGCTGACCTCAGAATTCATCAATGTCGCCATGCGGCAAGCACCCCACCTCACGAGATCACCTTCGCGAGCAGAAACGCTGCGGACGCCGCCAGCCCCCCGATAACCACCGTCTGCGACGCACTACGAAGCGGATGAGTTCCAGTGAATCGCCCTTTGATGTATCCAAAGATTCCGAGGGCAACCAGCGTCACGATGGCGGAAAATATTAATCCACGGGTTGCGTTCCCCGAGAAAACGACGTAAGGCAGCAACGGAATAAATCCTCCCGCAACGTAGGATCCCGCAATCGTCGCCGCACTGGTGACAGCGCGCCGCGGATCCGGCGCTTCCAGCCCGAGCTCATACCGCATCATGAAATCCACCCAGGCTTCAGGCCGATGGCTAAGCGCCTCAATCACCGGCTTGCTCTCTTCCGGTGTCAGTCCATAGGCCTCGAACACCCGGTGCACTTCCGCCTTCTCCTCTTCCGGCATTTCTTTGACCTCGCGCTGCTCCCGGATACGTTCCTGCTCGTAATGTTCCGCGTCTCCGCGTGCTGCCAGATATCCACCCAGTCCCATGGCAATCGAGCCCGCGGCAATTTCCGCCAGCCCTCCCACCACTATCAACTTGGTATCTTGCACCGCACCGGAAAGTCCCGCTGCCAAGGCAAAAGGCACAGTCAAACCGTCGGCCATGCCAATCACCACGTCGCGCACAAATAGTCCGGCGGTGAAATGTTTTTCGATATGTGGAGCACGCATTTGCGTCAAACCTCTGGATGATTTTGCAGATATTCCTGGGCCCGGCGGATCACGTCACGTTCCCCTCGATACGCCAGTTTCAGGGCAGCATCTTCGAGTGGAATCCACAAAGCACGTTTGACTTCGACGCGCATCGCCGAATCAATTTCGTCGATATTGCCCGACTGATATTTCAGCAGATAAAAGCTGACGATCTTAAAAACCCGCTGCTTGTCTCCCCAGGAACGCACATAAACATACTTGATATCGGTCAGTTTCGTAATCGGAGTCGCGATCAATCCAGTCTCCTCCCGCACCTCCCGAACAGCCGTCTGGTCGGCCTTTTCGCCCGTATCCACCAGCCCCTTGGGCAAGGCGAGTAACACTTTTTGTGATCGTTTTTTTGCAGTTTTGCCCGCCGCCAGCGGCTCCCTTTGGGGTTCGATCGCAGCCATTCCCCAGCCCTCCGGCCCCTTCCGTACCACCACCCCGCCCGCCGAGATCTCCCGAACCATGCGCCCCAACTTATCAGGATCAGTGCACTTAGTCATGTCGCGACAAAATCGTCGCAGGTAACCTTTCGGAAGTAACCACAAAAGACAGACAGGCTGTGGAAACATCTACGCCAGCGTTGGCATCTTACTTGCTAGATAGATGTTTGGGGGACCGGGAGAGCCGGTAAGACGGGGGTCCCATGAAGAGTCTGGGTAAGATCATTCGGTCGGTACAGGCCTTCGGACGCGAAGTAACAGGCCTTTCCCCCACTCCGCAGCACAACCAAAATTCCCCTTCCATCGGACTGGCCTTGGGTGGCGGATTCGCCCGCGGCATCGCCCACGTCGGCGTTCTGAAAGTCCTCGAAGAAGAAAATATCCCAATACAATTTATTGCTGGAACCAGCGTAGGCGCGCTCATAGGCGCAGCCTATTGCAGTGGAGTATCCGCCGCGGAACTGGGGGAGATTGCCACTCGGGTTCGCTTCAAACATTTTGCGCGATGGACTCTCTCCCGCTACGGATTCGCCAGCAACCAGCGCATGATCGGTTTCCTCAACAGCATCTTGAAGGTGAAGACGTTCGAAGAATTGCGCATTCCCCTTGCGGTGACGGCAACCGATTTTTCCACCGGCGAAGGCGTAGTCTTCCAATCCGGACCGCTGGTCGAACCCGTGCGCGCCAGTTGTGCGTACCCGGGAATGTTCCTCCCGGTAAGGTTTAAAGGACGTCTGTTAGTAGACGGCATGCTCTCCCACGCTGTCCCGACTGTACCTCTGCGAATGATGGGCGCCCAGCGGGTTCTGGCCGTTCACCTGAGAGGGCACTGGACGAACGGCGAGGGGCCACGACATCTGTTCGACGTCATAGGTCAATGCTTTGCCATCGCCCAGCAGATGAATTCCGACGTATGGAAGAAGGCCGCCGATCTGGTTCTAGAACCGGACGTCAATGGCTACAAATATGACGCCTTCGAATTCAGCCCTGCTTTGATACGAGCCGGCGAACTAGCCACCCGAGCCGCGCTCCCTGAAATCCGTAAATGGCTGGAGCCCCTCCCGGTCCAAACAAAAGTGCGCAAACCGCGCATCCCGCAACCCGCCACCATGCCCGCCGATTGAACCCTGACTTTGGCTCGCGTCGAGGGTATTCCCGGCCGCGCCCCGGAGGGGCAAAAACAATTTAGCCCAGCGCTTCAGCGCTGGGTTGTCGGGACGGGACGACGTGAATCGCGTCAACAAGATAAAAAATGCATTTCTGAACCATCGGGATGAAGATCCTGAGGTGTTCATGCGACCCAGCGCTGAAGCGCTGGGCTAAATTATTTCTTCCCTCCGGGACTCGAGCCGTGCCACTGCCAGGTCGGGCTTAATTTCATCGTTTAAACTGGCCTTTTCCATCCCCTCTAAAACGCGCCCGGACATGGACTTCCGATATTTTGCGAGTCAACTTTGACCGCCTACCATACACCTCATATTCCTGACAAAGAGGGGCGTGACATGAGTCTCAAACAATCTTTCGCAATCATGCTGCTAATGGTTGCCGCCGCATCGGCCCAGACCTATACCAATATCCCCGCCGGCACACAGCTGCAGGTACGCATCATCGAAAAGCTCAGCAGCGAACAGGCCAACGTCGGCGACCAATTTCACGGCACCTTCGCCGCTCCTGTAGTCGTCAATGGAAGGACACTGTTCTCCAAAGGCGCTGACGTCACCGGCGAAGTAACAAACGTCGAGCGCTCCGGCAGACTGAGCCGTCCCGGTGAACTGCACTTGAGCTTGCGAACTGTCCGTTCTGGCGGACGCACTTATGCCGTCGCGGCTGACCCCTTTGTGATCAAAGGCGAGTCCCACACCAAGAGTAACGTGACCAAGATTGGTGGCGGCGCCGGCTTGGGCGCCCTCATCGGCGCCATCGCCGGCGGAGGCAAAGGGGCTGCGATTGGTGCAGGCGTAGGCGCAGCTGCGGGTACAGGAGTAGCGGCAGGCACAGGGAAAAAACCTGCCGAAGTGGAATCGGAGGCGGTGCTGACCTGGGTGGCGGCCAATCCGCCATCCGGGTCGGTTATGCAAGGGCAGGAACGCCGCCAACCCAGTCGCTACGACGAAGATAATGACGACCGTCCCTCGCGAAGCGGCAATCGCGCACGCTCCAACAATCAGGACGAAGACTACGACGATCAGGGCCCGCAGGAATTCTCTTCACGCGAGCGCCAGATCATCAGCGACTGCTTCGTGGCCGACCGCTCCAACCTGCCCCCGGGATTGGCCAAGAAGGACCGCCTGCCACCCGGTTTGGAACGTCAACTGAGACGAAACGGAACCTTGCCTCCCGGCCTGCAAAAACGCGTGCAGCCGCTCCCCGGCGTGTGCACGGCTCGCTTGCCCAGGCTGCCACGCGATTGGTCTCGAGTAGTCCTGAGTGGCCGAATCATTCTGCTGGATCCGGCCAATCGCATCGTAGATTTCTTCTGGATGGACGCGGGCGAATAGTCTTGTGGATGGACGCTGGCGAGTAGTCTTGCCGCGCGTAATGTCTGCGACCGCGCCCCGGAGGGGCAACATAATTTAGCCCAGCGCTTCAGCGCTGGGCTGCCTGGGAAGGGCACGACTTCAGTCGTGCCAATCAGACAACCGAAAACGCGGCTTTAGCCGCTGAGGGACCTTACCCAATCTGGAAGCCTGAACTGCCCCAGCAAACCTACAATCAATAAAGACGGAAGTCCATTTCGATATTGATCGCTACGGAGACGGCGCGGCCTTTTATGGTGGCAGGCTTGAATTTCCACTTCTTCGCTGCCTTGATCGCCTCTTCATCGAGTCCGTAACCGACAGAGCGTGCGATACGAATGTCGCGTGGTAGACCGTCGGTACCGACGATCAGATACAACACGACTATGCCCTCAATCTTCTTTTTTTTCGCCTCCTTGGAATACTCGGGATCGGGAGCCTTGATGGTACGGGGCGCTTTAGCGCAGGCTGAATTCTTCTTCTCGTCGCAGACCCTAAATGGTGCCGAGGGAGCGGGCCCCGAACCCAGCGGACTCGACGGAGGCGCCTGGGAATCCCCTGCCGAGTCTGCGGCCCGAGAGTCGGAACTTGGCGCTGCTGAGGACCTGTCCTGAGGAAAGCCCCTTATGGTCAGTACGAGAAAGCTAATTGATACTGCAATGGTCAGAAGTCGCATCGGTTTTTCGAGGTAAGCTATCGGATCTAGACGCGGGACACAAGAAATGTCTGGAAGCTGCGCGGGTTGTATGGGAGAGCACGACTTTGGATGATTCATCCCCAGCGCTGAAGCGCTGGGCTTAATTATTTTGTCCCTACGGGACGGCCACACAATCCCTGGTCCACCCTCTACTTCATCACCCCGCGATGCGCGATCCCAATGTTATCCCGTGTCGTATTCTTCACCAGATACATCATCTCGTCCGCCTGACGAATAACGTCGTGCGGAGTCTTGGCATCGTGTGGATAGGTAGCAACCCCAATCGAAGCCCGCACGTTCAAATTCAATCCTTCTTCCTTGCAGAACATGCTAGTGCGCAGATTGTCACGCAGACGTTTGGCGACTACCAGGGCGGCGTCTTTTCCCGTCTGCGGCAACAGAATCACGAATTCATCGCCACCATAACGGAAGGCGTAATCGATCAGGCGGAGCTGGGCTTTAATGAGGTATCCAATTTCAGCCAGCAACTTGCTTCCAATCAGATGCCCGTGGGTATCGTTCACTTGCTTGAAATGGTCCAAATCAATAAACAGCACGGTAAATTCATAGCCGAAACGTGCGGACCGGTAAACCTCAGTCTCAAGCGTCTTGTAGAGATGCCGTGCGTTGTAAAGCCCCGTGCAATCATCCGTGATCGTCAGTTCCTGAATTTTCTCCACTGAACGGGCATTCTCAATAGCGATAGCGGCGTAGTCGCACAGCGATTGCAGGAAAAATATCTCCGGATCGCTAAAATGTTCCATGTCGACGTTCACCAGCTGAATCACTCCCAACACCCGCAGTTTGGACCGCACCGGAAAACAGATGATGGAGCGTGTTTCCCACTGCGTCACGTCGTCGATGCGTTTGGCGAAACGAGGGTCGGCCATCACGTCCGGAACAATCAGTCGCTCGCCGTGCTTGGCCACCCATCCCGCAATGCCTTCTCCGACTTTCAAACGCACGTCCTTGAGCGCTTCCGATGCCGCCCCCACCGCGATGGCAAAGTACAACTCGTTCGGCGCTTCATCCACCATCAGCAGAGACCATGTGTCCGGCCGGAAGTACTCGGCCATCTTTTCCATGATGGTTTGCAGGATGGAATCCAGGTCCAGCGATGAGGTCAGGGCCTTCGCTATATCATGGAAGATGTTTAGTTCCTGTAGCTTGCGGTCCGTGCTGGTGACCTTGGTCATTAAACTGCAGCCTCGATAAGACGAAGGAAGTGCTCGAATTATATGCGGCACCCCGAAGCAGCAGCAATCAACCTTAGTAACCGGAACCTGTGAAGCCAAGTGCTGCCCGACTCAAGCCACGATTGATACCGTCCGATATCGAAGTAGACCTAAGAATACTGAACCTGAGAATCAAGATCGGAAATGAATAATGGAGTTAGAGTCGACCATTGGACCGCTCTTCCCGCTGTGTCCTCTGTGGTTAACGTTTTTTGTTGCGGTCGAAGAATTTCATGCTCATCACAGACAAAGTTAACTTATATTTGCTATCAGTAAAACCTCAAGACAAGCGTCAGGAGAGCGGTCGGGTGGAATCATTCGGCGCGCGATTAAAACGGGAGCGCGAGCAGCGCGGAGTCACGCTCGATGACATTGCCCTCTCCACCAAGATCGGTAAGCGCTTCCTCATCGCTTTAGAAGAAGAATACTTCGATCAGCTTCCCGGTGGCATCTTCAGTAAAGGCTTCGTGCGCGCTTACGCTCGCCACCTGGGTATCGACGAAGAACAAGCCGTCGCCGACTACTTGAGCGCGACCGCACCGAGTTCGCCCAGCGAGTTGCCCCTTACTGATTTGCCGGTCGAAATGGCGGAGCAACTGGAAGACCGTGAGCCTGTTCGCGCAGTTCACGTGCCCTGGACATTATTCGCTGCCCTGTTACTCATCACGGCGTTCGGCTTTGCCCTCTGGGGTTTTTATTCAGCGCGGAAGCAGGATCACGCGGCGCCCCACGTTCAGACTGCCGCCGACCCTCGTGTAGCCCCCACGGAGACAAAGGCGCAAAGCCAAGCGGCCGATGCCACCCCTGGATCATTCACCGTAGCGATTAAAGCGAGAGAAGACTCCTGGATATCGATCACGGCGGATGGCAAACAACTGTCGGAACAGATGCTGGTTGCGCCTGCGGAAAAATCCATCGAAGCACGCGACGAAATCGTAATCAAAGCAGGCAGTATCGGCGCTTTGGACTTTTCGTTTAATGGCAAGCAGCTTCCGGCTCAGGGAGACTACGAGGAAGTGAAAACTTTGACCTTTGACGCCAAGGGCCTTCATCCACCCACGCCCAAGCCCTCGTCCCCCACCGCACAGTCCCTGCCACCCGGAGCCTAGCCATTGTGAGCTGACGCCCCCCGGAGTTAGCCAGAAATCCTTATTGCTGGTAAAAGGTTTTGCGGGAAGGATTTACCGCAACAATCCGGTCTTTTCGCCGGAGAGATTTTGCTGAATGCTGAGTGCTGAATGCTGAGTGCGTCCGTGTTTCCCCATCGACCCAAAACTGATTGCGCTGTGTCATTTCTTCTGATAACTTTTCAGCAGCGGAAAATACTGATTTTGCCAAGTTTGGATTTTACTCCCGCCAGATCCAACTTAAATCGTTGACCACCGAAGGAGAAGCAGCTTTGTCAAGAAACCGTTATCTTTTTACGTCTGAATCTGTGACCGAAGGCCACCC
>Ga0070697_100001778_pt1 | contig 16457 bp, 15 predicted proteins | sample KBSK1501metaG_FD_65475 | JGI IMG/M metagenome (GOLD analysis project Ga0070697, IMG submission 65475) | Corn, switchgrass and miscanthus rhizosphere microbial communities from Kellogg Biological Station, Michigan, USA - KBS K1-50-1 metaG | ecosystem: Host-associated > Plants > Roots >...
TTCTCGCGCAAAGTGGCCGCTCCACCGCGGCTGTGGCGTCGCAGCCGCAGTGGGGCCTTGCTAGCCGTTGGGTTGCCGCAACAGGGTCCAGCGTCCCTGACCGAACTACTTGTAAATGCCCCACTTGCCGAAGCGTTCTGCACCGCAAGAGCCGGGCCCGATCTGTGCCTCATACCATAACGCCTCATAGCTCAGCGCCACGTCCAGGACGGCGGGAACCGAGTGCGACTCAGCGCGGTGCCGCTGTCCGTATATGAAGGGTCCGAATGGCTATTAGGCGCCACGGATTCGGTACGAAACGCAGCGTGATGGAGGTCTCCGGCAGCGCGGCGGCACCGCACGCCTCGCTGGACGCCGACATCATCATCGCCAACGCCCCAGACCCGGTGTTCGTGTCCGACCTCGAAGGTAAGATCCTGCAGGCCAACGATGCGGTTTCTCAGCTACTCGGGTTCCGCCAAGATGAGGTGCTCGAGCAGTCACTCTCGCGCTTCATCAGCCGCGAGGAAACGCGGGAGTTCACGGCGGCGTTGCGCGAAGTAGTCGAACGGGGTGTCATGCGGAACGTGGTTCTGAACCCGCGCAGCGCGAGCGGCGAAGTCATCCCTACAAGCCTGAACGCCTCCGCGTTACGCGATCCGGATGGTCGCGCGATCGGCGTGATCGGCATCTTGCGCGACATGCGCGAGCTGGACAAGGCCCGCGCCTACGCGGAGAGCTTGATCAAGCATGCTCCAGACCCGGTGTTCGTGTCGGATCTCGAGGGGAAGATCCTGCAGGCCAACGACGCCGTGTCCGCGCTCCTCGGTTTCCGCCCGGACGAACTCCTCGAGCAATCGCTGTCGCGCTTCATCAGCCCCGAGGAGACCCGGGAGTTTACGGCCGCACTCCGAGAGGTCGTGGCGCGGGGCGTTACCCGCAACGCCCGGCTCAACCCACGGAGCGCGAGCGGCAAGGTCATCCCCACGACGCTCAACGCATCGGCGCTCCGCGACCCGGACGGCAAGGTGATTGGCGCCATTGGCATTTTGCGCGACATGCGCGCGTACACGCAAGTGGTCCACGATCTGGAGCAGTCAAAGAGCGAGCTGCAGGAAAAAATCTTGGATCTCGAGAAATTCGAGGAAGTCGTGGTCGGACGCGAGCTGAAGATGATCGCCCTCGAGAAGGAACTGGAGCGCTTGCGCAAAGAAGTCGAGAGGCTCAGGGCGGGGAGGATCTGATCGCGATGGCGCAGGCCGCGATCGCGGATCGTCAGAACGTGGTCACGCAGCCCGGCGCGGCCCCGACGACCGAGGGAGAACTGCGCGCCCGCGTGGAGGTGCTGGAGCGGCGGCTGCGGAAAGGCGACGAGCAGCGCCGCGCGATGGGCCACATCATGAGCGACCTGAACGAGTTCAACAAGCGCCTCACGAACCAGCGCAAGGCGATGCTGCACATCCTGGCCGACTACGAGGAGGACCGGCGCCGGCTGGCCCGTCAGACTGAGCGACTCGACAACTCTCGTCGGGCCTTGCTGCACCTCCTGCAGGACTCGCATACGGACAAGCTGCATCTCGAAGCCAGCCGCAAGGCGATGATTCACATCATGGGAGACCTGCGGGAGACAACGGCCGAGATGCAGCGGCGCGAACTGGAGTTACGTGAGAAGCAAGAGCAGCTCGTCCAGGCGGGGAAACTCGCCACGCTCGGCGAGCTCACGACGGGCGTCGCCCACGAGCTCAACAACCCCCTCAACAACACCGCGTTGTTCGTGGGCAACGCGATCGACCTCATCGAGTTGGGCGCGACGGACCAAGGGCGGATGGTCCGTGAGTTGCGCCACGCGTTGCAACAGGTCCACAAGGCGACGGAGATCATCTCCCATTTGCGGACGTTCGGACGGGCAGCCCCCGCCAGCCGCGAGCCGACGTCCTTGCGGCAGGTGATCGAGGGGGCGCTGTTCCTCTTGCAGGAGCAGTTCCGACTGCGCGACGTCGAGGTGACGCTCGACCTGGGCCCAGAGAAGCTCGTGGTCCTTGGGAATCCCATCCAGCTGGAGCAGGTCTTCATCAACCTGCTGACGAACGCGCGCGATGCCGTGGCCGATGTCCCTCGCAAGGCGATTCGCATCTCTGGTGCGGTCGTCGCCGGAGCTGTGGAGGTCGCGGTTGCCGATACCGGGCACGGGATTCCGCGCGAGCTGGAGCGGCGGATCTTCGATCCGTTCTTCACGACCAAGGACGTCGGGAAGGGCATGGGTCTGGGCCTCTCCATTACTTATGGGATCATCAAGGAGCACGGCGGCACGATCTCGGTCGTGCGCCCACCCGGCGAAGGCGCCGCCTTCTTGATCCACCTCCCCCTCGCGGCATGACGCCGGCGCACGTCCTCATCGTCGACGACGACCCGGCCCTGCTGCAGGCGCTGCCCGAGGCCCTCCGCCTCCGCATGGGTTGGCTGACGGTGGACACGGCCGACTCGGCGGCGGCCGCGCTCGAGCGGATCGCCGTCCGGGACTACAATGCGATCGTCACCGATATCAAGATGCCGGGGACGGATGGGTTCGCGCTGTTGGACGAGATCAAGGCGCGCCGGCCCGACACGCCCACCCTGATGATCACGGGGCACGGCGAGTATGCCCTGGCGATGGCCGCCCTCCGCAAGGGGGCTTGTGACTTTGTCCAGAAGCCGATCGACCGGGATTACTTCGTGGCGTCGTTGTCCCGCGCGATTCAGATGAACGAGGTCAGTCGCCAACTGAAGCGGCAGCATCAGACGCTGGAGCGCCGGGCCGATGAGCTGGAGCGCACCATCGAGGAGCGCACGCACGAGCTGCAGGAGGCCAACAAGGTCATCCGGAGCCCGTTGCGGTGGTTGATGGCCCAGAATCAGCAGCTGGAAAAGCTTGTCCAGCAAATCCGACAGGCGGCCGAGTCCGTATCCCCGATCCTCATCGAAGGCGAGATTGGCACCGGCAAGGAGCTCGTGGCCAGGGCGATCCATCAGCTGAGTGCTCGACGCGACCAGCCGTTCGTCGCCATCGATTGCAGCGCGAAATCGGACACGCCGATCGAGGAGGAGTTCCAGCTTGCTGAGGGCGGGACCCTTTTCTTCGACGAGATTGTCAGCCTTCCCCTCCCCGCGCAGTCCCAGGTCTTGCGTGCGATCCACGAAGGACAAGTGCTGCCGGCCGGGAGCAAGACGCCGGTCCGAGTGGACGTGCGGACCATCGCTGTTTCCAGCGTCGCCTTCGAGCTAGCGGTGCGGGCGGGCTGGTTCCAGCAGGATGTCTACTGCGGCTTGAACGAGGTCGTCATCAGCTTGCCGCCACTGAGGGAGCGAGACGACATCCTTCATCTGGCGAAAGATTTTGTCGCCGAGGCGAGCATGGAGTTCGGCCGCCCCTGCCGCGAGATCTCGGCGGCGGCGGCTCAGGTTCTGCTGCGGCACTCCTGGCCGGGGAACGTGCGCGAGCTGCGGAACGTCATGCGCCGCGCGACCCTCCTCGCGTCGGATGTCATTGAGGAGGGACACCTCTCCCTGCTCGACGGCTCCCGGGTGTCTACAGGCGGGAGCGGTCCGACCGCGATCGGACCGTCTCTGAAGGAGATCGCCGAAGCGGCCGCCGAGGACGCCGAGCGCCAGGCGATCCGTCAGGCGCTCCAGGCCTGTAAGGGGAACAAGACCGAGGCGGCACGGCGCCTGCGCACCGACTACAAGACCCTGCACCTCAAGATCAAGCAGCATGGTATCGACGCCGGGCGGTTCAAGAAAACGCCGAGCGTCTGACTCGCCCGTAGGAGTTTGGTCCACACCTCGTTCTCTCCGTCGGCTCTGGTGACTACGCCATGGTCTCGACGCTCCCACTCGTGCAGCGGGCCTGCCATGGTGTGAGCGCCATGACGCCCCGCGTTCCCTCGTTTGCGACCACAACTCTGCACCCGCGCGAGGACCAATGCGTGGGGCACATCGTTTGCCATTGAGGCATCTGGATGCGAGCCCATAGGACTGCCGCACTCCGACGCCTCTGCGACGCCCACGTCGGGCCTGCCGCCCCGCAGATGGCACCCGGGGAAGCCTGTGGCTCCGCATGGCCGTCCCGCACTGGCCCGATGAGGAAGGAGCGTGGAACATGAAATCGCTGAGCAGCTTGTTGCTGGCGTCGCTGACTATCGCCGTGGCCGCGCCGGCTGCGGTACGGCCGCGGGTACCGGTCGCCGCCTGGCCGGGGGTCAGTGATGTGTTGCTGGGTGTCAGAGTGGCCGCGCCGGTTGCGGCATGGCTGAATGATTCTGAGCAGCCGGGAAGCGTCCTGGTGTTCCCCAAGTTCATCCGGGGAACGGGCAACGATCTGGGCGTGAGCGGGCAGGCCGTCCACGCGATCACGGAGTTCGAGATCAGCGTCCGGTGCCCCGACGGCGCAACCTGCGGAGCAAGGCAGGAGGTCACGCTTCGGGCCCACTGGGTCTGCCCGGGCCTTGCGGCGAATGGTGGCATTTGCAACGAGTCGAGCTTCGACCTGACAACGACGGTCGGCGGGAGCCTGTACTTCAACCCCGAGGGCGTGACTGTCCTTGGTGGCGTGGTCACCGCCCAGGTGTTCCCGAACAACGCCACTACCACGATTCCCGTGCCCCCGTGCCCCCGAGGCTACCTGATCGTCTGGGCGATCGACGGCAGCGGCAATGCGATCAAGTTTGACGGGCTCATCGGTGACGCGATCATCCGAGCGCCGATCATTACTTTCGGTCCCACTACGGCCCGGGCCTATAACGCCATCCCGATCCAGGCCGGCGACGGCGTTGTGAACACTGGCGACCCCACCGACTTGAACGGGGACGGCCACCTGGACTTTGATGGGAACGAATATCGGGCGATCACGGGGAGGATCTTCGGGACCGTACGGTATGAGAATGCGGTTCCACCCGAAGGTGTAGTCGAAACGGATCTCACCCTGCTCACGCTCGATGTGGCCTCCAACCGGCCGAACCCGCTTACCTCGGTCGGTCTCAACTTCTTCACTACCGGTGAAGACCTCGTCGACGCCGGCACACGCTTCACCTGCTGGACGGAGCAGCGGTTGACCGACATCAACTCGGGCTTCACCACGCAACGCATGGGCAGGAAGGGTCTCGTCGAGTCCTACTTTGCCGAGCAGAATGGCGCGCCTGTCACCCTCCTGGGCCTCGTCGAGACCCAGGAAGGCTATGTGGGCTTTGGCCTACCGGGCCGGTCCTACTCGTACTTGCTGTCCCACGATGGCAACCCGGTTGTGACAGCGTTCCAGCCGTAGCAACCTCGCTGATCTTCGCGTGCGGGGGCTGGGCAGCCGCCCAGCCCCCGTGTGTTCTCGCTGGCGAGGAGAGAGAAAAGAAGGCATCTCTAAGCGGCCATGCTCGCCCCTGGCGGAAGATCATGCTGGTTTCCTGCAATCGTGTGGGTAATGGCAGGCTGCGCCACTGTCCCGCGATCCACGCCGACTCTTCCCAGCTATTCGCTGGCCCTCACCCTGGGAGCGGGGAAGGAGTGGCGCTTCCATCCCCTACTGGTCGACCTCAATGGGGACGGCAACCTCGACCTCGTCGCGACGGCTAGGCTCGCCGACCCTTCCCTCCAAATCTGGCTCGGCGACGGGAAAGGCAGCTTCAGCCCAGTCGTCCCGACCTGGACTGACGTCGGCTACGGCGCTCTGGCTACGGGGGACATCAACGGCGACGGGTTCCCGGACATCGTGGTCGCCAGCCACTTCGGTGGCGTTCAGACCCTGCTCAGTGACGGGCGGGGCGGATTCACGGAAAAGCTACTGCAGCAGGAAGACGGGCATGTGGCAGTCCAGCTCGCCGACGTCAACGGGGACGGCCATCTAGACCTGATCCTGCTCGGGTATCGAAACGCAGGGATCGAAGTGTACTTCGGGGACGGGACGGGGAATTGGACGCTTCATACCACTCTCCCCGAGTCCCGCCCGGGACGCACTATGCCGGGTCGGGCTTTGGTTGTCGGCGATCTCAATAACGACGGTCACCTTGACCTGGTCGCGGCCTTCCAGCGCTGGGGGATCTACGTCTACTATGGCGACGGGCAAGGTAATTTCAGTGGAGGTCCGGTGGAGCTGGCTTCGCCGAGCACAGAAGTTCAGTCCCTCGTTCTCGTTGACGTCAACCGGGATGGCCGCCCGGACCTGGTCATCAACGGCACCATTGAGGGGGCGGGGCGAGATCAGTCAAACGGGCCCGATGTCTACCTGGGAGGCGACAGCGCGAAGTGGGCACGGTCGTCCCAAGGGTTGAAAGTCCTGAAGTTTGCCTCGACGGGTGTCGCCCTCGGAGATCTCGACGGCGATGGGAGCCTGGATATCGTAGCGGCGGGCAATGTCACCGGGGCCGCTGGGGACGATGGGCTCTTCTGGTTCCGGGGCGACGGCAAGGGAGGGTGGCACCTGGTTCCGCAGCGCGGCCTTCCGAGCAGCGGTTTATCGCTGGTTCACTCCATCACGCTGGCCGATGTGGATCATGATGGATTCCCGGAGATCATTGCCCTGAGTGGCGGCCTGAATGGCCGCATCACGATCTGGAAGCGGCGCTAGCGCGTGGCGAGGCTTGCAGTGACCCGCGCATCCGGATTCACCCTGATCGAAGTCATGGTGGCGATCGTGCTCACTGGCCTCGTGGTGCTCCTGGCCTACGGGGCGGCTCAGGTGAGCTATGACGCCCAAGCCCGTCTGCGCGCGGACATCGGCGCGTTGCAGGAAGCTCGCGCACTGCGGGCGCTCCTCCAGGACGCGTTGCGCAGCGCCCGGACGCCGCAACGGCCCGGGGACCCTCGGTTCACGCTGCACGCGGGCCGGTTGTCCTTCGTGACGGCTGGGGGCGGGCCGCCGTTTGATCCGGACTACGATTGGCTGGTTACCATTGAGCTGGGTGCGGGTGGGCTCGAGTTCTCAGCGATCCCAGTCGGCCGTGCCCCTGCCACCGTGGTGACATTCCGCGTCCCCGGCGTGACGCGCTGGGACGTGCGGGCACTCGCCCCGAGCCAACCCCAATGGCTCGAGGAGTGGCCGCAGACAACGCTGCTGCCTCGCGCGGTCGCGATCACAATGTGGCACGACTCCACGCAGCTGGGATTGCCGTTGCAAGCGCGGGTCTTGGCAGGCGCACACTTGGCGACGGGAGGCCCGCGACCATGACGAGAAACGAGCGGGGGTTCACGCTGCTCGAAGTCATGGTGGCACTCGTGGTGCTGAGCCTAGTCGCCTTGGGCTACCTACAGCTATTCCAGAGCAGCCATCGGCTGGTCGGCGATGCCCGGGAGTGGTCACAAGCAGTGGAGTACGCCGAGGACGCCATCGAGAGCGCGAAGGTGAGCGGGTCAAGCATGCTTGCGACACCCGTCGAGCCGTTGCCCGGAGGTTTTCGCCGGGAGATCACGACCCGTCCATGGCGACCCGGACTGACACTCGTGACCGTGACGGTCTTTCTCCCGGGCAGCGGTCGCTTCGACCTCGATTGGCTGGCGCAGGATCGACCGGCCGAACAACGAGGGAGAGTGTCACCATGAAGCGCGGGGATCGCCGCGGCGTCGCGCTCATCTTCGTCCTGTGGCTGCTCGTGCTGCTCGGCGTGATCGTGGCGGAAGTCGTGTCGCAGGCGCGGACGGAGTCTCAAATCCTTTCGAGCCTGCGCTCGCGCACCGTGGCCCGCTACACTGCCGAAAGCGGCATCCTCGCCGCGACAACCCGGATCGAGGCGCTGCTCGACTCGACGAAAAGCCTACCCGAACGCATCAGCGCGCTCCGGAACCTCGACTCACTTCTCTCGTCTCTCAACGATCTCGATCTGGGAAGCGGGCGGTTCGCTGTGGCGGTGGTGGATCTCAATGCGCGCATTGACCTGAACCGTGCCGACGGAGCGACACTGCAGGGCTTGTTTGAGCAGTTCACCACGAATCAACGTGCGGAGGAGGTGGTGACACGACTGCAGCAGGCGCCCATCAATCGGCTCGGTGAAATCAGCAACATCCCGGGCATTAGTGACTCGCTGGCGTTGTCAGTGGCGCCCTATGTCACCGTTTGGAGCGATGGGTTGGTGAACGTCAACTCCGCTTCCGAGCGTGTGCTCGCCGCCCTGCCCGGCGTTTCCGATGCAAGCGTGCGGAGCGTCGTAGGACGTCGCGAAATGGGAGAAGTTTTCTTTACGACGACCGGTCTCTTCGGGCCTTCCAATACACCCGCCCTGCGCCTCACGGCGATGCCGAGCCGCCTCATGATCATCGGCCGGGGTTGGCAGGACGGACATCCGCTGACGCACGAGATCCAGGCGGTCTACGCCGTCGCCGGCACGCGGCTCGTGCTGCTGGCCTGGCAGGAGCGAGATCTCTAGAACGCCTTGAGGTTGATGCCGTAGATCGCTTGCAGCATCGCGAGCGCGACGAACCCGACGAGGGCGCCGAAGAAGAGGATCAGCGCCGGCTCGAGGAGGGCCACGCCGGTTCGGAGCGCGCGCCGCACCTCTACGTCGTAGGTGTCAGCGACGCGGATACACAACTCCTCGAGCCGCCCGCTTTCCTCTCCCACCGCGATCATTTGAAGCGCCAACGGCGGCAACGTGCCGGCAAGCGATGGCGCCAGCGCGCTCCCCTCGGACAGAGCGGCCGCCGCGCGGTCGATGCTTTCCTGCACTACGAGATTCGTCGCAGACGCTCGGGCGATCCGGAGCGCGGGCAGCGCCGGCATGCCGCTCTTCAAGAGCAGACCGAGTGTGCGAGCGAACCGCGCCGTCGAGAACTTGAGCTCGATGTCGCCGATCCAGGGCCATGCGAGCCGGGCCGCGTGCCAGCGGCGGCGCGTTTCGGGACGTGCGAGGCTGCTCCGGACCAGATAGGCGGTTGCGGCGCCCAACGCCAGCCACAGCCACCACCCTTGTGTGAGCAAGGCGCTCGCACCGAGCAGCAGACGCGTGCTGAGAGGCAGGGTGCCACCGACATCGGCAAGCACGGTGGCGAATCGCGGGATCACGAATCCCAACAGAACGAGCACGCCGATACTCGCGACCACGGCCAGGAGGGCGGGATAGAGCAATGCCGAGAGGACCTGGGACCGAAGCTCCGCACTCTCTTCCATGTGTTCCGACAGACGCACGAACACGACGTCGAGCGCGCCGCTCGATTCGCCGGCCGATACGAGGGCGACAAACAGGGGATCGAAGTACCGCCGGTGCTGGGCGAGGGCGTCGGCAAGGCTGGCCCCTCCCTGCACCGCGCGGCGTACCTGGCGGACCGTCTCCGCGAGGCCCTGATGACTCGCGTATTGGGCAGTGAAGAGGAGCGCGCGGTCGAGTGGCACGCCCGCGCCGAGCAGCGTCGCGGCGTTGCGGGTCCAAAGCGTCACGGCCGCCCGGCGGCCGAGCCGCCGGCCGCCCCGCACCGCTCCGCCGGGCGCGGATTCGTCGATCGTGACAGGGTAGAGGTGTTGGCGACGCAACTCCTCCAGCACGGACTGTCGCGAGGTAGCCTGCACCACCCCTTCCACAACCTGCCCGGCAGGTGTAGCGGCCCGGTAGCGGAACCGCACGTTCATCCCAACGCCTCGTCCCGCGTCACGCGCATGACTTCTTCGAGCGTCGTCGTACCGCCGCACGCCTTCGCCCAGCCCGCCGCACGAAGCGGCTGCATACCCTGCGCCTGCGCCAGCGCGCGGATCTCGGCGAGCGGAGCGCGCTGAACGACGCGCTCGCGCAAGTCCCCACTCAGCGGCATCAGCTCATACAGACCCGAGCGTCCGCGGTATCCGGTGCCCGCGCACGCGTCGCAGCCGCGCCCGCGCTGGAATCGCGGTTGGGGAATGTCGGGCATGGTTGTCACTTGGGCCAGCAGCTCCGCCGGTGGGCTGAAGTCCTCGGCGCAGGTCTCGCACACCACGCGCACCAGACGCTGCCCCACGATCGCCAGGACCGTCGCCGCGACGAGGTACGGTTCAATGCCCATGTCCACCATGCGGGTCACGCCGCTGGGCGCGTCGTTTGTGTGCAGCGTCGAGAACACGAGATGCCCCGTAAGCGCGGCTTGGATCGCGATCTCCGCGGTCTCGCGGTCGCGCATCTCGCCCACCATGATGATGTCGGGGTCATGGCGCAGAATGGAGCGGAGCGCGGCGGCGAACGTCAGCCCGATCTTGGGATTGACGGGGATCTGCGCTACACCGTCGATCTGGTATTCGACGGGGTCCTCGACCGTCACGATCTTCACGCCTGGTTGATTCAGCCGGGCGAGCGCCCCGTACAGCGTCGTGGTCTTACCCGAGCCGGTGGGGCCGGTCACGAGAATAATGCCGTGCGGTTGGCGAATCAGACGGTCGAAGAGCTCCAGCGCCGCGCCCGGCATACCGAGCTCATCCAGGTTGCGGACGCCGGCGCCGCGATCCAGGACCCGGAGCACGACGCTCTCGCCGTGCAGTGTCGGGGTGATCGACACGCGCAAATCGAGCTCCCGGTCTGATAAGCGCAGCCGAATGCGACCGTCCTGGGCGAGGCGTCGCTCGGCGATGTTCAGGCTCGCCATGATTTTGATACGGCTCAGCACGGCGGCTTGGTACTGTCGTGGCGGACGCGAGATGTCATGCAGCACACCGTCGGTGCGGTACCGTACCCGCAGCCCCTCGGCCGTTGCCTCGAGATGAATGTCGCTCGCGCGAGCCCGCAGCGCCTCGAGAATCATCACGTTCACGAGCTTGATCACCGGCGCCTGGTTGGCGAGCGTGCGCAGATCGGCGATCGTCTCTTCCTCTTCAGTGAGAAGAACCAGATCGCTGCCGCGCAGGTCCGTCGCTTGCGCCTCGGAAGTCGACTCGGACTGCGCGGAGAGGATCGCTGCATGGATTTCGGCGGCGGGCGCGACCACGATCTTCACACGTCTGCCATATACCCAGCACAGCTCGTCAATGACCATCGGGTCGGGTCGCTCTTCCGCCGCCACCAGCAGCTCACCAGTCTCGCTCACACCAACGGGGAGCAGGCAGTGCTCCACGAAGTATTTGGGTGAAAGGCGCTGCGCGAGCGGTCCCGCTGCCGCGGCCCGGAGGTCCGCCCCGGAGCGAGGCCGGGCCGTCTCCGGTTCGGGGCGCGAGACAGGGAGCGGCTCGGCGTGCACCTGCTGCCTCACGGCTTTCTCGGCGTCATGGGCGCGAGCAGGCTGTCGAGCTGCTGTCTCGAGCCCTGTAGCTGGTCGCGCTGGCGCTGTAGCAGGGAATCGGCCTGCTCGTCGGTAAAGACGACGGAGGGCGTCAGGAAGATTGCAATCTCAGTGCGCTCGCGCGAAACGCTGCGGTTCTTGAATAACAGCCCGAGCAACGGGAGGTCTTTGAGCAAGGGGACGCCGCTCTCAACGGTTTGTTGCGTCTCGCCGATCAGCCCGCCGATGACCACCGTGTGGCCCGTCTTTACGATCGCGCTCGTTTCTGCTTCGCGCGTCGTGATGATCGGAGCGTTTTGCGCCGCCGCCACCGTCTGCTGCGACAGCGCGCTTACCTCCTGGAGCACGCGGAAGGTGACGTAGCCGTCGTTGTTTACAGTGGGGACTACCGTGAGCTGCGTGCCGACGTTACGGAACTGCACGACGGTGTTCAGCTGAGCGGTCAAGCCGGCGAACGTCGACGAGACGAACGGCACCTCGCTACCGACCAGAATGCGCGCCTCCTCGTTATTGAGCGCGAGGACCCGAGGGGTGGATAGCACGCGCACGTTCGTCCGCGTCGCGAGCGAGTGGAGGATGGCTCGCACGTCGAGCGTGCCGAGTGAGATAAGCCGGACGCCGAGCCCCTGCAGGCCCGCGAGGAGCGAGTCGCCGAACCGCTGCTGGCCAACCCCGGCCGTGACCCCACGCGTGCTGTCGCCCGTGATGCCCTTCTGCGTGAAAAGCTGCCAGTTGATGCCGTATTCGCTGGCGCGATCGAGCGTGACTTCAGCGATCAGAACTTCCAGCAGCACCTGCGGCGGACGGATGTCGAGTTCGTCGATGGTCTGTTGAAGCACGGAGAAGTTCGGCGGCGCCGTGCGGATGACGAGCGAATTGGTCGCCTGGTCGGGAACGATCGTCGTCCGGCCCACAAGTCCCTGCGTCTGGGCCTGGGCGCTCTCCGCACCGGTGGGCGGGGCAGGCGCGGGAGGGACGACGGGGGGAGCCATCGCAGCGCGTTGCTGTAGCGATTCGACCTCACGACGGCGGAACCCTGTCAACTCGCTCGACAGACTACGCCCCTCCAACGCCTGAACGCGCTGTCGCGGCGCCGGGGTCGACACGGTGGCCCCAAACAACTGCCCCAGCGTGGTCGCGAGCTCCGCCGCGCTGGCATGCTTGAGCGGATAGACGTAGACGCGGAGTCCCTCCTCGCCCCCCGTTCTCACGTCGAGCTGGCGTAACAGATCGAGGTAACGCGCGATGTTCACGCCGCGGTCGGTGATGAGCACGGAGTTCGAGCGCGGCACGACCTCGAGGCGCGCGTTCTTGCTCGCGACCTGTTTTAAGAGCGTGACACCCTCTTCCGCTCGGATGAATTCGAGCGGAATGATCTGGGTCACAATCCCGAGTGGGGGCGGAGAGGGGAGATCTTTTCCGACGCGCACCGGTCCCGTCGACGGCCGGTTCGCTTCAGGCATCACCTGGGCCACAGGACCCGACTGCACGAGCACCAGCCCCTGACTCTCGAGGATCGCCTCCAGCACCGCTCCGACTTGCGGCGCCGGAACCGGCTGTGGCGTTTGAAAGGTGATGCGCCGGCTCGGTACGCCGGTGAGCACGACGTTCACATTCAACACCGCCGCGAGCGAGCGGATCACGTCGGGCAGGTCCGCGTTCACGTAGTTGATGCGAACGGGCTGCGGCTGCTGCGCCCTAATCGGCGCGGGCGCCGCGAGCATCGCACCGAACAGCGCCGTCATGCAGTGTCTCACGAACCCCTCCGCCGCCTCACCGGCTGCAGGCTCAGAACAAGTTGCCCTGACGGCCGCGCCAATGTCACTGTGGAGTCGGTAATGGCGACAACACGCGCGCCCGCGACCATATCGCCAAGACGGTAGATCTCGGCACCGGGGACGTTCGGGTCGGCGTCGATGAGGGCCACGGGACCTTGCCCTCCAACCGTGATCCCATACAGCCGCAGCGTCGGTCCTTGAGGCTTCGTCGGCGCGACCGCCCGGCCAGGTAGGGAGAACCGCACGGCCGGAGGGGTCCGGTTCGGCGAGAGGATGTTCGCGGCGATGATGGTGTCGTACCTCGGCACCGGAGGCAGGGTCGTGGTGGCGCTGTCCGGATGCGCGACTCCGGGTACGGCTGGCGTTTCCGCGCGTGGTTGGGGGACGGCCGTGGGCGCCACCCGGAGCCCCAAGCCAGCGACGAGGAGCACGCCGGCCGCGACATACAAATTGCGCACGAGCGTCACAGGCCGCTGGCTCCGCCAGCCGCGCGATAGAGTCCGTGCAGGCGGAGCGACCAGGAGAACGACTGGGGTTGGGGGCCTGTGGCGCTCGGAGCGCTCCGCGAACCGCGGAACGTAGGGACGCCCATGGCGAACCCCGCGTTCAACGACGCGTTCACCGACAACTCGTCGAGCGCGAGCAGTTTCTCGCCATGCTCCAGACGGGATAGGAAATCCACGAGGCCGTAGATGTCCCCCTGGCACTGGAGCTGCGCCGGGATGGAGAGCAAGCCGTGCTGGCCAGGACGTGGCTGGCTCGCGACGTCGACACGATTGAGCTGCACCGAGCTCTCGTCGGCGTAACGTTGCAGTAGCCCCTGCAGCGCCGAGGCCGCGAGCGCGGGCGTTGCGCCGGTCACGAGACGGATCTCATCTGCGGCGTGCGCGCGCTGCCGCTCGTCGAGCGCCCGGCGCAGGCGATCCGTGTTCGCTACGAGCAGCGTAAGCCTCAGCCACTGCTCGCGAGTGGCCGTGTAGGTCCCCTCCCGGGCCGCCCAGTGCTGGGCGAGCGGTAAACCGACCAGCACGACCAAGAGAGCGCTCGCGCTGACGACCGCTCCACCCAGCACCACCCGGCGCTCGCGCGGGTTAAGGCGCCGGAGCGTATCGGAAAGCCAGTGCAAAGCTTTCATAGGGCCTGTCTCCTAACGCCACACGGGTTGTCGCGGACAGGAAGCGCACTTCCTTGAATTCCGGAGCCGCGCCCAGCTGCGCCACCAGGCGGGATGCATTCGGCGCGAAGCCGTCTATCTGCCAATCGGTCCCCGACCAACGGATCCCACGCAAGTAAGCCCCCGCGGGCAGCCGCTTCGAAAGCTCCTGGAGCACCCCCAGCGGATCGGGCCGTTTCTGCTCGATTTCGCGGATCGCCTGGGCCTCGCGGTCGCGCGCCAGAAGTTGGTTCTGGAGAGCGAGGGCAGGCGCGGCTCGCTGCTTGAGCGACTGGAGGCTGGCCTCGAGCCCGCGGGTCGCCCGCGCGCGCCAGGCGTCGGCCGACGCGACCGCGAACACGAGGGCCGCCGTGGCGACGGCTACCGCGAGCCCGAGCTCGCGCCACCACCGCGCGGTGATGCGGGCACCGAGCTCCGGAGAGACCAGCGTTCGCGCGAAGTACGGTTTGGTTCCGATTCCGAGTGCTGCCCCGAAGGCGGGAAGGAACGGACCCACGACGTCAGCCACAGTGGGCAGCGGCTGCACCATCGCCTCGGGCAGGAGCGTACCGAGCACGCGCGCCCGATCCCCGTTCCACGGCGTCAGATAGATCGGCCCCCCCCCCGATGTGCCACCGTTCTCCAGCAGCGCCGCCGCGGCGCCGTCGAGAGCGCCGAACACGCGCCGCGCGCGCGTCACTCGTCCCTCGCGGATCTCCACGACCCCGATGCCGTCAGCCTGGCCGTCGAGCAGCACGACGGCGCTCGTGAGCTGCACCTGCGCCAGCGCGCGCGCCAGTGCCAGGGGCCCAGGCTCGACCACGTCGACCGGAGCGAGTTCTTCGAGCGCGGCGACCCAGGTTGCAAGCGAGGCCTCCTTCGCCGCGAACACGAGGTCGTCGTCGCCGCGCACCGCGGGCACGATCTCCTCGGCACGTACGGGGAAGAATCGCTCGGGCTCGAGCCGCAGGATATTGCGCTTCTCCGGCTCACCGAGGGGAGGAAGCTTGACCCTCTTCATGAAGAGGAGGGGAACGTCGAGGGCCACGGCGATTCGACGGGTGGGCCCGAGATGCTCGCGCAGTGCGTCCACCGCTTCCGCCGGGTTCCCGGGATCGCACGCGACTTCGACGACACGGGCACGGGTTCGGAGCCAACCCTCGAGCCGCACACCACGCAGCGTGCGGACGCCGACCTCGACTCCAAGTCGGGACGGGGCCAGAGGGGCCATCACGGATCGCGTGCGATACTCGAGTGCGCTGTGGACATCGTTCGGCCACCAGCCTGTCTACCCGCGTCGGTCCCTGCGCTAGGCGGGCTTGGATGTTATCCGCAACCGTGGGGTTCGGGTGGCGGGTGCCAGGGGAAGCTGCCTTGCTGCGACGCAGGAAACGGACCGGGATTCTCGCCGTCGCCCGTCGTACCTCATTGGTCCGTGAATTGCGCGGGTTCATGGGCGCAATGGCGAGTCGTAACGGCGGGTCACGAGCGGAAGGGCGCTTCTCGCTCAAGGAGATCGCTGGTCGGGCCGCTGCGGAAGCGGAGCGGCAGGCGATCCGCTTGGCACTCCAGGCGACGCGCGGCAACAAGAGCGAGGCGGCGCGGCTCTTGTGGGTGGACTACAAAACGCTGCACCTCAAGATCAAGCAGTACGGGATTCCGGCCAGGCGGTTCAGAGGATTCTGAATGCCGGGCTATGGTGCTCGCACCATGGTAGCCGCGCCACAGTTGTTGTCACAGTATCACAACCGAGGATCCGGGCGCACCGCGAAGGTCTGAGTGGATGTGCGGCCGTTGACGGTCAATCGCGCGCTGAACGTCCCGATGAGCCGCGCGCCGCCCCCGCGCCGCGGTCCGCCGCCCCCACCAGCAACGCCAGCTGCGCCGGGAGCGGTGGGCTCCGGTGGTGCGACCGGACGCCAGACGACCCGGTGCATTCCAGCCGTCGTCGAGAAAGCCTCAGGGACGGGCTGCCATAGCGGCGACACGCGCGGCAGCCCGTTCGTGCTGCGGCCACCTCGCGCGCCAGTATCCGTCCCAGGTTCGGCAGGCCACTTCCGCAGAACGCGACCGGAAGCGTCGAGGATCTCCAGCGTCATCCCCGCGGCCGCAGTCTTGAGGTAGTAGTCGATGCACGCGCCGTCGGGCGGGTTCTGGGTCTGCGGCTCATCGCGCTGGAGCGGTGTGCCGTCATCGTCTCCCGGCACGACGTTGATCGCGTCCGCGGGCCGGAAGAGCCAGGCGTCAGCCTGGAGCACTTCGCCCGAGACCTGCCGTAGCGCGCTGATGTCGTCCATCACCCAGAACCCACGGCCGTGCGTGGCGACGATGAGGTCGTTGCCGTAGACGACGAAGTCGCG
>Ga0070697_100001779_pt1 | contig 16452 bp, 17 predicted proteins | sample KBSK1501metaG_FD_65475 | JGI IMG/M metagenome (GOLD analysis project Ga0070697, IMG submission 65475) | Corn, switchgrass and miscanthus rhizosphere microbial communities from Kellogg Biological Station, Michigan, USA - KBS K1-50-1 metaG | ecosystem: Host-associated > Plants > Roots >...
GAGCGGCTATACGTTGTGCCAGCTGCCAGAGTTCCAGATCCATCTCTGTCGTTGGATTATGAGGGAGACCACGCAGCACAACTTGCCTCTCCTCCGGCGAAGCCAGGTCGCCCAAGAGCTTGCCAGCCAGCGCCTGACTGCCCAGACCGACAGGCAGGACCGGCGCTAGAGCGCCAATGACACCCAGGACGTTCCCTACAACATGCTCCATCCCCCTCACACGCTCTTCGTTCTTGAGGCCGGGTGTGATGAAATTCATCGCCCGTACACGCTCGGCGGTCTTCTGCACCCGCTTTACCGCCGCCTTCGGCCAGAACAATGCTTGAAGGGCAGAGATGGGGGCCCGTGTTTTCTCAAAGACCCTCCCGAAAGCGCGTATCAGGGGCCATCGTTTCGTCGCAATGATCGCGAGACGTGGATCGCTGGTAAGTTGCTTGAAGAGTGGCGCCGAGAGGGCCTCCCCATTGCTCGCCGCGCCGATGAGCGCTCTGCGTCCCAACGTGTTGCGCAAAGCCGGCGTCACGTCGAGGAAGAGGCGCTGACCAGCCTCGATCAGTACAGGTGGACCGCTCAAAGGGTCGGGCTGCCGATAGCCAAATCCGGCGGCAATCCCTGATCCGATCAAACGGAACGTCGAGAGTCCCGCTGGCGTGAAGGGACGATAGACGCCCTGGAACACGTTGAGCGAGAAGTAGACGCGCAGCTCATCGTCGCTCGTCGGTGCGTTGGCTGGCAGCGGGTAGAGCGTGGTGATCGGCCGCGATTGGGTGAGCCAGAGCTGTCCTGAGGGATCAATAGCCCACTCGGTATCCTGCGGCTGGCCGTAATCCGCCTCGACGCGTGCTCCAAGCTCGGCCAGTGCGCGGATTTGCTCATCGGTGAGGCAGGCTTCATTCCTGCCGGAGCTTTCCTCGCTGCGCAGCGTGCCTCCTCCTGCGGTTCCCCTGATGACGACGCGCTTCTCTCCCAGCCTGCGCTCGACAATCTCACCTGTCGCGGTATTCACCACAAAGTGATCGGGATTGGTCGCGCCGGAGACGACGGCTTCTCCCAGGCCGGGATTAGCGTCGATGACTGCTCGACGCCGCTTGCCTGTCACTGGATGAGCTGTGAAGAGTACGCCCGCCACCGAGGATGCGATCATGCGCTGCACCACAACGGCCAGCTTGACGCTGCTCTGATCGAGGCCCAGGCTCTGCCGGTAGCTCACCGCCCGATCAGTCCACAGCGAGGCCCAACAGCGCCGTACTGCATCCAACACCTGTGCTGGCTACTTGACACATCCGTTCAAAAACCAGCAGGGACAGAGCTGGGTGGAACACCTTGCCCGTGACGCGGAGAGGTGGAAAAGATCAGCAATTGGTAATCACCAGCGCATGTTTCTGGAACGGAGAGTCCGTGTAACCAGTACAGGGGTGGCGAAGCAACCCCTGCTCACAGGCTGTGATGCTTCGGTGGTTGACTTGCATGCGGAACCGAAAGGGTCAACTCCGCGATCGAGGGGCAAAGCCTGCTGCCATCTGGGCTTAGGCAAACAAGTGGAGAAGGGGATCAAAAGGTCGGATCCGCGATCAATGTATGAGGCTTGCTGGGAAGCGGTCTGAAAGGAATCGACCGGAACCGACGGGAGTCGGTCTCTCTCTCACCAACGCTCACCCTCTTCCTGGCTCCACATGGCAAGCTGTATCTCAGGCTTCAAGAACCTGTGCCAGAGAGCGAAAACGTTCGCCTCACAGTTTCTAGCTTCCAAAGACTAGAGCATCTTACTTCGAAATACCAGATGCTGTTCCTTCAAGCTGCCGATTTTCGAACGGATATCCTAAGTAGCCAGTACAGCTGGTCGAATTCTCCACCATGTTCAATGTGAGCACCACCGACGGATGTTCTAAGTAGCCAGCACAATCCTTTATAGGCCTTGCGGAAGCAATCCGGAAGCCTTACCAGCATGGATGATTGGGAAATACAGGTGAGCAAATTCTACTAAAACAATCCGCAGACAGCTCTTTGGTTTGTTTGTAGTGCATTACATTCCAGGCATTGGCATCAGTTCAAGGACTTCGATACTATTGCCTTCCATCATGAAATGCGGATGGTCGGAAAGTAGCGTTTTCACGGCATCCATATCTTCTGCCTGGACAATCGAATATCCGCCAATGTAGGTTTTTGGTTTGGAACTTCCGGTTTTCGTCACGTTTAGTTCGTTTCCCGTTGGTGTTCCCATCTCAACCATGGCTTGTTTCTGAGCATCAAACCATCTGACCCATGGCTCCATCCCTTTTTGCATGTCTTCAGGGCTGGCGCTCTGCATTTGTTCCTCAGCAGAAACAGGAGACAGATACAAGAGTAAAAACTTCTTCATTGGTCGTTCACCTCCATTGATTAGCTTTCTTTTATTGGTACCAACTAGCAACAACTATTCTACGAATGACCACAAATTCACATCTCGTTGCTCTATCTCCTTCGCATCATCTCACTTAGCTCTAGGAATAACAGAGCTTATCTTTTATGGCCACACACATTGTAACTGAGGCGTCAAGGAGGGAAGCATTCTGTGTGCTGACAGGGAAACAGTTTCTCGACGGTACAGTATCTAAAAAACCTCCACCGCTTCCCGAAAGAAAACTCTGATGATGAGATGTAATTGTAAGACAAGGAGACGCGCCACATATGTTTCTCAACATGTGCTTCCCGGCTCTGTGACGAATTGGAGGGTTTTTGATACATCTATCAGGTCCTCAGGCCAAAATCTCTGCCTGTCCGTCTCGAGATGGACAGACATGCTCATCTTGAAGGGAGGGGATGAAAGGGGCTCCCCTGCGCGTCTAGTGTCCTCGCACAATGGCGAACAATCCAATGACGCCAACGATATACATGACCAGTACCACGAGTGAGTCAATTCCAAGAGAGAAGAACTGGCGTTTGGGACGAAAGATTAAGCCGTAGATATAGACAGCTGTCAGGAGCGCACCCAAGCTGGCGAGGTAGATGTCGGTGTGTTCGGCTTGTGGGAGCACCGCTTGTCCTGAAAGCAGCGTCGCAGGCAAAAAGAGCACGGGCAAAAAAGCGTTGCCGCCAAAGATGTCACTGAAGGCAAGGGTGTAATCGCCGATTTTGACCGAGGCAAGTCCGGTGGCGACCTCTGGGAGTGCGGTGGCGGCGGCCAAAACGGTTGAACCGAAGAGGACGCTGCTCAGGCCGACATGATCGGCGATAGCGGTGCTACTCTCTTCAAGGACGACACCCGCCGCTAGCGTGACCAGTGCTGCAAGCGTAAAGATCAGCAGGACGCGCACCGTGCTCCACTTTTCCCTCTGCTCTTGACCGCGGCTTTGGGTAGGACGTGAGGTATTGGGAGCACGCCCTTTTTCGTGCCATGGGAGGCCATTGCGCGCCTTATTGATCAACCAGAGACCGATGAGCCACAGGGCAGCTATCAGCAGATCACCAGGAGCCAGGCGCGCGTAGATGACCGAGGGAGGGAGCTGGGTCCCCATGATGGAGATCACCAGGACACCGATGACCAACACGCCTTCAAGCACCAGTTGCAGCGAAGCGGCTTCATAGCTGAGCGCTGCCTTGCGTCGTAATCCGAAGCCATCCAAGATGACGAGCACGACCGTCTGGATCGCGATCCCTCCCAGAATGTTGCCAATGGCAATGCCAAGATGGTGGGTCAGGGAAGCACTGACGACAATAGCAATTTCGGGGAGATTGGTGGCAATCGCAAGGAAAATGAGACCTCCAAGTGCTTGACCCAGACCAAAGCGTGAGTCGATGATATCTGTCGTATCGGAGAGTTGAACACCGGCAAGCCACACAGCTGCTGCTGCTCCCACAAAGATCGGGAGTAAAAGGAGCAGAGAGACTGATTCAAACATAGTCCTCTCCTTCTATTGGCTACTTTACGAGCATCATACCAGAAAGGAGAAGCAGAAAGCCAATCCTGATATACTCACCACGCCCCATAGTTTGACAATCCCCTACTCGCTGCTATAAGGTTAGGTAGCCGCTGGTGCCAGTACCATCAGCTCTCCCCCTTATAGAAGCTCTGTCCTGGCTGTCGCGCCTCTGGCGGAAATTCCTGCAAAAGCTACACATTGCCATCAGGGTCGCGAAATTCGGCATACTTAACTGGCATCGATCCATCGGTCACCCCTGGCACGCATCCCGCTGGAAAAACTCTTCTCCGGTAGAGGCGATCAGTTGGTCTACCCGGAACACGCTGCCACTTCCTCACCGAGATCTGACCTGCACTGGCTACTTGGGACATCCGTTCAGAAAATAGGCCACTGAAAGAACGATAGAGCGTGCTTCCGCTGAGGTAAGACAGGGTAAAATCGAAGGCTGGTAGAATCTCTGGTGAAAGCCATCAGCGAGCTGCTGGGCGCTACTCAAGCGATTGAGGTGGGGATCGTGACACTGGCGCAGGCGCTGCACTTGCCCACAGGAGCGGCACTGGTCCTTTTTGTCTGGGGGAGGGTGATGAGCTGGAGCTGGCGCGCTCTCGAAGAGTACCAGGCCCTTCAGCTCATTCGTCCGCGCGCCCACTCTGTTGGGTCCCCCCTCCTCGCTGAAACTGCCCCTTTGGACAGCGAGACTACTGAACGTTCGGAAGAAGAGCCCTCTCCCTCGAGGTGCTATCCTTTCCCAAAAAAGCCAGAGCACGAAAGGAGACAGCTCGTGAGCTATCGGGCATTTACTCATATCGCCCTCATTGTCACCCCGCTGCGGCAGGCCGAGGAGTTCTACCGGACGTTATTTGCGCTTGAGGTGGCCTTCCGTGAGGCCGAGACCGCTGACGGCTGGTACACCTTGCCCTCCGATGCGAGCTGGGACGACGCAGAAGCGGCTGGGGTCTCTCTGGGACTGTGCTCTCTGCATCGCGATGCCTTCACCCTGGCCCTGGAGGCGGGTTCGAGCAGTGGAGGTGGGCGGCTCTCACACATCGGCGTGCAAGTGGATGCGGAGGAGCTCGCCCGCCTGCGCGTAGTCGCCCCCACCCTGGGATGTCAGGTCGTCCAAGACGGCCAGGCCATCCTGGTCTTCGATGACCCCTATGGGGTTCGCTGGGAAATGACCACCAGCTCCTATGAGGATCCTCGTCGCTTAAGCACCGGGGCCAGAAAGGGGCTCTGGCTCACCATTGGCCAGGATCGTTCTTCATGATCAGCTTGGTCAGCCTGGCCGGCAGCACCTTCCTGCCGGCACTGGCACGCCCTGTGCCGTCTGCCGCTCACCTTTGGGTGAATGGCGAAGCGACCTGAAAGGAGAGTCATCCATGCCTGAGCAGGGTACGATGCACACGGTTGTGCTCATCTCTGCCAATACAGAGTGGCGAGTCGTACGCTCACATTACCCGGAGCCGGAGCTGCACCCTTCTCCCTTTGGGGACTGGTTCATCGTCACGCTTGAGGTAGCTGAGCCGGCAGAGCCGGTGATCTTCTTTCACGGTGGCTGGGGTAAAATCGCCGCGGCCGCTTCGACCCAGTACGTCATCGATCGCTGGTCGCCTGCCCTGCTCATCAACCTTGGCACATGCGGTGGCTTTGAGGGGGAGATCGCCAAGGGCACCATCTTGCTGGTCGAGCGCACGATGGTCTACGATATCATGGAGATGATGAGCGACTATGAGGCTGCCATTGCCAGCTACACGACCACCCTGGATCTCACCTGGCTCGGCGAGAGCTACCCCCACGAAGTGCAGCGTGCTCTGCTCGTCTCTGCTGACCGCGATGTGCAGGTCGGGGATATTCCTCACCTCAAGGCCCGCTACGCAGCCATCGCCGCTGATTGGGAATCGGGTGCGATTGCCTACGTCGCGGCCCGCAACAAGGTGCGCTGCCTCATTCTGCGGGGTGTGAGCGACCTGGTCGGCGAGGTCGGGGAGGCATATGGCAACGTCGCGGTGTTCCACGAAGGCACACAGCAGGTGTTCCAGGTCCTCTTACGCTATCTCCCCGCGTGGATTGCCTGTGCAACGTCTGCTTCTTAAACGCGAGCGCACACGTCCGATTCGATAAAAAATTTGTTCCGTTACCAAAGTGGAATGCAGTGTCACGATGGAAAATTTTGCCTCCTCATTGTTCCTGGGGCCCTTTCTCTCTCACTACAGTCGCACTTTTTAGCTGAGCAATAATAGGAGCGTCAAAACGGAGGATTTCATGATACTGCTCGGTTGCTGCGAAGCACGAGAAAAAGTCAATCACCGGACAGCGTATAGGTCAGGTGAGAGGACGGAAATTAAGGCAAATCACACTCCCACACCTGCTTGCTGGTCTTCAACGTGCTTTGCGCCGTGTGCCTCCAACGAGATCAGCACCGGCCACGACATGTTGGGGAAGCGGAAATCATCGTCCAGCATGCGCTTCTGCAAGAGGCGCTCCAGCACATTCCCCAGGAGCCCAGGGAACAGATCCACGTGGCTCGCGCGACACGGCTGCCGAGGTGCGTTTCCTCTGGAAAACGAGCAGCGAGAGCGTGGCTCAGGCCAAGCCGGCAAGAGCGATCCAGAGCAGCAGCCCATTCCTCCTCCCTGCTAAAGGTTGCTTGAGCGTGCGGCCTTTCCACCACCGTCAAGCCGAGCCAGGTGGCAAAGGGGTGAGGAACACCTGCTTTTTCCTCATGCGACGGAGCGCCTCGTAGACACGGAGGCGGTTATAGCGTTGCAGCAGCGCGGGCGAAAGAATGAGCAGCACATACGCCACACAGGCGATGCCAAAACCAAGCCCAGTGGTCCGTCCAGACACCAGCTGCCAGATGGAGAAGAGGAGAAAGGCCAGGAAGACCCCCACATGGATCGCCTCATACACGCGTGTCCGCTCCTCAAATTTGAGCAGAGACTCGCTGGTGCTTTTGATATCAATGACGCGCACGCCATATTTTTTTCTGAAATAATCGCCACCAGTGGGGACATAGCGTTTGATCCAGATGACGCCCAGACGCTCATACAAGTGCGGGCTTTCGAAACGCTTCGGGGCAAACCAGACATCCCAGGCGCGACGCTGGAACCACCCCAGCCGAGGCTCGCCTAACACATCAGCGTTCATGGTCGTTCCAGGGAGTCGATGGGTGTGAAGACGGCGCAGGCCAACTGGTCGCTGCGTCGCAACAGCCAGTTGGAGAGAGCCAGGAACTCGCATCCGGCGTCACCTCGAAGCGCGGCGAGCAGGAGGGAACTACCAACGAAGATCAGCGTGGCGTCGCTGGTGAACCACAGCGGCGGCACAAACCACCCGGTGAAGTAGAGATCAACAGGCAGCGCGAGACTGAGCACGAAGCTCAGAACGCTGGTGTCGGAGAAGCGCGCCGGGTTGCGGTGAATCCGCCAGTAGTGCCAGGCTAGAACGAGAGCGGGGAAGCCGATGAGGCCAAGTGCCCAGGTAGCAGGCGATAGGTGCCCCGACGACAGTTGGCCGTACACGATGAGGCCGACGAGGAGGAGCCCCACGACGAGACGCGCCGTTGTGCCGATGGGTCCGATCTCGCGGTGAGGGCGAGTCGCCTGGGCGTCGGCATCGCTCACTGCTTTGTGTTGAAACATAGTGTCTCTCCATTCGAGGGTGCTGAGTGCCACAATCCGACAGGGCGCTCCATGCGCATTCAGCTGGAGGCCTGCATCTCTTCGAGCCAGGTGGCGATCCATTGATATTCATCGCGGACGCGCCGGAGATGAAACGCAAGGACACGTTGTGCCGGGGACATCGAGTGGCCCGCTGCGGGAGGACAGTCCTGCGTGTCTGCCAGGTGCTGCAGCTTCTGCAGGTACTTCAGGCATGCCTCCAGGTAGGCCAGACGCCTGGTGAGGATCGCCTCTCGCTCGTGCGCCTCCAGCAAGTCAAAGAAGGAGACGCGGGTGAAAAACTCGGCGTCGGCTCCCGCCTGCTCAGGCTCAAAATCGCGCAGATGCGCATGTAACAGCTCGATCCCACGCTCAGTCAACTGATAGAGATGGCGATTGGGTTTCCCTTCCTGGGCGATGACCTGCCGGGTCACAGCACCCATCTCTTCAAAGCGTTTGAGCGTGAGGTAGAGCGTCTTGTTGTTGAGCGGGACCATCCCGCCAAGCGCCCGCTCGACATCCTTTTTGATCTCATAGCCATGCCGTGGGCCCCGGTGTAGCAAGGCGAGAATGACGATTTCGCTATACATATGCTCTCATCCTCTATGATACTGTTACTTATAGGAGTGTATCATAGATAGTTGGAGATGTCAAGAGAGTGGTACTCCCCCTCACGACGGTGGATAATTCGGACGTTGCTCCCACTCGTTTGACAGCGCATCCGACTCTGCTTATGATAAGCAAACTATTCCTGCCACACCTTTCAAGCAGCGAGGTATCATATGTCCCTTCATGTGTTCGTGTTCTTGCTTGTGGTCTGCCTCATCCTCTTTCTGGCGCCGTTGTGGCGTCTTGACCGGTTCCAGCTTCGGCCATCCTCCTCTAGAGAAAGGGTCAAGCGCCACAGGCTCCACCGGCTCCTCAAGCCCCGTTGCCCAGACGATTGCCCCGCCTGTCGTCTCGGCTCTACTCCCTCGGTGGGTGGAGGGCCAGCGCATGCTCCTGTTCGTCCCTGGAGCGAGGTGAAAAGCAGGCGGGGCGCTCCTAAGCGCATCCCCACCGAGGGCTTCGCCTGTCCCAACCGGCAGTGCTCGTACTTTGGCAACACTGACGCACGAGAGCACGCGCTGGTCGGCGATGGCACGCATGGCCGTGCCGAGCAGATTCAGACCTTTCGGTGTCAGGCCTGCCGCGCCACCTTCAGTGCGCGACGCAATACCCCCTTGTACCGGCTGAAAACCCCTTCCCAGCAGGTCGCCATGGTGCTCTCAGCGCTGGCGGAAGGACCGGACCCTTCGGCGGCCTCGCGGGTCTTCGGCTTTGGACAAGCCACGATTACGAGGTGGCTCACGCGTGCTGGCGAGCACGCACAGGCTCTGCACGAACGCTTCTTCTGCCATCTTTGGCTCCCGCACGTCCAACTGGACGAACTGCGAACGAGGCTGCGGAGCCATACGCAGGTACAATGGCTCTGGCTGGCCATTGATCCGCGCACCAAGCTTCTGCCCGTGCTGTATCTCGGCCCCCGCACCCAACACGCGGCGCATCGGGTCATTCACTCCTTGCGCCAGGTCCTGGCTCCTGGCTGCCTCCCCCTGTTCACCAGTGATGGCTTGAATCTGTACTTCTATGCGCTCACAGCTCACTTTGGTCAGTGGCTCCAGGTGGCTCGGCGCGGGCGCAACGTGCGTTGGTGGCAGGTGGAGCCACGTCTGATCTACGGTCAGGTGAAGAAAAGCTACCGCCGGCGCAAGCTTGTTCGCGTCACCCACGTGATGCGGCTGGGAACAGAGGAGGCTCTCCAAGTCGCCCTACAGCGCTTGGGTTTTTCTGGGAGGTTGAACACCGCTTTCATTGAGCGAGCGTACTATCACTTTGTGCGCCCTCATGCCTCGCTGCAGGTAGCGCTCATGCAGCCTCGCGAACGAGGGGGCAAACGTCTCGCACGACGCTATCGGCAGCGAACGCCGGCAATGGCTGCTGGCAGAACCAAGCGACGATGGACAGCCAGGGAGCTGCTCTCATGCCCCCTGCCGCCGGTTTGTGCTTGAGCGCCACTCAAGCCAGAGGGGTGCTGCCTCCTGTCACGAGGAGATGGGTGAAAGAGCCAGCAGCAGCACTCGAATGGAGCCTCACTCCAGGGTGAGATGACCTCTCCGGACTGCCCGCTGACGAAAAAATCAGCAAAACAGGATTTGCAGAGGCTCCTGGAATTATCCACCATGTCCAATAGCTGCACCGAAAATCTACCGGCGACGCAAGCTGGTGCGCGTCACGCCGGTGATGCGCCTTGGGACTCAGGCAGATCTCACGGTCGCCTTACAGCGGATGGGTTTTTCTGGACGACTGAACACAGCGTTTATTGAGCGAGTCAATCTGACGGTCCGCCATGGAATAGCCGCCTTGGCTCGTCGAACCTGGGCCACGTCCCAACAGACTCCACACCTGCTGGCCTATCTCGAGTGGTGGCGCACTTACTATCACGGATGTCGCGTCCCCATGCTTCGCTGCGCGTGGCGCTCGTGCAGCCGCGAGCGCGAGAGGGCAGACGTCTGGCGCAACGAGACCTCCAGCGTACTCCGGCGATGGCAGCCGGCAGAACCCATCGGCGATGGACAGCGTGCGAGGTGCTCTCTTGCCCATTACCAAAGGTTTCCGCTTGAGGGGTTTCGAAGCCAGAGGTAGATGCAGCCTCATGTCGCGGGGAGATTGCTGAAATGCCAACAGACGAACTCGGATAGACCTCGCTCCGGGAAGAGAAGGCCTCTCTGGACCGCAATATAACAAAAACCGGCCCCAAATGGGCTTGGAGAGGCTGATTGATGTATCCACCATATCCAATGGGAGTACCCAATGAGGCGCAAAACGTTACATTCGAGAACATATATTCCAAGTAGCCAGTACAAGGACAACGGATGGCGTGAACCGTTCCACACAAGCGGAGCAGCGCCTCCCTCCCTCTACGTGCAGTGCGGTCGTGCTGCTGAGCGAGCGAGCGCTCGCGCGGATGAGCCAGAGAAAAAGCCAGTGTTCACAGGATACTCATCCTTCTATTGGGAAGAGTACCATGTGAGATCGTTCAGGTCAAGCATGCGAATTGCCTCACAAACCTCTGCTCTAGCAGCAAGGTGGCTTCGTGTGAAGGCGCTTCCCGTTCGTGACGATGTTCATCACGCTTTCATGACACGCCCTCGACATACTAGCATCAAGAAGGACCACGAGCAGCCGGTTGTGGCAGGAGCGATGAGGAATCCAACACGGGAGATGCACTTCACGCTTCATTAACTGATGGGGGACATCCCCTGCTATACTCTGGCGGCAGAAAACCGAAGAGCTGAGCACAGAGCAGCAACTCCACTCTGCCACGAGAGCGTGCTGTTAGGGTATCGTCTCACAGGATCATGGGTGATGCACTTCCCGTTCTTGACGATGTTCATGACGTTTTCTTGACGCGCCCTGGTCATACTAGTAACAGAAAAGACAAGGTGCAGCCGGTTGTGGAAGGAGCGACGAAACACCCACCACATGCGTGGGGTCTCGTAGAGCGCATCGAACCAGGCAGGATGCACGCAGAAAGCAAACAAAGGAGCGTTGTTGTATGGCACAGCTACAGATCGTCACCTGGATGGCACTGGCATCACAACAGCAAGAGATCATGACCTCCGATCAGATCGCCGGGAGTGTCAACACGAACCCCGTCTTTATTCGACGGATTCTGGGAAGGCTTCACAAAGCCCGCCTGGTCAATGTGCAACATGGAACGGGTGCCGGGTGGACACTGGCACGTCCTTCAGAGAAGATCTCCCTTAGAGAAGTCTATAACGCCGTTGAGCAAGAGCCGCTTTTCGAGCTTCATCATACGCTTCCCAATCAGGCCTGTCCTGTAGGCAGAAGCATTCAACCAGCACTGAAACGCTTCTATAGCGATGCTGAAGCTGCGATGAAGCAGCAGCTTGCCCAGGTTACTGTAGCGGATGTATTAGATGAGACACTTGCTTCCTTTTCTCAAGGGACATGAGAAGGAGTGGGCAAGCAGTGATCAGTGAGCGTCAGACAGCCAACTCTCGTCTAACGTCAGGCGTGGTCTGGTTCTGGGAGGAGCTACTCTTTTTTTACCCGTAGTTGTAACTGTGCTAGTTACAATTCACCAAAAGAGCTTTTTCGTTCTCTTTTTTACCACATGTTGTAACTGTATCAGTTACAACATTTATCAAAGCAGAGCTATCTTGCTCGGTGCTTCCGAACTTACTATTCACCACTAGGGAGATAACACATGAAAAAACTGGAAGGAAAAATCGCCGTCATTACAGGTGGTAGCAGCGGTATTGGCCTCGCCACGGCCCAGCGCTTCGTCGCAGAGGGTGCCTATGTTTACATCACCGGTCGCCGTCAAAGTGAACTGGATACCGCAGTACGGCAGATCGGCAGGAACGTGACTGCAGTTCAGGGGGATGTCTCGAACCTCGCGGATCTTGATCGCCTGTATGCCACCGTGCAGCAGCAGCATGACCACATTGATGTGGTCTTTGCCAACGCCGGGCTTATTGAACCCGCTCTCCTGGGGGAGATTTCCGAAGCCACCTTTGACAAACTATTCGCAGTCAACGTCAAAGGGCTGCTCTTCACGGTGCAAAAGGCACTCCCGTTCTTGGGGGAAGGCAGCTCAATCATTTTGACGGCTTCGACGACCACGCGCAAAGTACAGGCTGCCACAAGTGTCTATGCCGCAAGCAAAGCAGCCATTCGCTCCTTTGCACGTACCTGGACGCTCGATCTCCAGGGTCGCAATATCCGCGTCAATGCCATCAGCCCTGGTCCAACTCGCACGCCTGGAGTCAAGGGTCTGGCGCGAACTGAAGGAGAGTGGCAACAGCTCTCTGCCGCAGTTGCGGCTACTGTCCCGTTGGGACGAATGGCTGATCCTGACGAAATCGCCAAAGCCGTCGTGTTCCTTGCCTCAGATGAGAGCAGTTATGTCATTGGAATTGAACTGTTCGTCGATGGGGGTCAGGCACAGATCTAATCGATCCGTTCAACTGGAAAAGAGAATCATGCCACGACCAGCTCCATGCAACTCTGATGAGGTCTGAGAGCGAGCCATGCGCACCTTCTGGACCTATGGCTATACAGGCACCAGCATTGCTGACCTGGTCGAAGTGACTTCGGTGCTGCGCGGGAGCATGATCTGCCACTGCAGTGTCGAAGTCGTTCCCCATGACTCGGAGATCGCCAAAGTGGTCGAGAAAATGTTGAACGAATTCAAGCGGATTCTCATCGTCCGGCTAGAGAAAGGAGTTCTCTTCCTCCAGATCAACCGGTTCATGGAAGTTCGTCTTCCTACCTTTGCAACCTTACACAATCAAGCAGATGAAGCCCATGCAGAGGCTGTGAGTCTCCTGCCTTTTCTTCGTCTTGTCTCTTTTGAGAGGAGTATCCACCATGACCAATACTCAAGATGCCACGCCATCTGTGGCCACCCCAGTGATCTACGAAGGGTTGGCATTCCCTGAGTTACCGTATGTGTCTCGTTGGGTCGAAGTCGATGGGATCAGAATCCACTCTATCGAAGGGGGCAACCCAGGTGCCGATCCCATCCTATTCCTTCATGGAATCCCCACATGGTCATACCTTTGGCGCAACGTGATGCCCGTTGTTGAACCCAGCGGGCGTGTGATCGCCCTCGATTTCGTGGGTTTCGGACGTTCCGAACGACCGGATGGTCCCTATGATTTGGCGACCCAGGTGACCTATCTGGAAGGCTTCGTTGATGCGCTCGATCTGCATGACATCACACTCGTGATCCACGATTTGGGGTCGGGTGTGGGCTTTGCGTATGCCGCCGCGCATGAGGACAATATCAAGGGGATCGTTTTCATGGAGGCTGCTATCCCGCCCGTTTTCTCGCCGGATTTTGTGCCTACCGGGGCACTAGCAGAGTTCATGGCGACTATCCAAACGATCCTTCAGCCCGGCGTCGGTGAAGAGATCATCCTCAATCAGAATGCCTTCATTGAGCAGGTTCTGCCAGCGCAGATCACCCGTTCGCTGACCGAGGCAGAGATGAATGCCTACCGCGTGCCGTTTCCGACGCCGGAGAGCCGCCGCCCGATTCTGGACAATGGTCCACGTCAGTTCCCCGCCGCGTTTGAGCTGGTCGGCAGCTATTCTGAGTGGCTGACAACGACCGATGTCCCGATGCTTCACCTGTACGTCACGCCGGGTCTGATTAACCCTGAAGCCAGTGTGCAATGGAGCCGAACGCACATTCACACCATTGAGCAGCAGCATATGGGCGTAGGCGGGCACTTCTTCCAGGAAGACCATGCTGTAGAAATTGGTGCTGCAATTAGAGATTGGTTAGGGCGAGTCGTCAGCGCACACTAAATCAGGCGATACCGGGAGATGTCGAGCCGGGATGAACTGCTCTCCCGGCTCGTTTCAGAGAGCGACTGAAGCTGCGCCTCGTCCTGACAATCCAAAAGGAGAGACAGGGAGTTGAGCCAGCTTTTGCGTCTGCGCAGGAAGCATGAGCATTCCCCCCTGGAAAGCTGAATGTTCGATGTCTCACTTTCCTCTGTCTAGGATACCACAGACCGGACAATCTCTTCTGAAACAAGGAGGACACCCTCGCAGTATGACGCGTTCTTCGGTAAGAATCCAGATTACGCCGGAATCGAAGCCTGCAACCCCATCCTGGATGGGAGAAGTGGTCGCCTTTGCGCAGGTCCTCTCTCATGAGGGAATGCTGAAGGCCATCGCAGACTCTTTCTCTTAAAGGTGATTGACACCTCTCGCAAACCAATGAAAGGACACCATTTTATCATGCAAAACTCTCACGAAAAAGCCAGACCAACCTGGATTCTGGTGCTGGCCTCGCTGGCATCATTTATGGTCTCGCTCGATGCCCTGGTCGTCGTGACCGCGCTTACCACGATTCATCGGGACCTGGGTGTTTCTATCGAGGCGTTAGAATGGACCCTGAATGCCTATACCCTAAGCTTCGCGGTGCTGCTCATTCCGGCTGCTGCCCTGGGTGACCGCTTCGGGCGGCGGCGCATGTTCGTCGCTGGCCTCCTGCTGTTTGTCGGAGCATCGGCTGCCTGCGCGCTCGCTCACAACATTGGTTGGCTGATCGCCGCGCGCACCATCCAGGGATGCGGCGCAGCGCTGGTGCTCCCGTTGGCGTTGACGCTGCTGAGCGCGGCCTTCCCACCGGAGCAGCGGGCGCGGGCGCTGGGAATCTTTGGTAGCATCAGCGGGCTGGCCCTGATCGCCGGTCCGGTCGTGGGAGGGTTTATCGCTCAGGGCCTGGCCTGGCAGTGGATCTTCTGGCTCAACGTGCCTATCGGCCTGCTGATTGTCGCGCTCGTGCTCAGTCGCGTACAGGAAAGCTTCGGGCCACGCACTTCGCTCGATCTCGGCGGCCTGCTGAGCGTTTCGGGCGCCTCCCTCGGGCTGGTGTGGGGGCTGGTGCGCGGGAACAGCGCCGGCTGGGGCAGCTTTGAGGTCAAAGCCTCGCTTGTGGCTGGTGGGCTGCTCGCCATCGTCTTCGTTGCCTGGGAACTGCGTGCTCGCGCGCCAATGGTGCCAATGCACTTCTTCCGCTCTCGCGCCTTCTCTGCAGGCAACGCGGCGATCTTCTTGCAGACCACGTCGTTGGTCGGTGTCGTCTTCTTTCTGGCCCAGTTTTTTCAAGTCGCGCAGGGCAATGGACCGCTGGGCGCCGGGCTACGCCTGCTGCCCTTGACCGCGACCCTGTTCGTGGTTGCCCCGCTGGCCGGTGTTCTCGTCAACCGGGTCGGTGAACGGGTCCTGGTGGCCGGCGGGCTGTTCCTGCAAGCGATCGGGATCGCCTGGATCGGGCTGGTCGCCGCGCCCGGCCTGCCCTACGCGGAGCTCATTGCACCGCTGATCATCGCCGGCTGTGGCGTCTCGCTGGCCACACCCGCCATGCAGAATGCCGTAATCAACGCGGTGAGAGCAGGCGACATCGGCAAGGCTTCCGGCGCTTTCAGCATGTTCCGTCAGCTTGGCGGTGCGTTCGGCGTGGCGATCCTGGCGGCGGTGTTTGCCGCGACCGGCAGCCTCGGCTCCGCCCAGGCTTTCAGCAGCGGCTTTGCGAGCGCGCTGAGCGTCGCCGCTGCCCTCTCGCTCCTGGGAGCGATCGCCGGTCTGGTGCTGCCCGGCAGGCAGGTCAAAGCAATTGAGCCAGCGGAGAGGAAAACAGCCGCTCTGCACGAAGAAGCTCTGAGCCCGTAAAATCCTCCATACAACCGATCTTCATGCTGCTTGGCCTCCCGCTTCCCCTTCAATGGTGGACGGGAGGCCAAAAGCGGTGAAACTGGTCACATCCAGGAACACAACGATGCTGCCGATCTGTTCGCCTTCCACCCCCAGGACCCACAGGGAAGATGGCTATCAGCCGTCTTCCCCACCTTCCCGCCGATAGAGCCCGAAAGCCGGGCAGCCATTGGCGCACGTTGGCAGCAGCCGCCATTGTTTGCCGGGAGTGAAGACCCGGAGCCGGAGCAGAGTAGCAATATCCGTTCGTCCCTGAACCAGGCGGGAAGCGGCGGCATGGTCAATCATGCATCCTCTCGCAGCAGCGCCACCAGGCCAGGAACATCCGCCTGCTGCCACAGGGTCATGTAGCGATCAAGCAGGTTTTGTAATTGGGGGCGAGGCTGCGCAACCGGAGTCTCGCTTCCGTTTTCTTTAGAGCGCTGATGCAACGTCTGTCGGGCTCGCTGCAAAGCGGAGTTCACGGCGGGAACGGAGAGGTCAAGCTACTCGGCCACTTCAGAGGCCTTCCACTCCAGCACCTCGCGCAAGAGCAGAACGGCCCGCTGGGCAGGTGTTAAGTGCTGTAACGCTCCCAGAAAAGCCAGGCTGAT
>Ga0070697_100001780_pt1 | contig 16452 bp, 9 predicted proteins | sample KBSK1501metaG_FD_65475 | JGI IMG/M metagenome (GOLD analysis project Ga0070697, IMG submission 65475) | Corn, switchgrass and miscanthus rhizosphere microbial communities from Kellogg Biological Station, Michigan, USA - KBS K1-50-1 metaG | ecosystem: Host-associated > Plants > Roots >...
ACGAGGGGCCGCTTCCTGTCGCACGGTCACGAACAGGATTCAGACTTGGAGTTGGCGCGCTCAGCGCGCGAAGGCGATGAGTCTGCCTTCGAAGAGATTATGCGCCGGTACAGCCCGCGAGTCTTTCGCTTCGCCGGCAAGTTCTTTAAACAGCAGAGCCTGGTGGAAGAAGCAGCGCAGGAAGTTTTTTTGAAAGCATTTACCGAACTCGGAAGTTACGAAGGCCGCGGGTCAATGGAGGGTTGGCTGACTCGCATCACTACCAACACTTGCCTTAACCTGCTCCGCAGTTCGAAGCGTCGTCCGGAATTGACAGTGTCTGATCTATCTGAGGACCAGACCGATTGGTTGGATAAAAACCTGACCGACGCAGCCACAGAACAACATCAATCAACTGAACGTAGTTTGGTGGCTGCCGATTTGGCCGGGCGGGTTTTACAAACCATGCCGCCTGACGACCAATTGGTTTTGACGCTGATCGATGGTGAGGAGGCTTCAGTTAAGGACGTGGCTGCGATGACCGGGTGGTCTGAATCGAAGGTAAAGACCCAGGCTTTTCGGGCGCGGCGCAGGATGCGACAAGCAGTTGAAAAATTGCTGGCAGGAAGTAAAGGTCGCCGGCGGGAGTTAGGCGGCGCGAGGAGTTGAGATGAGAGACGAACACATAATCAGTCTAATAGAGAACACATCACTTGCGAGTCTTAGTGAGAACGATTTAACCGTGATTCGTGCTCACACAAAAGACTGTTCAAACTGCTTCGAGGCCTTCCAAGCCGCGCAGGTTTCACTGCGCTTACTGAAAGAGCACGCGGCGGTTCAGGCAGCTTCTGACTTTGGGCCGTCGCCTTTCTTTCATACCCGGGTGCTGGCAACTCTGCGGGAACGGCAAGCCGTAAATGATTCCTGGGCTTTCGGTCGTCTTTGGCGGGCTGCCGGCGCACTTGCTTCGTCGATGGTGGTCACAGTCGCGACTCTTGCGTTTTTAACTTTCGTCATTCCTGATACTCAGCTCGCTACTGTTTCTCAGGCGGGTCCCTCGGCGGAAGAAGTAATCCTCGACCAGGCTCAATCTGAAGAAGTCTCAGAAGGTCAATTGTTGACGACTATCTACGGCGGCGACGAAGAGACGAGATAGTTGGAACAAAGCTGCGGAGATAAGTATGGACATCACCAGGAAAAGGAAATGGCAAGTCCGTCTCGCTGCGATACTCATATTCGTGCTGGGATTCGCGGCTGGCGCTCTCGCATTGAATGTCTACAAGAGATGGGGGCGCACCGGAGTCGCTTCGCGTCAGGAACGCTTTGAGCGCATGCTGGATTCCCTACAACTCAATGCCGACCAAAAGACGCAGGTCAACCAAATTTTGAGTGACACCAGGACGCAACTCCAGGCCCTTAGACAAGAATCAGAGCCGAGAGTTAGCGAGATTCGCCGGCAAGCTGACGAACGTTTGCAAAAAGTTCTTACGCCGGACCAGTGGAAGCAGTTTGAGCAGGAACGAGACAAGCTGCGGAGCCGCGATCGACGCGGAAGATGAAATGCCTCCGGCAATCCGTGAGCGGTCATAAGGCAGGAAAATCGATCGATAAGCGCCGGCAACATGCCGGCCTCAAGCTGCGTAACCGGGCTCACCAATCCTCAGCCACATCCTTCGCTCGAACGCTGGAAACCCAAACGATTGACTAAATTTCCTGACAGTAAAGCAGATTTTGGATTGCAACTGCGCAGAGATGTAATTTAAACTCGGGCCAGTTCAGGACTTTTACACCTCGTTTTCTCGCCGAAGATTCGTGGTCAATCTCTGCAAGCCGCCCCGCAGAGGTCCGGAGGCAAACATTTATCGGGAACTCCCCAAATCCTTGGACTAATTGGCTCGGCCAGCTGGCTAAGAGTTCGTTCGCCTAACAGCATACCGGCGACATTTCCGACTCCCACGACTTTAGGAAATGAGATTCTTTGATGGTTAGCACGCCCTTAGACATCAGCGAAACCAAACAAACCGAAACAGCTCTGCGCGAGCTCGAGTCCGTGCTGCGTAGTTTTTTTGACAGCGCCGGAGTTATGCGAGGAATCGTCGAGTTGGAGGAGAACGACGTTTTTCACGTTTCCGACAACGCCGTCAGCGCCGCTTTTTTCGGAGAGACCAAAGAGTCAATGCGAAACAAGCGCGCCAGTGAGCTGGGTGTACCGGCAGAGATCGTGAGCTTGTGGGTTAACCACTGCCGCAAAAGTCAGCGCACCGGCCAAGTGGTGAGTTTTGAATACTCGCACGGGTCCCTCAACGCACAACGCTGGTTAGCGGGCAGCGTAAACTGTCTGGGTACGTCCTTCGGAGCGCGGCCACGATTTGCCTACGTCATCGTTGACATCACAGAGCAAAGGATGGCGCAAGAAGCGATTCGCGAATTGTTGGAGCGCGAACAAGCCGCACGGTTTGAAGCTGAAGTTGTTCGCGACGCCAATTTTGCTCTCACCAGGAACCTCAGTCTGCAAAAGGTCCTCGAGACTCTCCTGGAACATCTCGGAAAACTGGTACCGTTTGAGAGCGCTAACGTGATGCTGTTGGAGGGAGATCAAAAGTTTATCGTCTTCGCTCGTTGTGGTTACAAGAACCTTCATGACTTTCCCGCGGGTCACGAGTTAAGTTTCGCCATCAACACGCATCCGGCACTGAAACGGCTCTATACATTGCAGCGCAGCATAGTGGTAGCCGACAGCCGTGACGATCCGGCTTGGCAGCGGGTGGCTGGAACTGAGTACATCCGCAATTGGCTGGCCGTGCCATTAGTTGTCTCCGGCAAGGTGATTGGTTTGTATTCGATGGATAAGTCTGAACCGGGCTTTTTCACGACAGAGCATGTTCGACTGGCAGAAAGCCTGGCCCCTCAGGCGGCAAGTGCGATTCAGAATGCGCTATCGTTCCAGCAAAGTCAGCGCTATGCCGCAGAATTGGAACAACGCATTGCCGAACGCGAGCGCGCCGAGCAGGCTCTCCGAGAGAGCGAGTCATTTCGGCGAACAATCATCGAGTCTGAACCGGAGTGCGTGAAGTTGGTAGGACATGACTACTCGCTCCTCGACGTAAATCCCGCGGGTCTGCAAATGATTGGCGCTGACTCTCGTGAACAAGTGATTGGCCAGTCAGTGCTTTCCCTGGTTGCTCCGGAGTGGCGTGAGAGCTACATGGCCATGCATGAAAAAGTTTGCCAGGGAGAATCTGTAGTAGCCGAATTCGAAATCATAGGCTTTAATGGCGTACGACGCCGAGTCGAGACTCACGCCGCCCCACTACGCGACTCAGTTTCCGGAGTTATTGCACAATTCGCTATAACCAGAGATATCACGGACCGCAGGCGCGCCGAAGAGTCGTTGAAAATCTTTCGCGATCTAATCGATAGGTCTACCGACGCTATTGAGGTACTCGATCCGATCACGCTGCGCTTCCTGGACTGCAATGTGACTGCTCATCAGGCACTTGGCTATAGTCGTGAAGAATTTCTCTCTCTTAGCGCTTACGATATCGACCCTGAACTCAACCAAGTGCGCGCCGCCCGCACGTTGGAGGAGATGGAAAAGTCAGGCTTTGCGATCTTCGAGAGTCTGCATAGGCGGAAAGATGGGTCGACGTTCCCAGTCGAAATCAATGTAAAGACTATTCGATTGGAAAGGGATTATCGACTCGCGATAGTCCGCGACATCTCAGAACGCAAGCTGGCACAAGAGAGACTGCAGGAATATGAAAAGGTCGTCGAGGGCCTGGAAGAGATGATCGTGGTAGTTGACCGGGATTATCGCTATCTGCTGGCCAATCAGGCGTTCCTCGACTATCGCGACATGAAGCGGGAACAGATCGTGGGACGCCTGGCCTCGGAGGTCCTGGACAACGATTTAAACAATGTATTTGAACAGGTGGTTAAGAAACATTTGGACGAATGTTTCCAAGGCAAAGTGGTCAGATACGAGATGACTTACGTTTATCCCAAGCGAGGCGAACGCCAGCTATCCATATCTTACTTCCCGATCGAAGGCCCCCATGGCATCGATCGCGCCGCTTGTGTTTTGAACGACATCACCGAACAAAAACGCGCGCAGGAGTCGCTCCAGTTGAGCGAGAGTCAGCTGGCCGAAGCTCAGCGCCTGGCCAGCGTTGGCAGTTGGAACTGGGACGTACGAACGGGAGCAATAACCTGGTCAGACGAGCTCTATCGCATCTTCGGGCTTCAACCGCAGAAAACTCATCTCGGGAAGCAGGCGATCGAACTGACTCATCCGGACGATCGGGACCGGGTGATCAATAGTGTCAAAACTTCGCTCGAGACGAAGGAGGCATACAGTCTTTATTACCGAGTCTGTCGGCCGGATGGCATAGAGAGAGTTGTTCATACGCTGGGCCACGTTGTCTGCGATGATCAAGGAGATCCGATCAGGGTGTTTGGAGCGACGCAGGATGTGACTGAACGCCAACAGGCAGAATTGGCGTTGCGCCATGCCGAGCAGAAGTACCGGGATATTTTTGAACACGCCGGCGAAGGAATCTTTCAGTCGACACCCGAAGGTAGATACCTAAGCGCCAATCCAGCGCTTGCCGACATCCTCGGGTTTGATTCTCCCGAAGAATTGATTCGTAACTGCACTGATATTTCCCGAGAAGTATATGCAGAGCCGGAACGTCGCGAAGAATTCAAACGGTTACTCGAGCAGCACGGCATGGTGCGATGGTTCGAACATCAGCTTATCCGCAAGGATGGGCGCAGGATTTGGGTAACCGTAAACGCTCGGGTCGTTCGCGATACACAGGGAAAGGTTCTGTATTACGAAGGTACCGCGCAGGATATAAACGAGCGCAAGTTGGCCGAGGCCAGAAGCGCCGCTTTTGCCACATTGGCACGAAAGCTTAGCGGCGCCACGACGCAACTTGATGCGGCAAGAATCATCGCCGATACCGCTAACGAATTGTTCTCATGGGACTCGTGCAACCTAGACCTCTACGACGAAGACACCGATCTTATCCACCCATTGCTGAACATCGACACGATCAACTGCGAGCGTGTTGATCTAACCGCTGAGATCGCTGACCGAGAGCCCACGCCGCGAAGCCGGCGCATAATTGAGCTCGGGCCAGAGCTGACCTTACGGAAAGAGCCCGTCAAATTTGAAGAGGATTCGATTCCCTTCGGTGACACGTCGACACCTTCTGCATCTTTGATGGGAGTGCCGATTTGTCACGCTGACACTGTCATCGGCCAGCTGTCCATCCAAAGCTATACGCCCGATGCTTACGATGACGCAGACCTGCGAGATCTTCAGGCTCTTGCTGCTTACTGCGGCGAAGCCTTGAACCGAGTTCGCACTGAGGAATCGCTGGGCAAGAGTGAAGAACGTTACCGCGAGTTGTTTGAGAACGCGAAGGATGCCTATTACGTTCACGACCTCAGCGGAAGATACATCTCCGTGAATCGCGCGGCAGAAAAATTGGCTGGTTATCCGCGCGCAGAAATCATCGGTAAGAAGTTTAGCGACTTCATACCGCCTGAGCACTTGGAAGTTGTCAGCAAAAATCTTTGCCGCAAGCTGATCGATGAAGGAGAAACTAAGTATGAGATCGAGGTGGTTGCCAGTGACGGCCGGCGCGTTCCGGTGGAAGTTAGTAGTCACCTGATTTACGAGAACGGCGTTGCTGTCGGTGTACAGGGCACTGCTCGAGATATCACAGAGCGCAAGCGCGCGGAAGAAGCGCTCAGGCAATCTGAACGAGAATATCGAGGGTTATTTGAGAACGCTCACGACGCAATCCTCATTTTCGATCCGGAGCGCGAGATAGTATTGGAGGTTAACCAACGGGCCTGCGAACTTTATGGTATCAGCCGGTCAGAGTTCCTTGGTTTGTCGCTGGAGACCATCACCAATGACGTTGAGCGCGGCCGCATGGTTATCAAAGAAACTCTTGAACGCGGGATGTCTCACGATTTCGAAACCGTTCAGCGTCGCGGCGATGGCACAGAAATGTTCTTGCACATCAACGCCTCAGTGGTGGAATACAACGGCAAGATTGCGATCCAGAGTATTAATCGCGACATTACTGAGCAAAAGCGTGCGGAAGAGGCGCTGCGACAGTCTGAGGAGAGGTTTTCAAAAGCGTTTCACTCCAGTCCGGCAGCGTTGTCCATCACCCTGCTCGAAGATGGACGGCTGTTGGAAGTGAACGCTGCTTTTTTGCGCATGACAGGATTCAGCCGTGAAGAGGTCATTGGTCGCTCGACCCTGGAACTCGGTTTGTGGGACAGCCAGCACCGACTGACGATGACCAAGGCGCTACTTGAGCATGGACCCATAGTAGACTTTGAAATTAAGTTCCGGAAAAAGTCAGGTGAAATTCGCGATGCTCTGCTTTCAGTGGAATTGATCCAGTTGGGACTGGGCGAACCATCCGTACTCGGAATTGCTCAGGATGTTACGGAACGAAATCGGGCCGAGGAAGCGCTGCAAAGTTATCCGCGTCAGTTGATCGAAGCTCAGGAAGCAGAACGGCAAAGTATCGCGCGTGAGTTACATGATCAGATCGGGCAAGTGCTCACGGCCATCCATCTCAACCTACAAGCGGTCTGGGAAACCTCTGAGTCGACCGAAGCCAGAGCGTTGATCGATGAAGGGGTAGCGATCGTCGATGAGGCGCTTGGTCAGGTGCGTAATTTATCCTTTGAACTCAGACCATCGCTACTCGACGACCTCGGTTTGGCAACTGCGTTGCGCTGGTACACAGACCGGTTTACGCAACGAACCGGGATCCGGTCCACCACCACCATCAATCTTCCCGAACCTCCGGCGCGTCTCACGCGAGAACTAGAAACAGCGTGCTTTCGTATCGTGCAAGAGGCTCTAACTAATGTCGTCCGCCACGCACGGGCCAAAAAGGTGGCCGTCAGGTTGCAAAAGAGAAATGGTGAGATTCGCCTGACTGTTAAAGATGATGGCAACGGTTTTGACGCATACTCTCAGAATCTTGCGCCCTTCACGACCCACGTGGGCCTTCGCGGAATGCGGGAACGGGCCCTCGCCTTGGGTGGTCGCCTCGATGTTAGATCGTCTTCGCGGGGCACCAGGATTTCCGCGAGTTTTCCAAATGAAAGTAAAAAAGAAGATCTGGCTTAACGAACTTAAGCGTCTTACAACTGAACGTTTAGACATATTACCGAGGATCCCCATTATCAGGACTTAACACCCCCGTCTCTCTAAGGGATTCCCTGATTGTTTGTTTCCTTAGTTTCTGGGATAGTCGCTCACATTCCGTGCGGAAGGCCCAGCCAAGTTTCGGAAAGAGTGCAAACCCCTTTTTCCGAAAAACTCAACCCGGAAGGTGTTTCGACGAGTTGAGGATAACTGGCCGTGGAGCCTTTACCTTTCCCAGACGGAAACGTTGCGTGCCGTCTCCCATAACTGTCTCCATTGGCAGGTGACGTTAGTGAGAAATATTCAAGTAGTACTGGCAGACGATCATGCTCTGGTTCGCGCGGGTATTCGTGCGCTCCTTGAGCGAATCGATAGAGTAGAAGTCGTCGGCGAAGCGGGAGACGGGCAACAGGCCCTGGAACTGATCGAGCAGCTCGACCCGGATGTCGTCTTATTGGATCTCACTATGCCAGGCCTGAGCGGGTTTGAGGTGTTGAAAGAGACAAGCGAGAAATTCCCGAACGTCAATATGATCGTTCTGAGTGTCCACGATTCTGAAGAATATGCGTTTCATGCTTTGCGCTCGGGTGCGGTTGGCTATCTGCCAAAAAGCGCGGCAAGCACCGAACTGGAAGAAGCAATTGAGCGAGTGTTACGGGGAGAAAAATACCTTTCGCCCAGTATCGCCCCGGAAGCATCAGTGGAGTTTTCCAAGGCAGTCCCTGAGACGCCACCCGAGCTGACGCCACGTCAAATGGAAGTTCTCACCCTAATCGCCCACGGCTCCTCCACTCGCGAAGTTGCGCATTCCCTGAATATTTCCGTAAAGACCGTTGAGACTCACCGCGCGCAATTAATGGAGCGGTTGAACATTCATGACGTAGCGGGTCTGGTGCGGTATGCCATCAAGAAGGGGTTAGTCAATATTGATAAGTAAGGTGAGCGAATAATGGGGTCCGTACTTCGGGCAAGAAGCAGATTACAGAATCAGGTCGAAGAAAAGGGAAAAGGACGGTTTCCAAGACCGGAGCTGGTGTCTGATCGGGCACCCGTCAGCCGAAAACCTCTCCGCGTTTTGATCGCCGATGACCAGTTGTTGGTGCGGGCAGGCATTAGCGAATTAGTCAAACTGCTCCCTGATGTAGAGGTGGTTGCCCTGGCAGCCGACGGGCGAGAAGCGCTTCGCCTCATCGAAACGCACGAGCCGGACATAATTCTTATGGACACCTCAATGCCGGAGATGAATGGCCTGGAAGCAACTGTCCTGGCCAAAAAACAGTTTCCCCACGTGAAAATCATTATCCTGTCTGACCATTCAAGCGAAGAGCTTGTGTTTCGGGCGCTTCGCTCCGGCGCCGAAGGATTAGTCTTAAAGCACGATTCTGTCGAGGAGCTCTACTCGGCAATCACATCAGTGGCGCAAGGCGACGAACACTTGAGTCCAAAGGTAACCAAGAAAGTCGTGCTGGGATATCTTCAAGGTCAATCGAAGGGTGACCAACCAGTAAAACTGTCGCCACGACAACGTGAGATACTGCAACTAATTGCGGAGGGGAAAGCCACCAAAGAAATCGCGAATCTGCTGAGGATCAGTGTCAACACGGTGAAAACGCATCGTCTGAAACTGATGGAGAAACTTGACGCTCACGAAATAACTGGTCTGGTTCGTTATGCCGCAAAATTAGGGTTGTTGAAATCTCCTCTCGTTTACGTATTGTTCTTACAATCATTGCTCACCCAGATCTTCTAGGTGAATCAGTTTGGAACTCACCTATTAACCTCCTGAAAGTCACCCATCAAACGGATTGTTTTCTCGAGCAGTATTCTATAACCTCTGTACGGTAACGATCATTTCAAGTTGCACATCTCTTCGCGAGTCTCATAGGCTGAAAAGGCCCACACATCGGGATTCGACTCACGATTAGTTGTTCAGGCCCTGGAACAACTCATAACGGCGACCGCACTTTCTTCGCTCTTACGAGATCTACAATTGTTTTCGGAAAGCGTAGAGCGGACACCTTCCGGGTCGGCTGACCCTAACGTTTCTTTGCCCCCCTCCTTTGTAACGCCAGGGAAAGCGTGTGGCTAGTCGAACCAGTCTGAAAGGGAGTTCATGCTTACTCAGGCCCCATCCTTGAAGCCGCAGGCCGAATTGGCGGACCTCACTAAACTGTTGTCAGGCAAAGTCGTGGGTCAATCCCAGGCCATGAGCGCAATCGTGCCCTACGTCTACATGTACCAGTCAGGATTGGCGCCTGAAGGCCGGCCGGCGGCAATCTTCCTGCTACTTGGGCCCACCGGCACAGGCAAGACAAAAACCGTTGAAGCAATCGCAGAGTTATTACACGGAAGCGAAAAGAAACTGCTGAAGATCGATTGTGGCGAATTTCAAATGGATCACGAAACGGCCAAACTCGTCGGAGCTCCACCCGGATATCTGGGACATCGTGAAACGGTTCCCCTCCTTACTCAACAACAGCTCACTGACGCAACCAGCGAAGGTTGCGATCTGGCGCTGGTTCTCTTTGACGAAATCGAGAAGGCCGCTCCATCAATTACCGGCTTGTTGCTCGGAATTCTCGACAAGGGAATCTTGCGACTCGGCGACAACAGCGTAGTCAACTTTGAAAAAAGTTTGATCTTTTTCACCAGCAACCTGGGTGCGCGTGAGATGTTGAAAGAGATCAATCCCCATATTGGCTTTCAGTCAGGCTCGTCCAAAACGCCAATCGATCTGACTAACAAAATCCACGCCATCGGTCTCGGCGCCGTCAGAAAACGGTTCTCGCCGGAGTTTGTTAACCGCATTGATGCTGTAGTGACCTACAAACCACTCGACACTGAAGCGCTCGAAATGATTCTGGATCACGACGTCCGCAGCCTGCAGAAGCACGTCAACTCCCGGCTTGGAGAGCGATGCTTCCAGATTGAAGTGACGCTGGAGACCAGGCAGTTTCTGCTGCAAAAAGGTGTAAGCCAGGAATATGGAGCCCGGGAACTTAAACGAACGATTCATCGCGAGTTGACTCAGCCTTTGGCAACAATGGTAGCGCGCAGCGAAATAGGGCCTGGAGCAATGGTTCGTGTAGACCTTGATGCCGATAGCCAGACACTGGTGATCACCGCAGATTCAACAATGGTGAAAGCAACGCTACCGCGACCTTCAATATTGATTGCGGATGACAATCGTGACTTGCTTCTTTTCATGGCCAGCGAGATGCGTGACGAAGGTTGGGAAATGCTCACGGCCGAATCCGCGTCCAAGGCGCGCGAATTATTTCGCCGCTGCAAGCCTGACACCATCTTGCTCGACTACCTGCTCGGCGAAGATGACGGGCTGAAGTTGGCAATTGAATTTCATACTCAGTCAAGCGCCACCCAAATCATCATGATGACTGGCGGCGGTTTATCGCAGGAAGAACGCACGCTCTGTGAGAAACATGAGTTTCCGATTCTCTACAAACCATTCCTGACTGAGGACGTTTTGAGGTTTCTTCGCGGCCGGCTTAAAGCCGGTGCCCTCAATAACACAGGGGACATGCAGACAGCCGAAACGAGCACTGCAATGGTTTAGCCGAGATCGCGTGAGCCCCTCAGGGAGGCACGCGCGCCGGACGAAGGACGTCGTCTTTGGGGCGAGAGAGGCGTCCTTCTTCCGAAAAACGGAAGTCAGCAGAAACAGACTTGCTCCCTCTATGGAAACCCCAAGAGCAGCGACCGCCAGACCCGACGGCGATCGCAAGGTAGATAAGGCGGGATGCTGGATGTGAAATATAGGAGGTGGACCTGAGTACAAATTACGCCACTGAAAGAGTAAGTTCGGCAATTTGGAAACACCTGATGAACCTCGACGTTGTTCCGCCGACAAAAGAATCGGCGCGACTGGCTACTGAAATCACGGAAGTTGTGTGGACCGAATTAGAGTATGTCGGTTTAAGTAAAGAAACTCTGGAAAAATTTTTCACGGCCAGCAATAAGACGACAGCTCAAGGGAAGGGTTGAGCGTCCTGAGATCTGTTTCGCTGGCGTCCCGCGTTCCGATCGGCGAAGTACCGTTTGAACCTGCATAAAGTCTTTGTCCCTACGGAGGGACATGCAAAAGAAGGGCGTTGCATTGGGGCGAATGCGGCGTCCTTCTTTAGTCATTGCGGGCAGAGATAAACAGAAAATGATTGCGAGATTAAGACAATGCGGAATTGAGAACAGACACGATGCCCCACGAACTCAAAATTCTCCATCTGGAAGATGACCGCCGGGACGCGGAACTAGTGCGCGAAACCCTGGCGGCGGACGGCATTATTGCGGATGTGGAGTGCGTAGACACCGAGTCGGGTTACGTTTGCGCCCTAAAACGGCGGAAGTTTGATTTGATTCTCGCAGACTATTCTCTGCCCTCATTTGATGGCGGTACGGCGCTGGCGATCGCGAACAAACATGCGCCGGGAATTCCTTTCATCTTTGTATCGGGACCGCTGGGCGAAGAAGTTGCGATTGAAAGCTTGAAGAGCGGCGCGACGGACTATGTTCTAAAGCACCGTTTGCAGCGACTGTCGCATGCTGTTTACCGGGCGATAGAGGAACGAAGCGAGCGCGAGGAGCGAAAACTGGCAAGCGAAGCCTTGAGAGCCTCCGAGTCGCGTTATCGCGAATTGTTCGAAAGTAACCCTTTACCCATGTGGGTTTATGACCTCGAGACCCTTGCTTTTCTGGAGGTTAACGCGGCTGCCATAAACCACTATGGTTACAGTCGCGAAGAGTTTCTCGGGATGACGATCAAGGATATTCGACCGCCCGAAGATGTTCCGTCGCTTAACCAGACAGTTAGTCCACCTTCCGAACTGGAACGGGCCCGCACCTGGCGGCACCAAAAGCGCGATGGCACGATCATCTACGTTGAAGTAACTACTCACACGATCAACTCTAGCGAAAGACCCTCCGAGATTGTGCTCGCTAACGACGTAACCGAACGCAAACAAAATGAAGAACAACTTCGTCTTCAAGGCGCCGCCCTGGAATCTGCGGCGAACGCCATCATGATCACAAATGATAAGGGAGTGATCATTTGGGTCAACCCAGCCTTTACTCAAACTACTGGGTACGCTCAGGAGGAAGTCCTGGGAAAAAACGCAAGGCTGCTCAAATCTGGAGAACAGGATCGGGAATTCTACGGGAATATGTGGGACACCATTCTCGCCGGTAGGGTCTGGCGCGACACAATAGTAAATCGACGCAAGGATGGCACTCTCAATCACGAGGACATGACCATCACGCCGATCCTGAACAATACTGGGACTATCACGCACTTCGTAGCAATCAAACAGGACATCACCGAGCTCGAGCAGGCACTGGGTGACCTTCATGAGAAGAACGAGGAGTTGGCGGCAACGACGCAACACCTCTGGCAAGCGTCGAAACTGGTGACTATGGGCGAACTGGCGGCCAGTATTGCCCACGAGTTGAACAATCCATTGGCAACAATTGCCCTGCGAACAGAGGCGCTGATAGGACAGCTATGGCAGGACGCAGACAAGCGTCGTGCGCTTGAAGTGGTCCTTAAAGAAGTGGATCGCATGGCGACCCTGGTGAATAACCTGCTGCAGTTCAGCCGACGCAGCCACCGGCAAGTATCAACAGTAGACTTGCGTGAAGAAGTAACAACCTCTCTGGATTTTCTTAGTTACCACCTCCGCAATCACAAGATCGAAGCAGTTTGCGAGTTCGCTGCCGAATTGCCGACCGTGCAGGCGGATCGACAGCAATTGCGCCAGTTGTTCTTGAATCTGCTTACCAATGCCTGCGACGCCATGCCCAGCGGCGGCAAATTAATCGTGCGCGCGACGCCAGAATTTTTGGAGAACGCGGAGGCGGTGGGCATCGAATTCGCAGACAACGGCGAAGGCATTCCACCAAAGAACCTCGAAAGAATCTGGGAGCCATTCTTTACGACAAAGCCTGAAGGTAATGGAACTGGTCTTGGTCTGGCTATCTGTCGCCGTATTGTGGAAGAACCTGGCGGGACGATTGTGATCGAAAGTCCGGCCGGAGGTGGAACGAGCGTGCGTATGGCGTTTCCCGCAACCGAAAAGTTTCCGTCGACCAATTTCGAATGATGGATCAGACGATCGGAAAAATTCTAATTGTTGACGACGAGGTCGAACTCAAGAACGTTCTCGTGGAGGCCTTGACCGCCCAGGGCTATGAAACGGTCGGCTTCACCAGAGGTGTGCAGGCACTCGCAGCCTTGCAAGAAGAATCATTCGACATTCTGCTCGCCGATTTGATGATGACGGAGCTGGATGGCATCTCGCTGCTGCGCGCCGGTCTCGAGATCGACCCTAACCTAATCTGCATCATGATGACTGGCCACGGCACAATTCAAACGGCCGTAGACACGATGAAAATCGGGGCGTTCGATTATGTGCTGAAGCCTTTTCGGCTGCAGACAATGTTGCCGGTGCTGACCCGGGCAATGATTACGCGCCATCTCCGTCTGGAGAATGTGCAACTCCGGGAGGCGGTGGCTATCCATGAGCTCAGTGAAACGATCGCCTTCACGCTCGATCCCAAAACGGTTCTCAGTAAACTTGCCGCTGGAGCGTTGCAGCAGAGCCAGGCGGACGAAGTCTCAGTTTTGTTGCCCACCGCCGATGGTAAGGAGTTTTATGTCGCCGCTGTGCGCGGTGAGGGACGGCAACGGCTACTCGGCGAACGCGTGCCGTTCGGGGAGAGCATCTCGAGCTGGGTGGCCCGGCAACATGAACCACTAATTCTGAACGGAGAAGTTGACGACGAGCGATTTGTAGCCAAGTGGCCCCGTCCGGAGATTCGTTCCGCTATTTCCATTCCAATGTTGGTAGCCAAGAGACTGATCGGCGTGCTCAATCTGAATGCGGTGGGCCGGCCTCGGCCATTCACCCTTGGGCAGGTGAAGGCGTTAACGATTCTCGCGGGCACGGCGGCGGCAGCCCTGGAAAGCGCCTCGCTTTACACACAGGTGCAACAAGCTGAAGCTGACTATCGCTCCATCTTTGAAAATGCCGGAGAAGGAATCTTTAGGCGAACGGCTGACGGGAAGTTCATCACCGCAAATCCGGCGATGGCTGAGCTCCTTGGATATCGGTCGCCGGCCGAACTGCTGAGTGAGGTCAACGAGGTCGCCTCATGGCTATTTGTCGATCCCAACCGTCAGATCGAGTGGGTGCGCCGGCTGCAGGAAGAAGACAGAGTAGCTGGTTTTGAAGCTCAGTATCGACGCAAAGATGGCAGCTTTGTTTGGTTGTCGAAAAGCGCCCGAGCGGTTCGCAATGAAGAAGGCGCGATATTGTATTTCGAAGGGATCGCCGAGGACGTCACGCAGCGAAAGCTTGCCGAAGCGGAGCAAGCTCGCCTTAACCGCGCTGAGTTTGAATTGAGCGAGAGCGAGGAACGCTATCGCGAACTCGTCGAGAATGCTCGCGACATCATTTACCAACACGACCTTGAAGGTCATTACACCTCGATTAACAAGGCGGGCCAGCAACTTACAGGCTACTCCCTCGCGGAAGCCCTCGAACTAAATCTACGGGACACGGTCGCGCCGGAATATTTGGAAAAAGCGCGCGAGATGCTCCGCCTGAAACTCGCCGGTGAAACGGTGACAGCTTATGAGCTGGAAATTCTGACGAAGGATGGGGGCCGACTGCCGGTTGAGGCAAACACGCGCCTTGTCTACCAGTTTGGTGTTCCCGTGGGAGTGCAAGGCATCGCCCGCGACATTACCGAGCGTAAACGGCTGGAACAGGCCCTGCACGAGAGTGAAGAGCAACTGCGACAATCACAAAAACTCGAAGCGATCGGTCAGCTAGCCGGCGGAGTTGCTCACGACTTTAATAACCTGCTCACGGCAATTAATGGCTACAGCGCCCTGGCGCTGCGACGCGTTGGCGACGATCACCCGATTACGCCTTACCTGGAGGAGATCAAAATGGCCGGTGATCGCGCCGCAAACCTCACCCGGCAACTGCTGGCATTCGGACGCAAACAACTTCTCCAGCCGCTGGCGCTCAATCTCAACGACGTAGTCGGCGACATGATCAAGCTCCTGAAGCGACTCATCGGAGAGGATACTCGATTGGTAACAAAAGCCGGCGCCAACTTGAAACAAATCAAGGCCGATCCCGGCCAGCTCGAGCAGGTGCTGGTGAACCTGGTTGTAAACGCGCGCGACGCCATGCCTCGCGGTGGCATTGTGACCATCGAAACCGCCAATACAACGCTGGACGGCGCCTACGCGAGCAGACATCTGGACGCAACCCCAGGTGAATACGTCATGTTGGGAATCAGCGACACGGGAACGGGAATGGATCAGAAAACCCTATCGCGTATCTTCGAACCGTTCTTTACCACCAAGGCAAAGGACAAAGGCACCGGCCTCGGTCTCTCAACCGTGTACGGAATTATCAGGCAGAGCGGTGGCAGCATCTGGGTCTACAGCGAACTCGGCAAGGGCACCACGTTCAAAGTCTATCTGCCGTTGGTTGAAGAAGAGCCCCAGCCGGCGGTGGCAACGGCTAGTGCCGCCCCAATGAAGGGCGGATCGGAAACAGTTTTATTGGTGGAAGATGAAGACATGGTTCGGAAGTTAGCCAGCGAGTTGCTGGCGGAAGGGGGTTACACCGTGCTGGAGGCAAACGGAGGCGAGGCGGCAATTCACCTCGGCAAAGAACACACAGCCCGCATCGACCTTCTGATCACTGACGTGGTGATGCCGAAACTCAGCGGCAAAGAAGTCGCCGAGCAGTTACGAGCAATTCATCCGGAAACCAGAGTCTTGTTCATGTCGGGCTACACCGACGAAGCAATCGTGCACCACGGCATTGTGGATTCAGGCATTGCTTTTATCCAAAAGCCGTTTTCCGAGCGGACCCTGGCACAAAAGATTCGTGACGTGTTGGACGGTACCAACGGTCACGCGTAATTGGCCTGGCAAAGCGCTTCAGCGGTCGCTTGCTGGATATGATCGTTTCCGGGGACAGGTCGTTAAGAACGAGACGGATTCAATCCGCTCAAAACACAAATGTCATCAGCAGATACAAAACGGCCAGGCATTCTTATCGTCGACGACGAGGAGCAAATAAGGAGTTTGCTCTGTTCAATGTTGGATGTCGATTACGACTGCGTCACGGTGGGCTCGGCTGAGGAAGCTATCAACTTGCTCAAGGTCATGAAGTTTGAGCTGGTAATCAGCGACATAAACATGGGCGGTATCAGTGGCCTGGATTTGGTGCCATACGTTGTTAAGGAAA
>Ga0070697_100001782_pt1 | contig 16433 bp, 17 predicted proteins | sample KBSK1501metaG_FD_65475 | JGI IMG/M metagenome (GOLD analysis project Ga0070697, IMG submission 65475) | Corn, switchgrass and miscanthus rhizosphere microbial communities from Kellogg Biological Station, Michigan, USA - KBS K1-50-1 metaG | ecosystem: Host-associated > Plants > Roots >...
CTACGATCGTTACTCACAACTCATATGAGAGGGAACCCAGATGGTTCCCTCTCATCGCCCGGTCGGCTTCGCCGACGGGGCTGCTCTCTTTCCGGAATCGGCAGACGCTAGAAACACAGTCGCGGCCGGAATAAATCCGGCCGCCAAAGCGACGTTGGTAACCAACTAGGCGCTAGCTGCCCTCTTGATCTGCTTTGCCGCCGCGCCCACAAGCTCTCCAGGTCGTAATACGAGCGCTCACAACTCATATGAGAGGGAACCCAGATGGTTCCCTCTCATCGCCCGGTCGGCTTCGCCGACGGGGCTGCTCTCTTTCCGGTATACGGTTGGGACTTGCCTAAAAGCCACTCGTCGCAACGATCGGCGGACGTTAGAAACAAAGTCGCGGCCGGGTTAAACCCGGCCGCCAAGGCGACGTTGGTAACGAACTAGGCGCTAGCTGCTCTCTTCCTCCGCTTCGCCGCCGGCGCCCACAAGCTCTCCAGGTCGTAATACGAGCGCTCGCCGGGCAGGAAGACGTGCGCGAGCACGGAATCGAAGTCGAGCAAGATCCACCCCGCATCGCTGTAGCCGTCCACCGCGAGCGGCCGGCGGTCGCGCTCTTTTGCCGCTTGCACCATCCCGTCGGCGATGGCGCGCACCTGGCGGTCGGTTTCGCCTTCGCAGATGACGAAGTAATCGGCCACCGAGGTCTGATCGCGGACGTCGATCACGACCGGGTCCCACGCCTTCTTCTCGGCGGCGGCGGACCGCAGCAAACGCGCGAGTTGAAGGGGCGTGAGTCGCCTTTTCGCGTCAGCGGCCAATCTACCGATTATCCATATAGAGGTGGTTCTTGGCGATGTACCGCTCCACCGCCTCAGGAAGCCTGTCGCCCACTGGCTCGCCGGCCGCGATGGCTCGCCGCAATGCGCTTCCCGAGATGTCTGGGGTCGGCCGCGAACACAGAACGGTGCTTGCGGGATCCAGGCCGGCGTCATTCAACGAAGGGGCATCGGGTATGGCGTTTCCGGGACGTGTCACGACGATGACGGACGCCAAGCGCAGCACCACGTCTGGTTGATGCCAGGTCGTAAACAGACGCGCTGCATCCCACCCCAGCACCAGATAGAGCTCGTCGCTCGGATGCTCGTGCTTCAGCTGCTGGAGAGTGTCTGCCGTGTACGACAAACCCTCGCGACGGATCTCGACGTCTGAGACCGCGAAGCGCGGGTCGCCGTTAACGGCGAGACGGCACATCTCCAGTCGTTGATCCGCACTCGCGACAGCGCCCCGACGGTGCGGCGGCCGCCCGGTGGGAACGAGCAGCACGCGATCCAGCCCAGCGCAATCCAGGGCCGCCCGAGCGGCAGCGAGGTGGCCGCGATGGATGGGGTCAAAAGTGCCCCCGAGCACACCCACTCTCACGGCTGATACTCGAACTCGACGCCGGCGATGCGCACCGTGTCGCCGGGCTTGACCCCTGCCGCCTCGAGGGCGGCGTTAACCCCAAGCCGGTCGAGCTGCGATTGAAATCGCGCGAGGCCGCTCTCAGAGTCCAGATTGGTTCGCTCGATGAGATGCTCGACTCGCTCCCCCCGGACGACGTAACCGGATGGCTTGCGCTCGACGAGGACCTCGCTGCTTGCGAGAACACGAACTGGAAGCTTCGTCACCTTCGGCGTGATCACGACCGTCGGCGCTGGCGCCGAGGCGACAAGCTTCGCGATCTCGCTTGCCAGTCCCGTCAACCCCTCACCGGTCAGAGCCGACACGAAATGAACCCCGGCTCGTCGCGTTCGCGCGCGCAGCTTGCGCGTTGCTTCGAGGTCAACCTTGTTGACGGCAAGGAGGTGCGGCCGCCGAATGAGCTCTGGCGAGAATTGCGCGATCTCGGCGCGCACTGTTTCCAGGTCGCGCCATGGCTCCGTCGCCGAACCGTCCAGCACGTAGATCAACGCCTTCGTCCGCTCGACATGGCGCAGGAATCGCTGGCCGAGGCCTGCGCCCTGCGCCGCGCCTTCGATCAGACCCGGGATATCGGCGAGCACGAAGCGAATGCCATCGACCTCGGCGACTCCAAGCTCCGGATCGAGCGTCGTGAAGGGATAGTCGGCGACTTTGGGGCGCGCAGCGGTCAGAGCACGCAGGAGCGAGGATTTGCCTGCGTTCGGCGGTCCGACGAGCCCTATGTCGGCGATCAGCTTGAGATCGAGCGTGATCTCCAACTCGTCGCCTTTCAGCCCTTGCTCCGCGTAATCCGGCGCGCGCCGCGTGGAGCTCTTGAAGTGAACGTTGCCGCGGCCGCCGGCACCGCCGCGTGCGATCACCGTCTTGGCGCCGGGGACGTCCAGGTCCGCCAGCACCCCGCCGTCAGCGCCCACGGCGATCGTTCCCACCGGGACCTTGAGGGTGACATCGGCTCCGTTGCGTCCCGTCTTGCGACCGCCGGCCCCCGCAACGCCTGCCTCGGCGTTCCAGCGAGAGCGGCGCTTGTACAGCGACAGATCGGTAACGTCGTTGGTCGCGTGGAGGATTACCGAGCCGCCACGCCCGCCATCACCGCCGTCAGGACCGCCTCGAGGCACAAACGGCTCGCGCCGAAACGAAGCAGAACCTCGCCCACCGTGACCGCCGCGCACGACGATGCGAGCGGAATCGACGAAATGCCGGCCGTCAGGTCTTGTCGTTAGGTGCGCCCTGCGCGCGCCCGGCGTCGTTGTGCTCGGTCTGCTGAATCGTGACGCGACGGCGGTCTTTGCCGACTCGCTCGTACTTCACCTGGCCCGCGACCATCGCAAACAGCGTGTCGTCGCGGCCGAGTCCGACGCCGGCCCCGGCGCTGATCTTCGTGCCTCGCTGGCGGACCAGGATCGTGCCCGCGTTGACCAGCTGGCCACCATAGATCTTCACGCCCAGCATCTGCGGATTCGAGTCGCGCCCGTTGCGCGACGACCCGCCGCCCTTCTTGTGTGCCACCTACTTGGTCTCCTTCTTGGCCGTGCGTCGTGTCGACTTCTTGGGCGGCGCCACTACCTTCTCCTCAACAACCCGTTCCTCTGCCACAACCTCCGCCTTGGTCGCAACCTTCTTGCGCGCCGCGGGCTTTGCGCGGCCTTTCGGCTTGACCGCCCTGGCGGTGTCTTCCTTCTCTTCTGTCGGGAGGCCGACGCCGCCGATGGCGATGATCTCGAGCGCGGTCAGGTGTGCGCGGCCGCCGTGATGCACGCGCACGCGCTTTTTCGACTTGTAGCGAATACTCTCGACGCGAGGTCCGCGCCGATGCGCGATGACCTTGGCGTCCACGTCGAGGCCGTCGATCGCCGGACTGCCCACCTTGATCTCGTTGCCGTCGTTGAACAGCAGGACTCGTCCGAGCTTGACTGAGGAGCCCGGCTCCGCGACGAGGCGGTCGACCAGAATCTGGTCGCCGGGCGCCACGCGGTACTGCTTGCCGCCGCTGACGATGACAGCCGACAGCGAACTATCTGGCTTGGGCACGGCGAGAGATTGTACCAAGCCTCTCGGAACGAACCTCTCCAGACCCCTCCCCGTCCATGGGGAAAAAAACTCGTCTCAGGGCGACACCCACGACTCCAGACCCCTCCCCGTCCATGGGGAAAGCAACTCGTCTCAGGGCGACACCCACGACTCCAGATCCCTCCCCGTTTACGGGGAGGGCAAGGGAGGGGCCCAGTCTCCAATAACTACCGCATCAGCACTGAAGTCGCCACCACGATCGCGATCACCAGGCCGGCGAACGGCGCCACCGCCCGCGCATACAACCCGCGCACGCCGGCCTCCCCGCGCCGGCGCATGAACATGCCGAGACCGATCGCGACCACGGCGACCAGGAACGTGATCCCGAAGAAGCGCACAAAGCCGAGCGCATCGTCGGCCGGCGGCGGCACGAACAGGGTTGTGAACAGTCCGCAGTACGGAAGCCAGGTCAAGATCCGTGCGGCGTCGAGCCTGGGTTTTTCGCGCCGGTCGGCCGGAGGCGAGAGCGGCCACAAGCGCATCAGGGCCGGCAGCGCCAGCAGATAGAGGAATCCACAGGCGACCTTGACCGGCAGAAGGCCAGGCACCAACACGTTGCCCAGGACCTGAGGGCGAAGGCTCTCCGGCTCCACTGCCGGACCGAGAACCGCCAGCAGCCAGCAAAACTGGGCGATGAGTAGCAGTCCGGGCGCGGCCACAAACTCAACCGTCAGGGCGAGGTCGGCCCACGCCGTGAACGCAAGACCGACCGCCGCGAGGACGACGCTTCGCTCCGCGCCCGCGACCGGGTTGAATGGCGCGGCCAGCTGAACCGACGCGAGCACCGAGCACAGCGCGATCGTGGCCAGCACCGGTGTCACACGGCGCCGCGGCAGATCAGGCCATTGCCAATCCTTCCTGCTCGCTCGCATCCACGCAAGCTCGACCAGCGCGCCGAAGCCGACCATGACGAGCAGCCCCGGATAGACGAGAAGAGCGACCGAGTGGGTCGCGATCGACAGCAGGAGCTGGATCAAAGCTTCGCCGCCGCCAGCAACGGCAGAGGGTAAAAACCCGCCGCGACGTTGACGGCGACCGCCAGCGCCACACCGAAAGCCTGCCGGCCGCGCGGGCGTCCCAGGCTCCGGCCAAGCCGCAGTGACCCGGGCAGCCACAGAAGCATGCCAAGCGCGAGAACCAAGGCAAGGGGCCAGAAGAGCTGGGTCGCGCCCCGCAGAAGAAGCACCCTTGCCGCGAATCCGACAAAGGGCGCCGACCCGGCCAGCGCAGCCGCGACGACGAGGTTGATCGGGCCTTCACTGGTCACCCGCTCGGCGCGTGGCTCGCGCGATACCAGGTAGAGGGGCAGCCGGCCCACAACGATGCCAAACAGCACGAGCAGCGCCGCGCGACGCCCGTCGCTCAGGGTGAGGCCGAAACCGCAGAGCACGAGGCCCCAGTCAGCGAGAAAGGAGTAGCGCCACGCCGCAGCGGTGTCGTCAGTCAACCAGGACGCGATCGAGCCCCACGCCATGTTGATCACGCCAAGACCGATCAGCATCGCGGCCAGCGCCTGGCCGGCATCGACCGAGAGGAGACCTTCGGCTCGACTCAAGACAACGGCCGCGAGCACCGGGCCGACGAAGGCGATCCAGACGATTGGCGACGCGGCGACCGGCTCGTCCGCCGCGAAAGGATGGATGTAGGGAAACAAACCGACAGCAGCGGCCAGGCCCGCGACGAGTCCCACCGCCGCGAATCGCTCGAGCACGGCTGGCCCTTCGACCCGCAGGAAGACCAGTGCAAACGCCAGGACGGCGACCGCCAGCACGGGGGCGCGCAGGCGGACGGCAAGAGTCCGCTTGCCCGGAATCCCCGCCTGCATGACGCCCAGGCCGACGATCGTCAGGAGCGCGAGGTCAAACGTGGGCACAACCGCGATGGCCGCGGTTGCGACCATCCCGGTGCCCCCCTGCACGAGCAGGTTGCGGCGAGACGCGGCAGCCGGAGCGAAGACGAGCGCAAACAGAAGGGCCGCGGCTGCGAGGACGAGAAGCTCCGCCGCTTCAGGCAGCACGCGGTGCGCTCTGTGGTAGCCATCCGACACTGGCCGCGATCGCAGCCGCCCCGACGTAGGGCCAGATCGCGAGCGCTTCCTCGGTCAGTCCCGAGGCTGCGGCCGTGGCCAGGGCGAGCAGGGCGACCGAGGTGAGCAAGACGGATGACTCACCGCTGGAGAGCACCCTCGCCCCCGCAAGGCCGGCCACCGTAATCACAGCAAAGCGCAGCGCCGAGCTGTGGCCGCTTGTCACCCCGAGGGCGATCCACAAAGCGAGCAGCCCACCGCCGACGCACAAGATGAATCGCGGCGTCGAGCCAGGCGGCATGATCCCCCATCCGGCAACCCCCACCGTCAGGCGTCGCGCGGCGGCGGTGAGCCCGCCCACCCCCAGGGCAATGCCGGCGACGGGCCCGGCACCGGAGAGCACGATCGCAGCCAGCGCCAGCGTGGACAGAGCCGCTCCGAGGGCCAATCCGCGCCGACCGTCAGAGAGGACGACCACAGACGCGCCGAGCCACGCTACGAACCCCGCGACGCCTTCGATCAACGCGTGACCGCGAACGCAAGCGCGGCCAGCGCGGCCAGCCACAGAAGAGGCTGGCCCCCGACTGCCGCGATTTCGAGCTCGCGAATATTCAAGATGCTGCGGTACTGCTCGGGCACCGTAAGCGCGCGCACAGTTTCACGCGCGCGCTGCCATATCCCGCCCTCCGGCAGCTTGAAGAGCGCCGCGCGCGACTGCGTGCGGATGGCAGAGGTGCCCGCGACCGCGTAGACGAGGACTCCCAGAATGAGCAGCGGCGCGAAAAGCGTCACGGCCGGCAGCACGCTCGAAACCGTGTCCACAGTTGTGAGCCCGCCGCCGAGCGCGCTGGTCGACATCACCTCTGTCGCGACGGGGTTCGCGAAACCGGTCTGGACGGCGGCGATCGCCGGCCCGGCGAGCAGAGTCAGCACCGCGATCGCCATCGAGACGCCGGCGAAGGTCTCGGTCGCGGGATGGCCGCGTCCGCCCGGCAGGCCGATCGCCCGAGCGCCTCCGACCATCAGGAGGGCCCAGGCGGCCGCAGCCGCGACGCCGATCAGGCCCAGGAGGTCGCCGGCTTCGAAGGTCGCCTCGATGCCGATCACACGTGCACCGAAAGCGAGGCCTGGCGGGAGGCCGACCGCCGCCGCGATGCTTACCATCGCTGCCAACCCGGCGCGGTCCGGCAGCAGGGCGAGACACGCGACCATGGCCGCGGCCGTCGCCAGCAGCACAAGGCCGGCCACCAGTCCTAGCGCGGTGCCGATCGCGATCGAGGCCAGCGCGAAGCCACCGAAGAACGGGATGACCTCGCCGAGGAACTTGCGGCGTGTTGCAGCCGCCTGAGCGCGCGCGGCGGCACCGAATGCGGCGGTCACTCCCAGGATTGCGAGGCCGGCATGGAACAAGGGGTTCGGGTACCGGCCGTCGCCGAGCTCATAAGCCCGAACGAGCAGATAGAAGCCCAACGGGTACAGGATCGCGACCGTGATCCCGGCGGCCCGCAGGGAGGGTCGCGACCATAGGTCCGCCGGCCAGGTCCGCCACGGAAAGAGATTGGAGGCGAGGAGCGCGGCCACAGCGAGGACAGCAAACAGCGGAGCCGTCACGGTGGCAACCGGGACCGCTGAGTACACGGCGGTGCCGCCTCCCACCTGGAGCATCACGCCGACCCAGCTCAGCGCAAGCCAGCCCGCAAGCACCGTCGCCCAACTCGGCCGCGGCGCGCGGGGATCCTCGGTTTCGAGCAGGACGATCGCCACCGTCCCCGCGGTGGCGCCGGCGAGCGCCGTGAGCACGACGCTGCCACCCTCGATCGCCGCGATGGCGGACGCAAGGCCGACCAGTGAGATGCTCATCTCCTGCCACGTGCGGGGCTGAAGTGTGAGGAGCACCGCAGTCGGCGTCGCGATCATCAAGCCGAATGCAAACGTGACCGCGTCGATGCGCAGGTCGAAAGACGAACCGTAGCCGAGCGCGCCTAGCGTGAGCTCGAGCGACGAGCGCACCGGGATCCACACCGCGAGCAAGGCGGCGACGGCGCCCCAGGCTCCGATTGCCGCAGCCACGCGTCCCAGCCTCATGCCCGCGAGGCGGAAGACCGCGATCACCCCGGCGGCCACCAGCGGTAGGGCGACGGGCGCGAGAACAGCGGCTGACGGCATGATCGCCGCTAGCGTAGCGACGCCGAGATCCGCAGCAGATTCGCGGCATCGGCGGTCGGAGCCAAGGAGACAACGACGACGCGAAGATGCAAGGAGGCTCGCCGGCGCTACGCCTGGTTAGCTGTCCTCATCCTTCAGGCGGTCGATAGCCTCCCTGATGGCCTCGGCGCGCTCGTCGAGGTTCTTGACGACCTCGGGCGGCGCCTTCTCCTGAAAGTCCGGGTTGTCGAGCCTGGCTTCGATCTTCGCCAGATCGGCTTCCAGCTGCTTCCTCTCTTTCTGCCGGCGCGCGTCGCCCGATCCCGCGGGAAAGTTGACGCGCCCGGCGGCGACGGCGAGTGGCGTCCCTCGATCGAGGTCGTCGACGAGGTCTGCGTGGGCAAGCTTCGCGGCAAGACGCGCGATGGTGCGATTGATGGAGCTGTCGAGCTGCAGCTGCCCCCCGCGCGCAGGCGCGCCCGCAGCTTGCCGGTGGCCACGCGCCTCCTCGACGATCCACATCACCCTTTCGAACTCGGCCTCCGCCCCGGGATCGACGAATCGATCGCGCAGCTCGGGCCAATGCGCGCGCATCAGGTACTCACGATCCCCGGGCAGGCGTGACCACAGCTCCTCGGTCACGAACGGCATGAAGGGATGGAGCAGTCGGAATAGGGTGTCAAGGCAGAAGTAGGCTACGTCCTGCGCCACCGGGTCGCCGTCGCGCAGTCTGTCCTTGACAGATTCCAGGTACCAATCGCAGAACTCGTTCCAGGCGAATCCGTACGCCGCGTTGATCGAGTCCTGGAACGTGAAGTTCTCGATGCCGGCGCTGATCTCTTGGGCCGCGACGGATAGACGTGAAAGTATCCAGCGGTCTTCGAGGTGCTCACGCGCTTCGAGCATTCCCGGAGCCTGCGCCGATCGGGTGCCAGGAGAGCTCAGGACGAGCCGGGTGGCGTTCCACAGCTTGTTGCAGAACCGCCTGTAGCCCTCAACGCGGCTCTCATCGAAACGCACGTCCTGGCTCGACATGGCCACCGACGCTGCCCATGCGCGCAGTGCGTCGGTGCCGTACTTCTGGATGAGATCGCGCGGGTCGACGCCCGTGCCGAGGGATTTCGACATCCGCCGCCCGTCAGCAGCCTGAACCTGGCAGGTGATGGCGACATCGGAGAACGGCACCTCGCCCATGAACTCGAGGCCCGTCATGATCATCCGGCTGACCCAGAGGTTGATGATCTCCCGGGCGGTGACGTTGAGGTTGTTCGGGTAGAAGGCCTTCAGGTCATCGGTCTCCTCCGGCCACCCAAGAGTCGCGAACGGCCACAGCGCCGACGAGAACCAGGTGTCGAGCACGTCGGTGTCCTGCGCGAGATCACCGTCGCCGCATTCATCGCATTGGTCGGGTCGGTCGACCGCGACGGTGGTATGTCCGTTGGCGCAGTAGTAGACCGGGACGCGGTGGCCGAGCCACAGCTGCCGTCCGATGTTCCAGTCGCGCAGACCGCGCAGCCAGTCGAGGTAGGTCCGCTCGTATCGCTCGGGATGCCAGCGCACCTTGCCCGCATCGGATGCGGCGAGCGCCTTGTCCCGCATCTCCTCCATGCGCAGCCACCACTGCTCGCTGATCAGCGGTTCGATGATCGACTTGCAGCGGTCGCAGTGCCCCACCTCATGCGTGTACGGCTCCTCCTTGACCAGCAAACCCTGCTTGTTGAGGTCGGCCACGATCCGCTTGCGCGCCTCGAGCGCCGGCAGCCCGTCGTAGGGCAGGCCCGGCACCTGCATGCTCCCGTCCAGATGCATGCCGTTGACGATCTCGAGCCCGTGCCTTTGCCCGATCTCGTAATCCATCGGGTCATGGCCCGGGGTGACCTTCAGCGCGCCGGTGCCGAAGTTTTTCTCGACGGCGTCGTCAGCGACGATGGGCAGCTTTCGGCCGACCAGCGGTAGGACGGCCGTCTTTCCGATCAGATGCTTGTAGCGCTCGTCGTCCGGGTTCACAGCCACGCCGGTGTCGGCCAGCATCGTTTCGGGCCGGACGGTCGCGATGGTCACCTCGCCGCCGCCCTCCACGGGGTACTTGATGAAGTACAGCGTGTCCTGATGCTGCTGCCATTCGACCTCGAGGTCCGAGATCGCGGATTGGTCGTGCGGGCACCAGTTGACGATGCGCGGTGCGCGGTAGATCCAACCCCGACCGAAGAACTCGACAAAGGCGGTCATCACGGCGCGCACGTACGCCGGGTCCATGGTGAACCGCAGCCGCGTCCAGTCAAGGGAGATGCCCAGGATGCGGTCCTGGCTGACGATGGTCTCGCCGACGTCGCGATACCACTCATCGACCCGTGCCGTGAAAGCGTCGCGGCCCAACTGTTCCTTGGTCATCCCTTCAGCCGCGAGCTGGCGCTCGATCACGTTTTGCGTGGCGATCGCGGCGTGATCGGTGCCGGGCAGAAAGAGCACCTCGCTCCCTGCCATCCGGCGGTAGCGCGCGCAGATGTCTTGGAGCGTGTGGTTGAGGGCGTGGCCCATGTGCAGCTCGCCGGTGATGTTCGGCGGGGGCAGGCATATGCAGTACTTGGGCTTGGAGCTCTGCGCGTCGGCGATGAAGAGACCCTCCGACTCCCAACGCGCGTACCAGCCGGCCTCGATGGCCTGAGGGTCAAACGCTTTCGGCATCTCTGAGTCTGTTTCTGGCATGGGGGCGTGTTTCATCCTGCTGGGTGGCTCGGTGTCGCCGGCGGGAAGGTCGCTGTTAGGGCGACTGAGCCGGCGAGGATACGGATACGTTCTCGACCGAGCTCATCGTGTTGGAAATTCTAACGTTTGTCCCGCTGGCGCCTGTCGAGAGCCTCGTTGGAACGAGTCGCGCCCATCCACCGCGCCGTGGTCGCGAAGACGCCGGGCGTTAGAGCCTGCAGCTTGAGTACAGTCCTGAGCTGGATCGGCACGACGTCGATCTCTCGCCGGTTCCTGGTGATCGCGCGCCAGACGGCGTCGCCCACCTGGGCGGGCGACACCTCACCGGCGATCGGGTGAGGCTTGAGCCCGGTCACAGCCCACATCCCGGCTTCGCTCACAAAAGTCGGGCTGATCACGGACACGCCGACGCCCGTTCCCCAAAGTTCTTCGCGAAGCGCCAGACCAAACCCGCGAATGCCGAACTTGGTCGCGTTGTACATGGATTCGCCGCCCGCCGGCAGCTTGCCGGCGATGGATGCCATGAAGACCATGTGGCCGGACTTGCGTTCGAGCATTCCCGGCAGCAACTTTGCGGCCAGCACGATTCCCGCCCGCAGATTGACCGCGATGGCACGATCTATCTCCTCGATCTTGAAGCTGGCGAGGCGTCCGGTGGCGGGGATCCCGGCGTTCGACACGAGCACGTCGACGGCTCCAGCTTCGGCGGCCAACCTCTCCGGCTCGCCGGCTCGCGAAAGGTCGGCAACCACCACCCGTGCGTCGCCGAGATCGCTGGCGAGCTTGTTGAGCGCCTCCTCGCTGCGAGCCGAGAGCACGAACCTCGCTCCGCCGCGTCGCAGCCGTCTTGCGATGTGCGGACCAAGCCCGCTCGACGCACCGGTCAGAAGGACTCTCTTCCCCCGCAGGTCCACCGCTGAAGGATAGGCGTCGGTGCCGGCTAGGCCGGATGGCGGGCTTGAGCGAAGCCTGATTCCGCACGAGACGGCCATCTCGTGCGTTTGGGGGCGTCGATTTCCGCACGTTTTGGCCGTCTCGTGCGGAATGTGTGAGGGCTAGGCGCTCTCTCCCACCGCCCGGGCCGGGCCTTCTGTCTCTTCGGCCACCTCAAACTCCGGCTCGAGTGCGTCGCGGATCGAGCGCTCCGAGATGATGCAGCGCTTGATCTCCGGCCGCGAAGGAATCTCGAACATGGAGTTGAGCAACGCCTCTTCGATGATCGACTTCAACGCACGAGCACCCGTTCCGCGCAGCAGCGCCAGCTCGGCGATGGCATCGAGCGACCCCTTCTGGAAGACGAGCTCGACGTTGTCCAGCGAGAAGAACTTCTGGTACTGCTTGACGAGCGCGTTCTTCGGCTCGGTGAGGATGCGCACGATGTCCTGCTGATCCAGGTGGTGCAATGTCACGATGATCGGCAGGCGACCGATGAACTCAGGGATGAAGCCGTACTTCAGCAGGTCCTGCGGCTGAAGGTGCTTGAGGGTCTCTGACATAGCCTTACGCTCGTTCCGCGTGTGCGGCGCACCGAAACCGATGGCCCGGCGGCCGATGCGCTGCTCGACGACTTTCTCGAGCCCGTCGAACGCGCCGCCGCAGATGAACAGGATGTTGGTCGTGTTGATCTGAATGAAGTCCTGGTGCGGATGCTTGCGCCCACCCTGCGGCGGAACGTTGGCGACCGTCCCTTCGAGGATCTTTAGCAGTGCCTGCTGCACGCCCTCGCCACTCACGTCGCGGGTGATGGAAGGGTTGTCTGACTTGCGCGCGATCTTGTCGATCTCGTCGATGTAGATGATTCCCCGCTCGGCGCGGCTGATGTCGAAGTCCGCGGCCTGGATGAGGCGGAGCAGGATGTTCTCCACATCCTCGCCCACATAACCGGCCTCTGTGAGGCTTGTCGCGTCCGCGATCGCGAATGGAACGTCGAGGATCTTCGCCAGCGTCTGCGCGAGATAGGTCTTGCCGCACCCGGTCGGGCCGACGAGCAGCACGTTCGACTTTGTGAGCTCGACATCGCCCACCGACTTGGACGCGCTGATCCGCTTGTAGTGGTTGTAGACCTGGACGGAGAGCACCTTCTTGGCGCGCTCTTGCCCGATCACGTACTGGTCGAGCGCGGCGCAGATCGTCTTCGGGTTGGGGATGAAACCTGTCTTCTGCTTTTTCGTGCCGGCGGACCGGTTGTCGTCCTCGAGGACCTCCTGGCAAAGGTCGATGCACTGGTCGCAGATGAACACGCCGGGGCCGGCCACCAGTTTGCGCACCTGGTCCTGGCCCTTGCCGCAGAAGCTGCAGCGGGTATAGCGTCGGCGGTCTTCTCGTTCGTTCACTGGTTCCTAGTCATTTGTTTTAGGGCGAGGCCGGCGCCGGGGGATTATGGCCCCAGAGAATCTCGTTGGCAAGACTTATGCACTCGCTGCAGATAAATACACCCGGTCCCGCGATCAAACGAATGCCGCGCTCACCCTGGGTCTTCTCGCAGAACGAGCACTTGGGTCGATGCCTTTGGACCTCGTCGCGCTTGGTTCTGCGTCGGAAGATCATCCTGCGGCGACCTTCTCCTTGACCTTCTCCTCATCCGGGGTTTCCTTCTTCGCTTTGTCGACCGGCTTGGCCGGCGTGAGGATGATGTCGTCGATCAGCCCGTATTCCTTGGCAGCCTCGGCCGTCAGGAAGTAATCGCGCTCGGTGTCGAGCGTCACCTTCTCGATCTTCTGATGCGTGTGGTTCGCCAGGATCTGGTTCAGCTGCTCGCGCGTGCGCAGGATCTCTTTGGCGTGGATCTGGATGTCGGTGGCCTGACCCTGCATCCCACCCCATGGCTGGTGGATGAGGATGTTGGCGTGCGGCAGCGCGTAACGCTGGCCATGCGCGCCGCCGGCAAGCAGAACCGCGGCCATCGAGTAGGCCATGCCGATGCAGATCGTCGAGACCGGCGGGCGGATGTACTGCATCGTGTCGTAGATCGCGAGGCCCGCCGTCACCTGCCCGCCCGGGCTGTTGATGTACAGCGCGATCTCTTTGTCGGGATCTTCGGACTGCAAGAAAAGCAGCTGCGCGACGACGAGGTTCGCAACCTGGTCGTCGATCGGCGTGCCAATGAAGACGATGCGCTCTTTGAGGAGTCGCGAGTAGATGTCGAACGCCCGCTCACCACGGCCGGTGTTCTCGACGACCATTGGGACGAGGTAGCTGGATGGATGCTGGATCTGGTTCATGGGGTCTCCTTGGGGCATCACGTCATTCTAGACACGGGTCGCCCCGGTTCAGTCAAGCACCTGCGATCTGTAGCAAGCGGTCGAGGACCCTCCGGCGCCTCAGGCGCGACGCGAAGTAACGCCGGGCCGACGTGCTCTTCTTGAGCTCTTTGAGCTGCGTTTTGAGCTCCTGGTCCTGCTCCGCCTGCTCCTCCAGGAACTTGATGACATCCTCATCCGACGGCTCGAGACCTTCCCTCTTGGCGAACTCGGCGAGCACTAGGTCGACCTTGAGGCGGGCCTCGGCCTCGGGCCGCTGATCGGCCATCCACTGCTCCATCGACCGGTCGAGATACTGCAGGTAACGGTCCAGCTTCAGTCCCTGGCGGCTGAGAGTGCGCTCGAGCGACTCGAGCTGGCTTGTCAGCTCGCGGTCGACGAGTGAGTCGGGCACCTCGACGGACGAGGCGTCGACCAGCGCCTTCACCACCGCTTCCTCGCGCTCCATCTTCACCACCGCGTGCGCCGACTCTTCCAGCTCCTCGCGAACCGCCTGGCGGTAGGCCTCCGCCGTCTCCTGCTTGCCGTTGGTGAGGCTCTTCGCCAGCGCGTCGTCCAGCGGGGGCAGGAGCTTTTCCTTCACACCGCGGACGGTGACGCGAATCGCGGCGTCCTTGCCTGCGAGGTCAGGGTTGCTGTAGCTGTCCGGGAAGGTGACCTTCGCCTCGCGCGTCTCATCGAGAAACGTGCCCGGCAGGACGGCAACCAGCTCCGGCAGCAGCACACCTTCCTTCACCTCTGCCTCGGTTGACTTGCGGCTCTCCGACTCCACGACCATGCCGTCGACCTCGACCTCGATATCGATCACCGCGATGTCGCCCTGGCGCACCTCGCGCTCCACCGGCGTGATCTCCGCCAGCGGCTCGCGAAGATCGTCGAGGCGGCGCTCGAGCATCTCGTCTGTGACCTCGTGCGAGTGGTCGGGCGGCTCGACCTTGATCTTGTCCATGTCGGCCAGGTCGACCGCCGGCATCACGCTGATCGTCGCCTTCAGCTTCGCGGGTTTTCCGCGTTCGAGCTCCAGGACCTCGACGTCAGGGTTGTCGATCGGATCGATGGATTCTTTGTCGAGCGCCTGCCGGATCACATCAGGCACCATCGTCTCGACCACTTCCTCACGCAGCACGGCGGGACCAAGCCTCGCCTCAACCAGCGCGCGCGGCGCATGTCCAGGCCGAAAGCCTTCGATCTTCGCGCGAGAAGCCAATCTGTTCAGGACGCGGTCATACGTGGCGTCGACGACCTCGGCCGGGACCTCGATGTTCATCCCCACCTGGCTCTTGGGCAGGCGCTCAGTCACCACCGATAACTCCGCGGCCATCAGGCCGAAAGTCTACGGACGCGCTGAGCTCAGATCAGATGCAAGGCGCCGGCGGCGACGGACACGGTGTCGGGACCGGGCTCGCGACGATCGGTCCGTCTCCTGAGTCCGGGGGTACGACGTACGTCGGCGTGCTGGGAGTCGGGCTCGGCGGATTGTCACCCGGCAGCCTGGCGATGCTGCGTGCGTCGAGCAGGTACCAGCTGTTGTTCGGACCGGCCACCACTCCAGGTGGCGCGGTGTACCAGCGGTTGCCCGGGATGCCGGCCAGCGCACTCGAGACGAAGGTGTGGACGCCGGGGGAGGCGACGAACACTCCGTCCGAGCCGTACTTCATGAAGTGGCGGTTGTCCAGGATGTCACCGACCCAGAGGCCAGTCGCGAGATCTGGTGTGAACGCGATGGTTGCCGCGTCCTTGAAGTTGTCCGTGGTGCCCGTCTTGGCCGCGACAGTGCGGTCTTTCCAATGCAGCGCGCTGTTGCAGCCGAAGATCATGCAGCGGTTCTGGTCGTCGGCCATGATCTGGGCCATGATGAAGGCCACCGCCGGGTCGATCGCAAGCCGCGCGCGCTGGTTGGGGTGGTCCTGGTAGAGCACTGCGCCGCGTGAGTCGGTCACCTTCAAGATGGCCTGCGGCGTGTGGTACACGCCCATGTCGGCGTATGTCGCGATGCCCTCGACGTGCTCGAGCAGCGTGATCGGGTAGCCGCCGAGCGTCAACGAGGGCCCGTACTGATCGCCCGGCGCCGTCGCGTTGTAAGACCCGTCGGGGCTGATGTAGCGCGGGATGACGCCCAGGTTGCGCATCCACGACAGCACCGCCGGGACGCCGATCGACAGCTCGACCTTGACCGCCGCGATGTTCAGCGAGTTGCCCATCGCCTTCTTCAGCGGCAGCACACCGTGGGAGCGCCCGTCGTAGTTGTAGAACTTGGTCGTGCTGTACGCGTCCTTGTAGACAAGCGGGCTCGGACCGTCGTAGACGGGGGTGTCCACGGTCGCGGCCCGTGCGTTGATGACCGCGCCGTACGTGTACGGCTTCATCGACGAGCCCATGTTGCGCGGGATCGTCGTGTAGTTGATCTGGCCGCCCTTCGAGTTGTAGCTCGGCGAGCCGACCATGACCAGGATGTCGCCTGTAGTCGGCTGAACCGCGACCAGGCCTGACGACAGGACTCCCTTGGGGTCGCGCCACAGGTTCTTGCTCAGGTTGCTGCTGACCACCGACTGGCCGATCTGCTGCATCTTCCAGTTGAGGGTCGTCGTCACGTTCAGCTGTTGGATCCCGGGTTGGAAGCCAAGCTGCCGCAGCTCCGCCAGCACGTAGTCGACGAAGTGCGGCGCGAGGAAGCTGTTGACCGGTGCCTGATAGACCAGCTTTTCGGCGAGCGCCTTGTCCATGTCCTCTTGCGAGATGAAGTTCGAGCGCACCATCGCCTGCAGGACCTCGGTCTG
>Ga0070697_100001783_pt1 | contig 16425 bp, 14 predicted proteins | sample KBSK1501metaG_FD_65475 | JGI IMG/M metagenome (GOLD analysis project Ga0070697, IMG submission 65475) | Corn, switchgrass and miscanthus rhizosphere microbial communities from Kellogg Biological Station, Michigan, USA - KBS K1-50-1 metaG | ecosystem: Host-associated > Plants > Roots >...
GGCGGGGTGCCCTCATCCTCGATCTCGCCGACGGTTCGCAACACACCGTTCTGTCCGGCGAGGTGCGCGAGCTGCGGCTCGAGAGCTGAATGCAGCCCTACCTGCTGACGATCGACGCCGGGAACACCAACACCGTCCTGGGCATCCACGAGGGCGCGCATCTCAAGGCGCACTGGCGCCTCACCACGCGGCGGGAGCAGACCGCCGACGAGTACGGGATCCTCGTCCGCAACCTCTTCGCCGCTTCCGGCATCGAGCCCGGCCAGATCGGCGGCATCGCCCTCGCCAGCGTCGTGCCTCCGCTGACTCCGGTGCTCGTGACGCTCGCGCGGCAATACCTGGGCCAGGATCCGCTCGTCGTGGAGCCGGGCGTGCGCACGGGGATGCCGATCCTCTACGAGCCTCCCGGCGACGTGGGCGCCGACCGCATCGTCAACGGCGTCGCCGCCTTCGCGGCCTACGGCGGCCCGGTGATCGTGGTGGACTTCGGCACCGCCACGACGTTCGACGTGGTGACGAAGAAAGGCGAGTACCTCGGCGGCGTCATCTGTCCCGGCGTCGGGATCAGCGCCGATGCCCTCTTCCAGCGCGCGGCCCGCCTTCCCCGCGTGGACCTGCGGAAGCCCGGGACCGTCATCGGCCGCTCGACCGTGGGCTCGATGCAGTCGGGCCTCTACTTCGGCTACGCCAGCATGGTGGAAGGCCTCATCGCCCGCATCCGTGCCGAGCTGGGCGAGCCGGCGAAGGCCGTCGCCACCGGGGGCCTGGCCGAGAGCATGGCCGCCGACCTCCCGTCGATCGAAGCGGTCGACCCCGTGCTCACGCTCACCGGCCTGCGCCTCATCTGGGAGCGCAACCGCGCCACCGGAGGGCGCTAGCACGGGCCCGACGGCCGCCGCCGACCCCGAGGCCGCCTATTACCAGACGGTGGAGGAGTTCTTCGTCTCCCGCCGCGGCGACCCGCTCATGCTCTCCAACGCGGACTGGAACCTCATCCGGAACTGGCGGATGGCCGGCCTGCCGTTGCGGGTGGTGCTGCGCGGTATCACCGACGCGCTCGACAGCCACGCCCACTCGTGGAGCCGCGACCGCAAGGTCGGCAGCCTCGCGTACTGCGCGGCGGAGGTGGATGTGGCCGCCGAGCGCTGGCGCCGCGCGCTCGCCCTCGGGGAAGAGGAGGGAGTGAGCGCGGAGTCGGCCTTGGGCGGCTTCGCCGACGCCCTCGAAGCGGCTCGCGACCTGGGCCCCCGGTCGGCTCCGCTCGCCCGCGGCCTCGCCGTCGAGATCCGCGCACGCGCGGAGGACGCCGCGCTGCGGGACCTCGAGCCGTGGCTGGTCGAGCGGGAGGCGGCGCTGCGGGCGGCGCTCGAAGAAGACATGGGCCGCGCGGCCGTGGAGGCGATCGCGGAGGCCGTCGATCGCGACCTCGCGCCGTATCGCGACCGGATGCCGGCCCGCGTCCTGGGGCAGGTCCGGATGGAATCGCTCGCCCGCCGCGTGCTGGAGGCCCACGGCCTGCCTCGCCTGAGCCTGTTCCACCTGTGACGTCCCGCGAGGGGCGCGGGCTCCGCGCGGGCGACGTCATCGAGGCCGTGATCGAGAAGGGCGTGTACCGTGGGCTCGGCCTCGCCCGTCACGAGGGCCAGGTGGTCTTCATTCCCCGGGGTCTGCCCGGTGACCGGGTGCGGGTCCGGGTGCAGACGGCGACTTCGGGGTACGTGAAGGCCGAGGCCGAGGAGCGTCTCGTGCCGGGCCCCGCCCGGCGCCCTTCGCCGTGCCCGTTCTTCCCGGCTTGCGGAGGATGCGCGTACCAGGAGCTGGACTATCCGGCGCAGCTCGCCTTGAAGGAGCAGATCCTGCGCGAGTCGCTCTCCCGGGCGGGCGTCGCGTGGGACGGCGAGATCCCCCTGACCGGCTCGCCCGAGCAGGGATGGCGGACGCGCGCCTCGTTCCACTTCGCCGAAGGGCCGGCGGGCTCGCGGCTCGGGCTCTACGCCGAAGGCACCCACCGCGTCGTGGATCTGCCGCACTGCCTCCAGGTCTCGGAAGCGATGAGCCGCACGCAGCGCGCGCTGCGCGCGTCGCTCTCCGAGCAGCCGCGCTGGGCCCGACGCGTGCGCGGGCTCGACCTCGCGGAGTCGGGCGACGGGAAGCGGCTGGTCGCGGCTCTCGAGACCGCGATGGCGCCCGCCGAAGGGGTCAGCCTCGCGCCGCTGGCGGACGCGGTGCCGTGGCTCACGGGTTTCGGTGTCGTCGCCGGTGACGGCCGCCAGCGCCGGTTCCACCTGCTGCGGGGCGAGCCGTACGTCGAGAACGAGGTATGCGGGCGGTGCCTGCGGTCCCACATCGGGTCCTTCTTCCAGGGCAACCGGTTCCTGCTCGGCGATCTCGTCTCGACCGTCGTCGAGCTGACCCCGCGCGGCGGGTCGGTTCTGGATCTCTACGCGGGCGTCGGCCTCTTCGCGCTCGCCCTGGCCGAGGGGGCCGACGCGGTGGCCGGCGTGGAGCTGAACCCGATCGCGGTGGAGGACGCCCGGCACAACGCGCAGCGGGCCGGTCTCGATCATGTGCGCTTCCACCAGGGCGATGCGTACGACGGCCTCGAGTCGTGGCGCGTCGCTCCGGGCGAGCGGGTGGTGCTCGACCCACCCCGCACCGGAGCCGGGGCGGACCTGGTGCAGGCCATCGCGGGCCGCCGGCCGGCGGCCGTCGTCTACGTGTCGTGCGATCCGCCGACCCTGGGGCGCGACATGAAGGCCTTCGCCGGGGAAGGTTACTTCCCGGATGCGGTGCGCGCGCTCGACCTGTTCCCTGACACCTTCCACCTGGAGACCGTCGTGCGTCTGGTGGCCCGCTAGCGCCGAGCGATGAGCCGAACAGCACGGCCCGGTCGGCGCTGACGGCATCGAGGGCGCGCGCGACGAGTTCAGTGTGACAGTTCAGACACTGGCCGGCCGGTCCGGAACGGCGGGAGGCGGATCCCTATCCTGACCGGATGGCCGAAGCGCGCCCGTTGTTGCTGCTTGCCATCCCGCTGGCGCTGGGCGCGAAGGCGGGGGCGACGACGCCGACCGCCTCGGCCTGGATCCTGGCGGCCCTCGCCGCGCTTCTTCTATTGCTGTCTCTCGCCGCCCGACGCGTGCCCGCGGCGGCCGCGCTGGCCGCGGCGGCCTTTGCCGTGGCCGGAGGCGCCGCGTCGGCGGAAGCAGCCCGCTACGACGCGTCCCCGCTCCGGCAGTGGACCGTGGCCCACGAGGACGCCGAGGCGCCGGTCTCGCTGCGCGGCGTCACCGTCTCGGACGGCCGCGCCACCGGCGACCGCCTCCAGATCATTCTCGACGTCGAGAGCCTTCAGCTTCGTGGGCAGGATCAGGCCGTGACCGGCCGCGTCCGTCTCGATGTGGGAGGGAGCCCGTCCGAGGACCTGATGGTGATCGAGGGCGATCGCGTCGAGGCGTGGGCCGTCCTCCGCCTGCCCCATGGCTTCGGCACTCCCGGCGCCTACGACGCCGCGGCGCAGGCGCGGCGCGACGGGATTCACGCCTTCGGCTACGTGAAGAGCCGCCGCCTCGTCTCGAAGGGCGGACGCGGCGGCGTGAGCGTGCTGCGCGACGTGGCGGCCCGGGCGCGGCAGCGGGCGAGGCAGGCGATCCTCACCTACGTCCTTCCCGGTCCCGAGCAGGGCCTGGTTCGGGCGATGGCGATCGGCGACCGCACCGGCGTGGAGCCCGAGACGGCCGAAGCCTTCCGCATCGCGGGGACGTATCACGTTCTGGCCCTGTCGGGCACCCAGGTGGCGCTGGCGGCTGGCCTCGTCCTCTGGCTCGTCACGTGGTTCGAGGCGCCGCCGGTAGCGCGGGCGCTGATCGTCTCGTCGGCGCTCGTCTTCTACGCCGTCTTCGTGGGGGGCGACGTCCCGGTGGCGCGAGCGACGGTGATGGCCATCGTGGTCCTGGCCGGCCGCGCGCTGGACCTGGACGCGGACCTGGCGAACCTGCTCGGCCTGGCCGCGATCCTCCTGCTCCTCTTCCACCCATCCTGGATCGGCGACGTCGGCTTCCAGCTCTCGTTCGCGGCCACGCTGGGCCTCCTGCTGCTGTCGCCGGTCTTCGCCGCCCGTCTGCCGCGGATGAAATGGAGACTGGAGCAGGCGCTCGCGGCGTCGCTCGCCGCCCAGGCCGCGCTCGTTCCCCTGCTGCTCGTCCATTTCCACCGCCTGGCGGTCGCGGCCCTCCTCCTGAACCTGGCCGCGGTGCCACTCTCGGGCGCGGTGCTCCTCGCGGGCTTCGCGGTGGTGGCCACCTCCGCCGGACCGGCGGCCCTCGCGTCCCGGGTGGGCGACGTCGCGTGGATCTGTGCCCACGCCCTGCTGCGCTCGGGCGAGGTGGTGCGGCTCGTGCCCGGCCTGGACGTGCGTCATCCGACGCCACCCCTGTGGGCGATCGCCGTTTTCCTGGGAGGATTGCTCCTCCTGTGCGCGCAGGGACGGTTCCGCTCGGGGGTGATGACAACGGCCGCCGGCTTCGCTGCGCTTCTCCTCGCGGCTCGTCCCGCTCCCGCCGACGGCCGCCTGTCGCTGACCGCTCTCGACGTGGGCCAGGGAGACTGCCTCGCGGTGCGCTCGCCCCGCGGCCGGCTCTGGATGGTCGACGCGGGAGGGTCGCTCGACTCACGCTTCGACATCGGGGAGGCCGTCGTAGGGCCGTACCTCTGGGGCCAGGGCTGGCGCCGGATCGAAGCGCTCGTCCTCACGCACGCCCACCCGGATCACGTCGGGGGGGCCCCGTTCCTGCTCCGCGCCTTCGATCTGCGCGGCACGTGGGAGGGGCCGGCGCCCCGCCACGACCGCGGATACGCGGCCCTCGACACGGCGCTCCAGGCCGGCGGCGCCGCCCGCCGGACTGTGTTTCGCGGAGTCCAGGACGATTGGGACGGAGTGGCGGTCGAGGTCGAAGGTCCGCGGCCGCCGGGCCGTCCGCCGTGGACCACCCGCAACGACGATTCGCTGGTGTTGGCGCTTCGCTGGGGAAGGGTCACGTTCCTGCTGACGGGGGACATCGAGGCCGCGGGGGAGGACGCCCTGGGCGGAGTGCCCGCCGAGGTCATGAAGGTCCCGCATCACGGCAGCCGTTCGAGCAGCACCCCCCGGTTCGTGGCCGCGGTGTCGCCGCGTGTCGCCCTCGTCTCGGTCGGTCATGGGAACCGCTTCGGCCATCCCCACCCGGAGGTGGTCGACCGTTACGCGCGCGCCGGTGTCTGGCTCTTGAGGACGGACCGGGACGGCACGGTCACGGTGTCCACCGACGGCGAGCGGCTGTTCGTGCGGACGTTCCGCAGCGGTCAGGAGATCGCGCGCTGAGGCGTCGCGCGCCTCGCAGAACCTTGATCCGGAAGGGGGTTGTGTTAACATCCCCGTTCTGCCGAGGAGCGAGCGTGTTCCAGCCGCTTCCCGCGGCCGGTGCGCACCTCCGACGCGGCGAAGGTGGTTTCCCCGAGTGACGGGCGTCGCGCGAAGGCCATGACCGAGGAAAAGAAGCCTTTCACCGTCAGCGACCGGCGCCACTTCACCGCGGAGGGGGAGAAGCGGCCCCAGCCGCCCGAGGAAACGCCCCCACCTCCGCCACCTGAGAAAAAGGTCGCAGAGCAGCGAGCGAGCGATTCACTCGCGAGCGAGCGACAGGGGGGGGAGCGCGAACGCGCGCGGGGGGGTGCCGCCGGTGACGCTACACCCCCCCGAGTTGACGAATATCCGAGCGATTCACTCGCGAGCGAGCGACAGGGGGGGGAGCGCGAACGCGCGCGGGGGGGTGCCGCGGGTGACTCTACACCCCCCCGAGTTGACGAACAAAACGACGAAGCTCCTCCGATGGACTTCATCGGCCTGCTCGTCTCCCTCGCGACCCAGGCCGGCTACCTGATGTCCCCCGAGCCGGGCAGCGGCGCCACGCCCGACCTGGCCGGCGCGCGCTCGATCATCGGGCTGCTCGAGGTCCTCAAGCAAAAGACCGAGGGGCGGCGGACCCCGGACGAGGATCGCGTCCTCGACGGTCTCCTCTACGAGCTGCGCATGGCCTTCGTGGCGCGGGCAACGCCGGAGAAGGCGTGAGCCGAGCCGCGGCGGCGAGCCTCCTGGTCCTGGCCCCCGTCCTCGTCGGGGCGCAGCCCGCCCGCTCGCCGTCCGCGGAGAAGGTGATCGACGTGCGGGCGGCCCGGCCGCCCGCGGGCAACACCTTCGAGGCGCTCTTCGGCGCGTATCGGAAGGCGGAGCAGAGGGCCGACACCGACGGCGCGCTGAAGGCGTGGCGGGAGATCCGCCGCATCCGCATCGAGCGGAACATCCGCAGCCTGGAGCCGCTGGCCCTGGCCACCGTGAGCGAGGGCCTGGACCGTCTCGCCAAGGGCGAGCGCGATCGCGCGGAGGAGGAGTTCCACGGCGCGATGTCGCTCGACCCGCATCTGCCCGACGCGTACTTCGCCATGGCGCTTTCGGAGATGCAGAAGGTGCCGCTGGGCATCGTGCCCGCCCTCTCCGACACCGCCGCCGGCCTGACCGCCCGCCTGCCCACCATCCGCGGCCGCCAGAACCTGCGCACGCTGCTCGTGCCGGTTCTGCTGCTGAGCGTGCTCGTGACGGCGACGGTGTTCGCGGGGGTGATGGTGATCGGCCACGGCACGCTCCTGCTCCACGATCTCGAGGAGGCCTTCGGGCCCGAGCGGAGGGCGCTGGCGGTCGGCCTGTTCGTCTTCGCCCTGGTCCTGCCGGTGGCGCTCTTCCAGGGCTACGGCTGGCTGCCGCTGTGGTGGCTGGCGCTGCTCTTCCTTTACATGGAGGGCGTCGAGCGTCTGGCCGCGGCCGCGATCCTCATCGGAAGCCTCGCGGTGGGCCCGGTGGTCAAGGACCTGGACGCCCGCATCCTCGCCCAGCAGAACCCGCTCTTCCGGGCGGGCATCCTCTCGGTCGAGGGTGGTCCGGACGCGAGGGCCATCGCGGACCTCGAGGACGCCGTCGGCAAGAACCGCGACGACCGCGATCTCGTGTACCTCCTCGGCATCCAATACAAGAAGGCGGGACGGTACGACGACGCGGCCGCTCTCTACCGCGAGATCCTCCAGGCCGATCCCCACGACGCCACCGCGCTCAACAACCTCGCCAACGTCGAGTTCGCGAACACGGAGTACCAGGCGGCCATCGCCCGCTACAAGCAGGGCATCGAGTCCAACCCGCCCGCCCCGGTGACGGCGACCTTCTACTACAACCTCTCCCTGGCCCATCTCCAGCGCTTCGAGTACCAGCCCGCACAGGAGGCGCGCTCGCAGGCGGACCGGCTGGCGAGCGGCCTCATGCGGACCTACGACAGCCTCTGGAAGTACGACAAGGGCGACTATGCGGTCGTCGACATGGGCCTGGACGAGGACGACCTGTGGACGAAGTTCGCGGGCACGCCCTCGGGCATCCGGCAGAAGAACGTGGCCGGCAAGGGGACCGGCATGCCGCGCTCGGCGCTGCTCAGCGCGGCCGTGTTCAACCGGTTCGCGGCCGCCCTGGGCGTCTTCGCGCTCGGGGGGCTGGTGCTCGGGCGCTGGCGTGGCTCGCGCGCCTTCACCGTGCGGTGCGTGAAGTGCGGCACGCCGTTCTGCAAGCACTGCCACCTCGGCAAGACCGCGGTCGGGTTGTGCACCCAGTGCCACCACCTGTTCGTGGTGCGCGACGGCGTGTCGGGTCCGGCCCGGAACCGGAAGCTCCTGGAGGTGCAGAAGGAAGAGGAGCGGCGGGACCGCGTCTTCCGCTTCCTGTCTCTGATCTCGCCCGGCGCCGGCCACCTCTACGCGCAGAAGACGCCGTTCGGCCTCGTGCTGGTGTTCGGCTGGTCGCTCCTGCTCGTGCTGGCCCTGCTCGCGGGACGCGTGCTGCCCTACACCGAAGCCCCCTCGACCCTCGAGAAGCCGTGGGGTCTCGGGCTGATGGCCCTCCTCCTGCTCGCCCTCTACGTGGTGGCCAACCGGGGGCGGCCGGAGGTCGACGTGACGCTCCCCGCGCGCCGCAGCCCTCCGCCGGCCCGACCGGGCCGAGCGGCGTGAGGTAGGCCGCCGCCGATGGCCCTCGAAGGAACGATCAAGGACTTCGGGCTCCCCGACATCTTCCAGCTCATCGGGCTCCAGCGGAAGACCGGCATCCTCACCCTCAACAACGAGAAGGACAACGTCACCGTCACCTTCGAGAACGGGATGGTGGTGATGGCCGACCAGACCTCGAAGCGGCTCGAGGACCGGCTCGGCAACGTGCTGGTCAAGCAAGGGAAACTCAGCAAGGACCGGCTCGACGAGGCCCTGCAGACGCAGAAGGCCACCCTGCAGCGGCTCGGGCACGTGCTGGTGGCCCAGAACTACATCACGGCCAAGGACCTCAAGGATGCGATCCAGGTCCAGATCTCCCAGACCGTCTTCAAGGTCTTCCGCTGGCGCGACGGCGAGTACCACTTCGCGCCGGCGGATACGGTGGATTGGGACCGCGACAGCTTCTCGCCCTTGAGCGCCGACTTCATCCTGATGGAAGGGATCCGGATGGTGGACGAGTGGCCCATCATCGAGAAGAAGATCCCATCCATGGACATCGTGTTCCGCCCGGTGGTGGACGCGGGGATGATCGAGGTGGGCTCGGCGGAAGGCGAGGAGGGCGCCATCAAGCGCAGCGCCGCGAGCTCCACCAACAAGATCCGCTTGACCCCCGAAGAGGAGCGCATCTTCCGCAAGGTCGACGGCACCCGCACCGTGCAGGGCATCATCGACGCCACCGGCCTCGGCGAGTTCGATACCTGCCGGATCCTCTTCGACCTCCTCAACCGGAACCTCGTCTCGACGGTGGGAAGGGGAGTCACCAAGGAGATCGAGGTCAGCCCGGCCGCCCGCGTCGCGTCCGCGACGCCCGGCTACGTGCTGGCGGTGGTGGCCCTCGCGCTGGCGGTGGCCGGAACCCTCGCTCACTGGACCAACCCCTTCGCGGTCGCGACCCTTCCCCCGGCGCTCGAGGGCTCGTACGGCCTCCTCTTGCAGGGGGTGAGCCACGTGCGGCTGGAGCGGCTGGACCGCGCGATCCTGGCCCACCACATGAACCACGGGACGGTCCCCCACACCCTGGAGGACCTGGTCACCGAGGGGCTGGTCGACCGCAGCTACCTGAAGGACCCCTGGGCGCGGCCCTTCCACTATGCCCTCACGGAGAGCGGCTACCTGCTGAGCGGGGTGGACGATACCGGGCGGACCATACCCCCCGTGATCGAGAGGGTCCTTCCCCCCGAGAAGCCGTAGCTTCCCTGATGGAGGTGGTGCGTCTCGACTCCCTCGAGCCGCGCGGCTGGCCACAGGCCGCGCTGGCGGTGGGGAACTTCGACGGCGTGCACCGCGGCCATCAGGCACTCGTCGCGCTGGCGGTGCGCGACGCACGGGCGGCCGGCGGAACGTCGGTCGTGCTGACGTTCGACCCCCATCCCGCGCGCGTCCTCAGCCCCGACCGCGCCCCCGCCAGCCTCACGACGCTCGACCAGAAGGCGGAGATCCTCGCCGCCCTCGGCGTGGATCGCCTGGCGGTGCTTCCGTTCACGGTCGAGCTGTCGCGACGGGAGCCGGAGGACTTCGCGCGCGCCGTCCTCCATCGGGCGCTGGGAGCGCGGGTCGTGGTCGTGGGATCGAGCTTCCGGTTCGGCCGCGGCCGGACCGGGGACCTGGCGACCCTGCGGCGCCTCGGCGACGAGCTCGGCTTCCAGGTCCACGGCCTGCGCCCGGTCATCGCCCGCGGCGGACCGATCAGCAGCACCCGGATCCGCGAGGCGCTCTCGCGGGGGGCGGTGGACGCCGCCCGGGACTTCCTGGGCCGGCGGTTCTTCGTGGATGGAGTGGTCGTGAAAGGAGAGGGGCGGGGGCGGCGGATCGGCATCCCGACCGCCAACCTGGACGTCCTCAACGAGACGGTGCCCGGGGGCGGCGTCTACGCGTGCTGGTGCCGGGTCCTGCGCGAGGACGCGGCTCCGCGGCCGGCGGCGGTGAACGTGGGCCGACGGCCGACGTTCGGCGGCGGCGTGACGACGGTCGAGGCCCACGTACTCGACTACGAAGGGGACCTCTACGGGCGCCCGCTGCGGTTGGAGTTCGAGGCGCGCCTCAGGGAGGAGAGGACGTTCCCGGGCGCCGAGGCCCTGGTGGCCCAGATCGGAAGCGACATCATCGAGGCCCGCCGGGTGCTGAGGGCACCCTGACGCGCTATATTGCGCCATGCCCGAGCTCACCGTCGAGACGCGCGACGTGGAAGGGGTGACGCTCCTCTACCCGAAGGGCTTCATCAACGCCCACACCGTCCGGCTCTTCGAGGGAGAGATCCAGAAAGCGCTGGCCCAGGGGCAGTTCAAGATCGTAGTGAACTGTGCGGGCCTGGTCTACATCGCCAGCGCCGGCCTGGGGGCGATCATGGGCGCGATCGAGGAGATCCGCGGCAACGGCGGGGACCTGCGGCTGGCCAGCCTGAACGAGACCGTCCGGAACATCTTCGAGATCCTGGGCTTCAACCACCTGTACCGCATCTACGCGTCAGAGGTGGAAGCCATCACGAGCTTCCGCCGCGTCGAAGAAGCGGGCTCCTGAGCCGTGCGAGCCCCCAAGCCGAGCCTGATGATCTCCATCCCCAGCCAGACCTCCTTCCTCGGCCTCGTGCGGGAGGTGACGAAGAAGATGGCGGAATCGGCCGGGTTCGCCGACGGGACGGCCGAGCGTCTCGCGCTGGCCGTCGACGAGGCGACGACCAACGTCATCGAGCATGCCTATCACGGCTCGGGGGACCGCGAGATCGAGCTGCGCATCGAGGACCGGGGGCCGGAGTTCCGCGTCGAGGTGGTGGACAGCGGGGCGACGGTCGACCCGCGCGCCGTGCCCCGCGTGGACCTCGGCCGCTACGTGAGCGAGCGTCGCACGGGGGGGCTGGGCGTCCACCTCATGGAGAAGATCATGGACTCGGTGACGTTCCGGCGGTCGGCCCGGCGCAACGTCTGCTGCCTCGTGAAGCGGAAGGACTCGGCGGCGGCCCGCTGACCGTGAACGCCCCCGTCGTGTTCCAGTACCAGCGCGCTCTCGACGCCTTCCGGCGCGAGGGCGGATCGTCGCCGCTGCTCAAGCGGATGTCGGAGCTGATCTCGCTGCTGGACCTCACGACCACGCTCAACTCGAGCTTGTCCGGCGCCGAGATCCTCGACGCCGCCCTCCTCATCGTGATGGGCCAGTTGCCGGCGACGCGCGGCGCGCTGTTCGTGCGCGCGGAGGGCGGAGGCTACCGGGTCCAGGCGTCACGCGGGCTCCCGGCGGGGGCGCCCGCGCAGACCGACCTCGAGCCCCTCGCGGGGCCGGAGGTGATCTTCCGCCGGCAGGGGGCGTGCGCGGACGTTTTCGAGGCCTACGGCCTCGACGTGCTGTGCCCGATCTTCAAGGCCGACCGGCCGATCGCGGTCCTGGGGCTGGGGCCGCGGGCCGACGGACATCCTTTTGGCGAAGAGGAGGCCGCCTTCCTCCAGAGCGTCGCCGCTTGCGCCGCCACCCCCATCGAGAACGGCCTCATCTATCACGAGCTGAAGCGCGTGAACCAGCGCCTCTCGGTCAAGGTCTTCCAGCTCCACAACCTCTTCGACGTGAGCCGCGAGCTGACTTCGAGCTTCGATGAGGAGGCGATCGAGAGCCTGGTGACGACGACGCTCATGGGCCACCTGATGGTCTCCCGCTGCGCCCTCTATCGCGCGGCGGACGGGCGGCTCGCGCTCGCCCACGCCCGCGGCGTGCGCGGGGAAGAGCTGGGCCGCGCTTTCACCGAGGCGGAGGCGCAGCCCGTTCTCGAGGCCCTGCGGGCGCCCCTCTCGGTGGCCGAGCTGCCGCCGGGCCCGGTGCGGCAACGGCTGGCCGGCTCGGGTCTGGCGCTGGTGGTACCGCTCTCGACGGGACAGAGCGCGCAGGGCTTCCTTGCCGTGGGGGAGCGCGTGTCCGGTCTGCCTTTCACCGAAGAGGACCGCGAGTTCGCCCAGACCCTGGCCCGTCAGGCGGTCGCGGCCCTGGAGAGCGTGCGCCTGCACCGGCTGGGCGTGGAGCAGCAGCGGCGCGACCGCGAGATGCAGATCGCCCGGGAGATCCAGCAGAGCCTCTTCCCGCGCTCCTGCCCGGAGATCCCCGGCTTCGAGGTCGCCGCGCTCAGCGATCCCTGTCAGGAAGTGGGCGGCGATCATTACGACTTCATCCCCCTCGAAGGCGGCCGGCTCGCCCTGGCGGTGGCGGACGTGTCCGGCAAGGGCGCTCCGGCGAGCATACTGATGGCCTCGGTCCACGCCTCGCTGCGCGCCCTGGCCGGGTCGAGCCCACCCGCGGCGCTCCTGGGCCGTCTGAACCAGTTCCTGCTCGCGAGCACGCAGGAGAACAAGTACGTGACGCTCTTCTACGCCGAGCTGGACCCGGCGACGCGCCGCGTCGTCTACGTCAACGGCGGCCACGTGCCCCCCTGCCGCGTGAGCGCGGACGGAAAGCACGAGCGGCTGCTCGCCGGCGGCCCCGCCCTCGGCCTCCTCGCCGGCGCGGACTACGAGTCGGGCGAGGCCGCGCTGGGGCCGGGCGACGTTCTGGCGGTGGTGACCGACGGCGTGACCGAAGCCTCGTCTCCCGAGGATCGCGAGTTCGGCGAGGAGGGCGTCCTCGGGGCCCTGCGCGCCCACCGCCAGGAGGGAGCCCAGGCGGTGCTGGACGCCCTCGTGCGCTCCGTGCGGGCGTGGACGGGCCCGGCCGGGTGCTCCGACGACCTCACCGCCCTCGTCCTGAAGGCCCTCTAGAGATGGACCTCCACAACACCCTCACCGGCCGCGCGGAAGCCCTGGCCCCCGCGCAGCCCCCCGAGCTCCGGATGTACGTGTGCGGCCCGACCGTCTACGGTCGCGCGCACATCGGGAACTTCCGTTCTTTCGTGGCCACGGACCTCCTGCGCCGGGTCCTGCGGTACAAGGGATGGCGGGTGAAGGAGGTCATGAACGTCACCGATGTGGACGACCGGATCATCCAGCTCGCGTCGAAGGCGGGAAAGGACCTCCAGAGCTTCACCGCCGAGCACATCCGCTCGTTCCACGAGGATCGGGCGACGCTTCGGCTGGACCAGCCGGAGCTGGTCCCGCGGGCGACCGACCACATCCCCGACATGATCGGCCTCGTGCAGAGGCTCATCGACCGCGGCCACACCTACAGCGCCGACGGCAGCGTCTACTTCAAGATCGCCACGTTCCCCGAGTACGGCCGGCTGTCCCGGCTGGACGTGTCGGGCATCCGGTCCGGGGCCCGCGTCGACACCGACAAGTACGACAAGGAAGACGCGCGGGACTTCGTATTGTGGAAGGCCAAGGAGGACGAACCGGCGTGGGCCCAGTGGGACGCGCCGTTCGGCCGCGGCCGTCCCGGTTGGCACCTGGAGTGCTCGGCGATGAGCATGAAGTATCTCGGCGAGACGTTCGACCTGCACTGCGGCGGCGTCGACCTCATCTTCCCGCACCACGAGAACGAGATCGCGCAGAGCACCTGCGCCACCGGCAAGCCCTTCGTGCGCCACTGGATGCACGTGACCCACCTGCTGGTGGACAACGAGACGATGTCGAAGAGCAAGGGCAACTTCTACACGATCCCGGACCTGCTCGAGCGGGGCCATCGGCCGGACGCCATCCGCTACCTGCTGAGCGCCGCCCAGTACCGCAAGCCGCTCAATTTCACGTGGGACGGGCTGCACCAGGCCGCGACCTCGATCGACAAGGTCCACGGTTTCGTGCGGCGCCTCGACGAGGTCGACCGGGACGGGCCCGCGCCGCCGGCGGTAGAGGGAGCGGTGCGCAAGGCGCGCGAGGCGTTCGACCGCGCGCTCGACGAGGACCTGAACACGCCGGAGGCGCTCGCCGCCGTGCACGAGCTGGTCAACGAGGGCAATCGGCTGCTCGCCGAGGGTGCCCTCACGCGGGAAGGCGCCGCTCGGTTGCGGGGCCAGCTCGAGTCCATGGACTCGGTCTTCGCGGTGCTGCTTCCCGGCGAGGACCGGCTCTCGCCGGAGGAGCAGGCTGTCTTTGACGCGCGCCAGGAGGCGCGGCGGAAGCGCGAGTTCCAGAAGGCCGACGAGTACCGGAAGAAGCTGGAGGAGATGGGAGTGATTCTCGAGGACACGCCGAAAGGGACGCGGTGGCGGCGGAAGCACTGAGGGCGCTCGTCTCGCGGCTTCGCGGCCCGCATTCGGGAGTGCCGGGGGAGTCGCTGGCCTGCCGGCACCTGGAAGGCAAGGGCTTCGTGATCCTGGCCAGGAACTATCGGTGCCGGTCGGGCGAGGTCGACGTCATCGCGCGCCACGGTGAGGCGACCGTGTTCGTCGAGGTGAAGGCGCGCCACGGTGCCTCCCACGGTGCGGGCTGCGACAGCGTGACCTTCGGCAAGCGCCGCCGCATCGTCCGCGCCGCGCGCCTCTATGCCGCGTCCCACCGCCTGGAAGAAACGCCGCTGCGCTTCGACGTCGTGTCGATCGACTGGACGGACGCCGGCCACCCGGTCATCCGCCACGACCAGGGCGCGTTCGATGTGGACGGCGGCTGAGCCGTCAGCGACCGGGAAGCTCCTGGTCCGCGAGCAGCACGCCGCCGGTCTGCGGTTGGGGCGCGATCTGCGGGGAGGCCAGGTACCGCATCGCGAGCTCCGCCATCTGGCCATGTTCGGCCCGGCGCAGCCATTCGGCGACTCCTCCCCTGGTCCTGCCGGCATATACGATCCGCCGGCCGGCGGGATTCATCGGCGGTGAGGCCCGTCACCCGAAGTCCTTGTGTTCCCTCGGGAACACCGGTAGAGTAGCCGCCGATCCAACCCGCTTTCCCGAGCCGCTGTCGCTGCGCTATCCTTCAACCTCGACAGCTCCTCGCTAAGCAACGACGTGATGTGCTCACCGTGCTCGCGCCGAGATGGCGGAGTGTGCTGAGCAGGGGAAGGAGGGCTGATGCGACGTCTCCGAGTCGCGATCGTGGACTTGCTCGAGAAGGGCCCTTCCCACTCCCTGTGGGCCCGCGCCATGCAGCCCAACTTCGCGAGCATCATGCCCCAGGTGATCGGGGTCTGGTGCGAGCAGGCCGGGCACGACGTCACCCTCGTCTGCTACACCGGGCGGGAGGACCTGGTCCGCGAGCTCCCCGACGACCCGGATCTCGTCTTCATCGCCTCCTACACGCAGACGGCCCACCTCGCCTACGCGCTGGCCAACATCTACCGCCAGCGCGGCGCGGTGACGGCGCTGGGCGGATCGCACGCGCGTTGCTACCCGCACGACGCCGCCCGGTATTTCGACTACGTCCTGGGGTTCACGGACCGGGCGATCGTCGACGAGGTGCTGCGGGACTGCGCGCCGCATCGGCCCACGGGACTGAGCCTGGCCGCGAAACGCCAGCCCGCCCAGCTCCCCGGGGTCAGGGAAAGGTGGAAGTTCATCGAGGCCACCATCGCCAAGGCCGCCGCCATCAAGATCGTCCCCATGATCGGGAGCCTCGGCTGCCCCTACACGTGCAGCTTCTGCATCGACGCCACCGTGGACTACCAGCCCCTGGACGCGGGCCAGATCCGAGACGACCTCCGCTTCCTGCTCGGGAAGCTCAAGCGGCCCATGGTGGGTTGGCACGATCCCAACTTCGGCGTGCGCTTCGAAGAGATCATGGCCACCATCGAGGCCGCGGTCCCGCCCGATCGCATCGACTTCCTGGCCGAGAGCAGCCTGTCCCTCCTCTCCGAGCCGCACCTCCGGCGCCTGCAGCGCAACGGCTTCAAGGCGATCCTGCCCGGGATCGAGTCCTGGTATTCGCTGGGCGGCAAGTCGAAGACCGGAAGCCGCACGGGCCTGGAAAAGGTGCGGCAGGTCTCGGACCACGTGAACATGATCCTGCGCTACGTGCCCTACGTCCAGGCCAACTTCGTGCTCGGCCTCGACGACGACGTGGGCGAGGAGCCCTTCGAGCTGACCAAGCTCTTCGTGGACATGACGCCGGGCGCCTTCCCCGCCTACTCGCTGCTGTCCGCCTTCGGCCAGGCGGCGCCGCTCAACCTCGACCTGCAGCGTCACGGCCGCGTGCTGCCCACCCCGTTCCACTTCCTGGACAACAACCAGGCCACCAACGTCCGGCCCAAGAACTACACCTGGCCCGCGCTGTACGACAACATCATCGGCCTGCGGCGCCATTCGTTCTCCTGGCGCGCCATCGGGCGCCGCATGCGCGTGAACCGCGTCCCCACCGCGCGCTGGATGAACTTCGTGCGGGCGGTGTCGGACGAAGGCTTCGGCCGCATCCGCCACGACTCCACCGTGCGCCGGCTCCTCGACCACGACACGTCCGTGCGCCGCTTCTTCGAGGGCGA
>Ga0070697_100001784_pt1 | contig 16422 bp, 13 predicted proteins | sample KBSK1501metaG_FD_65475 | JGI IMG/M metagenome (GOLD analysis project Ga0070697, IMG submission 65475) | Corn, switchgrass and miscanthus rhizosphere microbial communities from Kellogg Biological Station, Michigan, USA - KBS K1-50-1 metaG | ecosystem: Host-associated > Plants > Roots >...
CCGGAGTCGTCCATGACGACGCCGAAGATCAGGTCGCCGTTCGCGGTGGTCGTAGCGGCCGTGCTCGTGACCCCGTTGGCGGCGGTCGTTCCAGTCGCCCGATTGTGGGCCGACACGTCGAGCGGCGACGTCGTGGCGATGCCGCTGTACTCGCTGACGATGATTCGGCGATAGCCGCCGGTTACCCCGAGGGTGACGGTGACGGTGTTGGCGCCAGCCCGGATATTCGGGGCGTACAGGATCGCGAGGCCCTGGCGATTGCCGGGATCGAAATCGTTGGTGACGACGGAGTAGGTATTGCCGAGTGTGTCGGTAGCGCGGATGGACGGCGCCGGGTTATCGCCCCAGCTCACGCCAACGACAATCAAGTTGCCAGCCGTATTTGCGGCGCTGAACGCCTGGGCAATCGTGGTAGCCGGTGCGTCGTTGGTCGAGCCGGCCGCCTGAACGAAGCCGACCGCTGCGTTCGCGGGCTGGGCGGTGGACACGAGCACGACGACGGCGGCGAGCGCGACGAGGGCGAGAGTCCAGAATGGACGGTCAGTCTTCATGGTTCTCCGGTGACGGCTGGAAGAGAGCGTTCGACAGCCTTGCGATCGAATTGACGAGAGGGACAGACCGGACAATCACGACACCGAGCTCATATACACACCGATCCTGTGTCAGCCTGTATCGCAAGCCCAATACCAACTCAGAAGTTCTGTGCAGTCAGAGACTTAGCGATGGACGATGTGAAAAGCTTTTCCTGAATGCGCAGGCGACTAGCGAGACCGTGTGGGTTTCGCTACTCATGGTTTCCGGTTTTTTACGACGTGGTTGGGTGGATCGTCGCCGCCGATCTTGCAGCGGCTGCGCTCGGACATCGACCTGGTTCAATCCCCCGGAACCGTAAGACTGCCGAGGCGTCAGGCTCGCCGCGCGTCGCGAATCGTCCGGTAGATGGTCACCACCGAGCGGTGAAATAGCGTGAACAGCACAATCACGTAGACGAGCGCGCCGGTCGCGGCCTGAGCGCTCAGGCGCATCGCGTGCGACCCTCCGGGCGCCAACGCTTCGCGCAGCAGCAGCACGGCGACGACCATGACCAGGCAGGCGGTCAACGCAGGGCGGACTGCTCTGAAGTAGGCCGCGCTCGGTAAGTCTATGATCCGTGCCATCATGATCACCGACGGGGCGATGCTCACCGGAAAGCCCACCACCCAAGCCCAGGCGACCCCAGCCACGCCCCAGTGCACGCCGATGTAGAAGCCTATAGCAAGTACGACGAGCGCAAAGACGTTGAACCACATGTTTGCGCGGAAGTGCCCGGTCCACAGCAGGACGTGCGAGACGAGCATCTGCAAGGCGTTGATCGCGACGTACGCGGAGAGGATCCGGAGCGGCAGGATCACGCTTACCCACTGCGGACCGAGCGCCAGCAGGACGAAATCGTCGGCGGTAAGCGCCAAGCCCACGGACATAGGCAGCGTGAGGTACGAGACGGCTTCTGTCAGCATGAGGAAGTACCGGCGCAGGTAGGGACGGCTCTCCTGAACGGACGAGAACACACCCGGCACGACCCTACTGACCATCACGCTGACTTCGGTCACCGGAAGCGAGGCGAAGGTCATCGCGAAACCGTAGGCGCCCAGGGGATCCTTACCCAGCACGCGGCCGATGACGGTCGAATCCAGCGAGGTGTAGCCATACCACGCCGCGCGGGCGACCATCATTCGCCATCCCGCGATGAGCGAGCCAGCGATTGTGCCGAGCTGCCGAGGCCACGCGATCCGGAACGGTCGCAGCACATAGAGCACCACGGTGATCGCGATCGCGCTCAGCAGATTGTTCAGCACCAGAGCCCAGTGGCCGAACGACAGTGCCGCGCAGACCGCCAACACCACGGCGGCGACGGTGACCTGAGCGGCGTGCAGCCACCCGAGTGTTCGGAACGCCATATCTCTCTGTAGGAGCGCGCGTGGGAGCACCTGGAGCGAATCGGTGATCAGAGTCAGGCTCATCGCAATCACGAGAGCCGCCACGGCCGGCTCCCGGAAGTAAATGGCGATCGGCTCGGCCAGGATCATAAACGCGATCGTCAGGAGAGTGCCCAGGCAGAGCGCCGAGCCGGCCAGGCTGGCCAGCTGAGCCTCGCTCAGCTTTCGGTCCTGGACGATGACGGCGTCCAGGCCCAGATCCTCGACGAGCCGCGCAAGCCCGATTGGTACGGTGGCCATCGCGACGAGGCCGTATTCGCCGGGCGACAGCACGCGGGCGACGTAGAGCGTCGCGGCCCAGCTGACCACCTGAGCCGCCCAACGGAAGACCACCGTCCACGCGATTCCCGAAACGAGCGCGCGATCGAGGCGCCGGAGCGCGTGGCGGGAATCCACCTCACCCCGCACTGGTGCGCCCTCGTGGGGGGGACGCCGTTTCCACGCGGCCGGTCTAGCGGTCAGGCGCGGCAGGAGTAAGCGGGGTGCGGGGCGACACGAATCTCACTCGCTCAGGCCAATGCCGGCGTAGCGGGCGATCCGGCGCTTGTCGAGCATGCGCCGCCCATCGACGAACAGCGGAGCATCCGGCATCCGTGCAAGTAGGTCCGGGACCCTGTTGAATTCCTCCCAGCGAGTGACGAGCACGGCCGCGTCCGCTCCGTCGAGCGCCTGGTCGAGCGTGTCCACGAACCGGATGCGGTCCGCGGGCATGACGCGCTTGGCGGCCTCGCGCGCCACCGGATCGTAAGCGGACACGACGGCGCCGCGCGCGAGCAGCTCGGCGGCGATTGGGATCGCCGGCGACTCGCGCATGTCGTCGGTGTCCGGCTTGAACGCGAGGCCCAGGATGCTCACCTTCAGCCCGCGCAAGGTCGCAAAGCTCCGCTCCAGCATCTCGATGACCCGCTGTGGCTGCTTGAGATTGATCTGGATCACCGTGTCGAGCAGCGGCATCGGCTGGCCGGCCGCCTCGCCGTGGGCGACGAGCGCCTTCACGTCCTTCGGCAGGCAGCTGCCGCCGAAGCCGCAGCCCGCGTCCAGGAACGACGTGATCGGCGCGGTCACCCGCGCGCCGTCTGCCAGCGTCGTCGTGAAGTAGCGCGCCAGATGGACGCCTTGCATCACCTCGACGACATCCACGCCCCCGAGCCGGGCGCACAAGTTGCCGACCTCGTTCGAGAACGAGATGAGCGTCGCCAGCACGGCATTCGAGGCGTACTTGATCATCTCGGCCGTCTTGTTGTTGGTTCCAAAGGTCGGGACGTTCCGGAACGGCGCGTACGCGCGCGCCAGGGCGGCAATGGTCCGCTCGTCCATGCCACCGATCACGATGCGATCGGGCTCCATGAAATCCCTCACCGCCACGCCTTCGGTGAGGAACTCGGGGTTCATTCCGACACCGAAGTCGACGCCGGCGCGCCCACCGGACGCCTCCTCGAGCAGCGGGCGCACAACGTCGTCGGTCGTGCCGGGCACCACCGTGCTCTTGACGACCACCACGTGGTAACGACCCAGGTCGCGGAGCGCGGCGCCGACGTCGCGGGCGGCCTGCCGCACGTAGCCGAGATCAATGCGCTTGCCGTCGAACGGGGTACCGACCGCGATGAAAGTCATCTCGCTGGCGCGCACGGCGGCGGCCAGGTCGCGGGTGGCGCGCAACCGCGTGCCGACGTGCCGACGCAGCAGCGCCTCGAGGCCGTCTTCGTGGATCGGCGTCTGGCCGCGGTTGACGCGATCGACCTTGTTCTGATCGACGTCGACGCAGGCGACGTCGTGCCCCACCTCCGCAAAGCAGGCACCCGACACGAGGCCCACGTAGCCGGCGCCGATGATGGAGAGCTTCATCAGGCTTCCTCCGCCTCTCGATGGTAGTGATACCAGATGAGCGAGCGCCGCAGCCCCTCGTCGAGGGGGATGCTCGGGTTGTAGCCGAGGTGCCGGCGCGCCTTGTCGATCGCGGGGCAGCGGCGGTTGGGATTGTCCACCAGGTAGTCGGCTTCGACGCTGGCCCGGCGCACGAGCCGCCCGCGGTAGTCGAACAACTCTCGAGCGCCCGCGATCACCTTCTCGGCAAGCTCCGCGATGGAGATCTCCGGGCGCTCGGTGCCGATGTTATAGCTCTCGCCCGGGCCGCCCGTGACGAGCACCTTGTAGTAGCCGGTGATCGCGTCCGCGCTGTAGCAGAAGGTCCGCGTCGGCGCGCCGTCCGAGTACATGACGAGGTCGCGTCCGTTCAGGACGTCGCGCGCGAAATCCGGCAGGACGCGGCCATCGGTGATCTTCAGTCCCGGTCCGTAGTTGTTGAAGGGCCGGGCGATCTTGACCGGCACGCTGTACTGGCGCGCGAAGGTGACGCACATGGTTTCGCCGAAGCGCTTGGACTCGTCGTAGCAGGCGCGCGGCCCGGTGCACGAGACGTTCCCGCGATAGTCCTCGGGAGTCGGGATCGCCTCAGGCGCCGGGTCGCCGTAGATCTCGCTCGACGAATAGAACAGGAAGCCGTCCACCGGGCGTCTGCGCTCGGCCTGCCGAACACTGTAGTCGAGCAGATTGCGCAGGCCGTTGATGTTGGCGTCGATGGTCTGCAGCGGATACTTGCGGTAGTAGATCGGTGATGCGATGCCGGCGGCGTGGATGATGTACTCGAAGTCGCCGATGTCGGACGGTAGCGGCTGGATCATGTCGTGTCGGCGCAGATGCAGGGCCGGATCGGCCTGCAGCGCCGTCAGCCATGCCGGAGTGCCCCGTGCGAAGTTGTCGTACACGGTCACCTGGATCCGCGCTGCGGCGTCGGCGGTCTTGTTCCAGTGCAGTGCCGTCAGGACGAGATAATAGCCCAGAAAGCCGGCGCCCCCGGTGATGAGCAAACTCTTGCCGGCCAGCCGACCCATCTCGTCGCGCAGATTGCCGCAGATGTAGTCCAGATCACGGTCGAGCAACTCTTCGAGCCTTGGCAGCGTGGTGGTCATGAAGTGGGTTCCTGAATAGGGGTAATGGGTCAGTCGGACCCGCGCCCGAGCTCGAGTACCGCCTTGCGACAATAGAACGCCTCGGCATAGCCGCTCGGAGCGTTTGATTCCACGCCGCGCAGACGCATCAGAGCCATGAACGTCTCGCGGGTGAACCACGGGTGGTCGTGCTGGCTCGGAAAGCACTCGAGGATGTTCGTGACCTTGGCCTCACAGTGCGCCGGCTGGAGCGGAACGAACACGTTGGGCGCACCGAGGTCCCCGTCGTACTTCGGAATCTCCTGCTCGAGGATGAGATGGTCGCGGAACGTGTTCCACGTCAGCTCGCAGGTGAGCCGGTGGTCCTGGTGCAGATCTCCGCGCGTATGGGTCAGCACCAGGTCGGGCGCGATCCGCGACTTGAGCTCCTCGAAGAACTCCTTGATCTGCGCGCCGATGAACGGAAAGAAGCTGTTACGGAAGTCCTTGATCACCACGTCTTTGTGGCGCGCCCGCTCCAAGAACCGCTCGGCGCTCTTGTGCGCCTCGGCCGCGCGCGCCGGCGAGGAGCTGAGCACCACCCAGTAGACGTGCAGATCCGGGTACTGCTCGGCCAGGCGGAGCACGGTGCCCCCGGAGCCGATCTCGATGTCGTCACAATGGGCGCCTAGACACAGGAGCGTTCTCGGGTTACGGCCGAAGAAGTCCGGCGAAAGCGGAAGCACGCGGCGAACTACCCGATCTCCTCGACCGGGATCACTTATTCCACACGGCCCAGGGCGTCTCGCCCCGCGAGTGCATGTTGTCGAACGTCGTCTTGTCCTTGAAGGTCTCCATGGCGGCCCAGAACCCGTCGTAGCGATACGCCATCAGCCGGCGTTCGCCGATGAGCCGGTGGAACGGCTCCTCGACGAGCTCCTCCCCGGCGCGCATGTATTTGAAGATCTCGTTGCGCATGGCGAAGAAGCCGCCGTTGATCCGGAAGTCGGTGTCGCGGACCTGCCGGATCTCGCTGACGTAGCCGTCGGCGTCCGCGCGCACGCTGTGAAACGACTGTGAGGGGCGCACGCTGACGAAGGTCGCGACGGCGCCGCTCGCCTGGCACTGCTCGAGGTACCCGTCGAGCGGGAGGTCCGAGAGACCGTCGCTGTAGTTGGCCAGGAACATCTCCTCGCCCCGCAAGAGGTGCTCGACCGCCTTGAGGCGCTGGCCGATGCTCGAGTGGAGCCCGGTGTCGACGAACGAGATCTTCCAGTCGTCGATGTCGCGGTTGAAGAGCTCGATGCTCTTGCCGCCGTTGGACAGCTGAAAATCGTTCGACACGCACTCGTTGTAGCTGAGGAAAAACTCCTTGATCAGGTCGCCGCGGTAGCCGAGGCACAGGATGAAGTCGCGATGGCCGTAATGGGCGTAGTACTTCATCAGGTGCCAGAGGATGGGACGATACCCGATGGTCACGAGGGGCTTCGGGATCGTCTCGGAGTACTCGCGCAGGCGCGTGCCCAGACCACCGCAAAACAGCACAACTTTCACAGTGTCCCTCTTGCGTCGCGATGCGGCGCGACGGCTCCGTCGACGACGTCAGCGCCGGGCGCTTCTATGATACGTGCACATGCGGCGCGGCAGTGCCATCGCCGACGGAGCGCGGCGGCGCCTCGGGCTTGGCGACGCGCTCCAGCCAGATTTCGCGCCAATAGATCCATGTGTTGCGCGGACAGAATAGGCGCCACTTCGTGGTCTCCGCCTTGCAGAAGACGTCTTGAAGCACGATGCAGGGATTCGAGAATTCGAGCATCTTGCCCGTCTTCTCGTCGAGAATGCGCCGAACCCTCTTGATGACGCGATAGATTCCGCCGCAATATTTCACGAGCTCCGGATCGAACCGCAAGCCCCGATTCCTATTGTCCCGGTCGAGCGTCCCGAGGATCTCGGGATATGATTTGACGCGCACCAGCTCTCCCGGCTCGAGACCGAGTACGGCGGTCGGCGTCTTGTCACATGTTCCCGAGCGCAGCGGAAACGGAGTGCCGCCGCGACGCGCTTGCACCCATTCGTAGAAGCTCACCAGGAGACGGTAGCCTCTGCCGTGGGCAAGGAGGCTCCGAAAGGCGGCGAACAGGAACGCCCGGGCGATCGTGCCGATCGGCACGTTGTTGGTCAGGACATCGCGGACGTATTGACGGACGTCCCACCAGCGGAGCGCCTGGGTGAATGCCTTGAGCTGTGTCATCTGACAGCGAAAGATCTGCTCACCGGCGTCGACGACGGCGGCGCGTTCTACGTCGCGCTCGGTACAGCCGCTGCTGACGCCGAAGGAGGTTGCCGGCCGGGTCGCGGGCACGTGGCCGTCGGCGGGGCGCTTCAACCAGCTCTCCCGCCAGAACATGAGGCAGCCGGCCTCGCATCCGCCGTGTCCGGAGCCGTCGCAACGCAGGCCCTGGAGGTGAACGGTGTGGCGCAGACGGAGCCCACCGGTCTTGTCGACTGAGTCACAGGTCTTGTCCGCTCGCTTGTGGACTTGGAAGCGCTGGCCGCAGAAACGAAGCATCTCTGGCATGAATGGAAGACCATCCAGCGTCGCATCCGGAGCCAGTGTTGCGAGGATATCTTCTCGGCTTCGAACTTCGACCCATTCTCCGGGCCGCAACCTCAGTGCTGAGGAGGCTGAAACAGTATGAAGATCCCGCATCATCGAGCTCCGCTTCACGCCGCGGCGCTAACGCGCGAAGTACGCGGTCTGTTCCGCGCGGAGCTTGTCGCATAGACGGCCGACCGGCAAATCGATGTCCGCGTAGGTGATCGGCGTGTCCTTGGGAATGTCGCGCTTGAGACGGCAGTCCTGGGACAGCGCCATCGGCAGATAGTTCGCGGCCTGGCACACCTCGTAGGTGTCGATCAGACCGTAGCAGGTGAAGCCGCCCATCCCGTCGAGCGTCTCGCCGGCCCTCAAGTCCTTCTTGGCGAGCGCCAGGGTGTCGCACACCGGCTTCCCGAGGGGCGTCAGAGTCGCGTCCCGGAAGAGCACGGCGCGCGCGACGCTCAGCGGCAGCTGGAGATGCGGTAGATGGAACGGCGTGTAGAACAGGTACAGCGGGCCGTCGCCCATCTTGAAATAGCTCATGTACTGGCGCTTGATCGGGTGATCGTTGTAGCCGATCACGAAGGCGCCGGTTCCCGGGTCGGAGGCGCCGAGCGCGTAATCGACCCAGCCGTTGCCGAGTTGCTCCGCCGTGAAGTGGGTCAGCATCTCTTTGATGTGTCCGCATTGCGGCCCGAACATCCCGCGCTTGCCGACCGTGAAGCCGGTCGCGTTGGCCATGATGGTCGACTCGAGGCAGAGCTTCGATCCGTCCGCGAACGAGGCCACCATCGCCGGCTTCTGCTTATGCTGTGCCGCGAACCCCTTTTGGGTCTCGGGGTTGCGGTAGCGATTGAGAAAGCCCTTGATCTGGCCCATCAGAACCGGGCGGTAGCCGAGCATCTTGACGGTGCGATAGAGATTCATCGCGACCCCGGGCTCGTCGCCGTCGGTGTAGGTCAGCACGACGCCGGCCCGGTCCGCGAGCACCTTGAGTATTGGGCCGATGGTCGCGTCGAGCTCGGCGTTCATCAGGGTGACGTGCTTGCCGGTCGCGATCGCCGCCGTGCTCACCTGCGCCCCGGTCTCGATTTCGCCGGTGGCGTCGATGATCGCGTCGATATTGCCCGCGCGGCACAGGAGGAGCGCATCCTCGGTGACGGCGTACCGTTTGCGCGTGATGGCGTCTTCCAGCGCACTCACGCCGTCGACCGTCACAACGTCGCCGACGCCGGCCTCGTTGTAGGCACGCACGGCCTGCGACAGCGTCCGATTGGCGATGGCGACAAGTCGCATGCCCGGGACCGCGGTGAGGATGTCGAGCGTGATACCACGTCCCATGTACCCGGCACCGACCAGGCCGACACGGATCGGGTTACCCTGTCGTTCGCGCTCCTCGAGTGCTTTGTCGACGATGATCATCTCAACGCTCCTTCCCCGACATTTCCGAATGGTCGAACAGTGGCCAGCCGTGGTCGGCGTCGGAGATGACCGTGACGGCGAGCGGCCAGCGGATATCGAACGCCGGATCGTCGTATCGCACTCCGCGGGCGGCGGCCGGCGCATAGAACTGTGACGTCTGATACCAGAGCTCACAGTCGTCGCTCAGAGTCTGATAGCCGTGGGCGAAGCCCTCCGGCACGTAGAGCATCCGGTGGTTGTCCGCGCTCAGCTCCATGCCGAGCCACCGCTTGTACGTCGGAGACTCGGGACGCAGATCGACGATCACGTCGTACACCGCGCCGCGGGTGCAGCGCACCAGCTTGACCTCGGCGTCTGGAGCTTCCTGATAGTGCAGGCCGCGGAGCGTGCCCTTGCGAGGGCTCACCGCGATGTTGGATTGCGCGATCGTCGCGTTCAGCCCATGCGCCTCGAACTCGCGACGGCACCACGAGCGCGCGAAGAAGCCCCGCGCGTCGGCCCGTGGCTCGATGTCCAGCAGGAGCGCGCCCCGGAGCTCGGTCGGGGTGAAGATCACGGGGCGACCGACCCTGAGCGAATCCTGAGCGCGCGGCGCATGAGGGTCAGACTCGCCATGTGAAGCTCGTGTCGTAGATCCCGGAGGTTCCAGCGGAGCCAGCGGAGCATGAAGACGTAGCAGCGGGCGCGCGCCCAGAGCCCCATCGGGGTCCGCGTGATGCTGACCAGGTACCCGAACAGGAGCCGCCAGTTCCGGAGCACGATCTTGCCTTGCTTGCTCGGGTCGTACCAGGACGCGAGGGCCGTAGCGCCCGGATTCGACCGGTTGGACTTCTGCGGATGATCCCGGCGGAAGAACAGCGTCTCGGCAACGAGGTGAAAGGCGCCGCGCAGCGCCAGCTCGCCCAGGAGGACGAGGTCGGATGCCGGATAGGCTCCGATCAGCGGGGTTCGCCGCAGGACGCTCGTGCGGATGATCCCATACATCGGATTCGACCGAGCCAAGGTTCCCATCAGATCACGGAAGCGCAGGAAGGGATCCGATGACGCAGGCGCACAACGGTCCGCGCACACGCTGAGCTGATGCCCGGCTTCGTCGATGAGCACGGTTTGCGGGTAACAGAGGATCACCGCGGGCTGTCGATCCAGGACGTCCGCGCAGCGCTCCAAGAACTGCGGCGCGCAGACGTCGTCGTGGGCCGCCCACTTGAAGTACGGGGCGCGCGCGAGCTCGACTACCCGATTGTGATTCCAGGCGGCGCCGCGGTTCCGCTCGCTCCGGTGATAGAGAATGCGGGGGTCGCGCTGTGCGTATCGCCGGCAGATCGCCTCGGTGCCGTCGGTCGACGCGTTGTCTGAGATGATGAGCTCGAAATCGGCGCACGTCTGGCCCAGCAGCGAGTCGAGCGCCGTTTCGAGGAAGCGCTCGCCGTTGTAGACGGGAAGACCGACGCTCACGCGCGGGCTCATGCCAGTCTCAAGACGTCCCGAATGATCCCGAAAGCTCACGAACGTCGTGGTTCTTCGGTCCGACGTCCGCCGGTGGAATCGATCACCGTCGCGCCCGACCAACTCGTGCCTGAGCATGCTTTCCCTTCCACGTCCGCTGTGTCGTGCGCCCGACCCGGGGCAAAATTTCCGGATTCCTAAGGGTTTACGGCGCCTAGACCACCGACTGTAGATCGGAGGCGCGCGTGGTGTCAAATCCAACCGGGTTCGAACGCGGCCGGGATCCAGGTCGTTGACGACGGGCGTCGCCGACTTCGGGGAGCCTTCCCTGCCTGGCTTACTCTTCCACTTCGCGTGTCACGCTCGGTGTGGGTGCCGCTCAATCAAAATTGATGGGGTATCCGAACTGCACGCCGAACCTCACGCGATTCTGATCTGCATCGGTCTGGAACGTCGAGGAACTCCCCGTGCGCTGGTGGAGGAATGTGTACCCGCCAAAGAGGCTCGTGTACTGAGCGATCTGATAAAACGCCGAGAGACCCATGGAGAATGCCTTGACGTCTACTCGCCCGCCCCGCCCGGTCTGGCCGGTATTGAGCGTCTCTGCGGTGCTGTAGGAAGGGCTGAACACCACGATCAAGCCCCGCTGTAGGGAGCTGAGCGTGAGCGTGCCCGAGGCGGTTTGAGAGTCTGTGGTCCCTCCAAATCCGCCCGCTGCGGCCACTGCCCGAACATACTGGAGACTTGCGGAGCCGAACGAGAAGGACTGGACGATACTCGCCATCGCTGCAGGGCTGATGGTCGTATCGCCACCGATCTGGGTGATGGCCGGGCCACCGCTCACCGTGGCCGAGAGCGTCGGCGTCAGCTGATAGCTCAAGCCCACGGAAGGAGTGTGAGTCTTCGAGGCCTCCTGGCCGCCGGCATCGAGGTAAGTGAAGCCGTAGCCGAGGATGCCGCCGAAGCGGGGCGTGAACGAGTGAGTGATGCTGCTCTGGAACCCGTACGTGTTCGAGTCGACCCCGACACCTCCGCCCAAGAAGCGCAGCGCGGTATAGCTCGCGCTGAGATTCAGGGTGTTCTTAGGCGTCACCAGCCAGTTCAGGCCGGGAGTAACCGTGTTGCCCCACGACTCCTGCCGGCCAGTGGAGAAGCCCTGGGTGGTCACGAGATTCGTGCTGCGATTGAACGCGAACGAATCGGAGGCGGTCAAAGTCAGTGCCGACGACACACGGTAGAGCGCGCTGCCCAGAAAGTTCTGTCGATTGAAAGCTTCGGTGAGGGCCGAATTCTTTGCGTAGATGTCCGCACCAAACGAATAGCCGGCCGACAACTCGTATTGGGGACGGTAGGCGTAGAGGGTCAGGGCGGGTGCGAAGGTCGTTATGAAATCCGACTGCCGGTTCGCATTGTTGAGGAAAATATTGTCGTTGTACTCCTCCCCGATGGCGATAGACGGCGTCAGCGTGACTCCTCCTCGCCGCGCGGGAGGCGCGAGAAGTCCCAGCAGCTCGAGCGGATAAGATGCTACGGGTTGAGTGATGCCCGGAGGCTGCAAGACAGGCTCGGTCGGCTGGGCGCCCGGACCGCGTTGTTGTGTCTGTGGTTGTGTCTCTTGACCCGACGCGTGAGAGACGAGCAAACAGAGTGAAAGCACCAGGACGGAGGCGGCTCGCCTTCTCCGACTCTCCACCACTCCAGACCTTCTCATGACGCCAAGATTATAGGGTGGAACCGTCTCCAGCGAGGCTCTATAAAACAGCGAGGCTCTATAAAACACTGTTGCGGCGCCAAGCCTGCGAGCGCCCCGGCTCTCCAGTGAGCCCGACGGAGCCATCGGCGCCGAGCGTTCGGAGCATCCCATCGGCGCTGCGGACTCGGACAGGTCACCGGCTCGCAGCCGAAACCGACGAACACCCGGTGCCCTCTTGGCCATTCAGCTCACTTCATTCCGGACGCGAAGCCCGAGAAAGCCAAGCGAGGCTCTGACGACATCGCGCTCGCGAGACGTCAAGACCCAGAACCAGGCGCCGAGCGCCGCCACCGGCAGCGCCGCCAGCACTTGTCCGAAGAAGACCCAGATATTCGAGGCTGGCGACCACATTTCAATCGTGTAGGTCATCAGGGCAAACGGAATCATGCCGACAACTGGACGGAGGAGCGTCTGTGTGTAGTACGCGCGCAGTGGCACTCGTGCATGGCGGCGGACATACAACGGTCCGACGAGGAGCGACACGAAAAGGCGCGGCACGGCGGTACCCCAGGCTACTCCGACGATCCCCATGTAGCGGAGGAGGACAATGCTGAGAAGGACATTCACCACCGCCTCGCCGACGAAGAACGGGATCAGACCTCGATGCTGATTGGTCCCGATCATCGTGGCCGTCATGACCTGGTAGCCGGCAAAGGCCCACACCGCCAGGGCAAGCACCGCAAGCACCGCGCCGGCGGGCCCCGCGTAGGCCGGGCCCATCCAGATCCCGATGAATGATGCGCCCCGGAGCTCGAGGGTAAGAACGATCGGCAGGACCGCAAGGGTCGCAAACCTGGCACCCTGCAGGAAAACCTCCCCGACTTCCACGCTTCTGCCCTGCCCTTCCAGCGCGCCCACCATGGGAGTAAGGGTCTGGGAGATCCCCGCGATGACCGCACGGACGTTATCGGTCATCGTGGCCGCGATCGCGAAGAGCGTGATCGTCGCCACCGGAAGAAGCGCCCCAATCACCAGCGCGTTGGCGTAGCTGATGACTGCCCCGGCCGTCTGAAGCAGCGCGGAAGAAATCCCGAATGAGAAGATCACCTGCAGATGTAGACGACTCCAGGAGCTAGCCCGCAGCGCCAGCTCCGGATATACGCGCCAGCTCAGCCAGGCGCTCGCGCCCCCGCGGAGTACCGACGCCCCGAGCTGTGCGAGGGCCAGCGCCACGAGGCCACCCCCAGCATGGAGCACGAGAACAATCACGACGGCCTGCGCCAGCGCGAGCACGATGTTGACGGCATTCAAGGCGTCGAATCGTTGCATCCCCACGACGATGCCGCCGAACACCCCTGAAACCAGGGAGACTGCGACATTGACACCGCTAAGCACGACCGCGATGCGCGCGGCGTCGGCGAGCTCGGCAGGCACGTGGAAAGCATGGTTGACAAGAAGCGCGAGCAGCACGGAACCCCCGATGGCGAGCAGCCCCAGCCCGCCGAACAGCACCAGAGCGGTCGAGGCGATTCGCCCGGCATCCGCGTGGCGATGCGCTGCATGATAGGTGGCGACGTACCTGGTGACCGCCCCGCGCGTCCCGAGATCGAGGAGCCCGAGGTAGCCGACCAAGGAGCTGAGCAGCACCCAGGCGCCGTAGGCGCCGTCGCCCAGACTATGCACGATGTAGGGCGACAGGACGAGGCTGATCATGACGCTGACCACGAACGAGGCCCAGTTGGAAACGACATTCCGGAGCGAACGCCGCCAGCTCGTGCGGGGCCGGATCACGGATGCGGATGACATCACGAGTGCAGCCGGCCGCGTAAGGCCCGGCTTGCCTCACGCAGGAGGCGCTCCCGGCGCCGGCAAGTCTGTACTACAAGCGCTCCCAGCAACGAAACCTTGTCCCGCATTTTGAGCTCGGATCTGATGATCGTGCTCAAGTGGTCACGCACACGCTGCCACTCGGGCAGCGCGATCCTCTGACTCTTCCCGCTGATGAGTTTGAGCAATCTGCGTTCGTCGCCTACCATCTGACTCGAAGCCTCTGGGTGGATGCGCCGTAGAAAGAGGACCTGGGGTACCTCGACGAAGGTGCCGAGCAGGCACAGCTCGCCGAGGAGAACGTAATCGCCTCCTCGATAACGCGGCAAAAGGCGCGTGCGCAGGAGCGCGGCTCGGCGGATGACACCGAGGATGGTATTGACCCAATGTTCCGCGCCGACCACGTAGCGCCACCGGTCGGTTGCCCGCGGCCAGTGCAGCGGAAACGCAGGATCTTGGAGGTCGAGAGGCTTGCCCGCCTGATCGATGAACTGCGTGCGGGGATAGGCCAGCACAGCAGCAGGAACTTCGCGGAGCGCGGCCACGCATTGCTCCACGAAGGCAGGTCGACACACATCGTCGGCCGTGGCCCACTTGAAGAACTCTCCGGACGCCATTTGGACGAGACCGTTGTAGTTTGCCGCGAGCCCCAGGTTCTCCGGGTGGCGGTGGTACCGGACACGCGAATCGCGCGCGACGAAGTGCCGGGCGATCTCGCCCGTGCTGTCGGTCGAGGCGTTGTCCGAGATGATGATCTCGAAATCCTCGAAGGTCTGTGCGAGCAGCGAGTCGAGCGTCTCCTCCAGGAAGGCCGCACCGTTGTACACCGGTACGCCGATCGAAACTATTACCGCACTCCCGGTCAAGGGCCCGTCCCTCCGTCGGCCTCAATTCGGGTATCTTAGCATCGGGGTGCGCCGCTGGTTCCCGATCCTATGGCTGTGTGTGATCCTCGGGGCGACGCTGATTCCGCTCGAACCCAATGGGGGAGCGCCCCCGTTCCTCTGCGTGTTGTGTGGTGACGGGGCGCTAGCGGACGGTGTCCTGAACGGAGTCCTCTTCCTCCCGCTGGGCGCGGCACTCAGCATCGCGGGCTGGCGGGCGCTGCGCGTCATCGCCCTGGGGGCTCTTCTTTCGTTGAGCGTTGAAACCGCCCAGTTCGCGATCCCGGGTCGCGATCCGAGCCTCTCGGACGTCCTGTTCAATACACTGGGTGTGGCATTCGGCATCGCCCTCGCCCGCTCTAGCTTCATATGGTGGCGTCCTCGGCCACAAGCGGCCGGAGTTCTAAGCATCATGGCAGCACTGGGCACGGCGTCTCTTATCACCCTCACGGGCATCCTGCTCGGTCCCGCATTCCCCGAGGACTTGTACTACGGAGGATGGACCCCGCGCCTCGGTCATCTCGAGTGGTACGGCGGCCGTGTTCTCCAGGCGTCGCTCGACGGACTGGCGATCCCACCTGGCGTCCTCGCGAACTCGCCACAGGTCCGGCAGAAGCTCCGCGCCAGCGCCGCCGTCCAAGTGCGCGCGTTCGCTGGCCCGCGGCCGACGGGGCTCGCTCCACTGTTCACTATCCAGGACGGACACCAGCGCGAGATCTTGCTCCTCGGCGTTGACGGAGACGACATCGTCCTTCGGTATCGCAGGCGCGCAGTCGCCTGGGGCTTGATCGAACCCGAAATCCGAGCACTTGGTGCGCTTCACGCAGTCGCCTGGCGGGACTCGCTGTTGATCGTCGTGCGTCGAGCGGGCCCCGGCTACTGCGTCAGCGTGAACGCGATGGAGCGCTGTGGACTCGGCTACACGATAGGGATTGGGTGGGCCTTGCTCCTGGGTGGCCAGCCTGTTCCCCTCTGGCTTCACCCTGTTTTCAACGTTTGTTGGACTGCCGCCCTTTTCTTCCCGATCGGCTTGTTGGCGCGATTCGCTTGGGCGTTCTTGGCGGCCGCTGCGCTCTCGCTGGCCAGCCTGCTGATCCTGCCGCCCCTCATCGGCTTATTGCCTACCCCCGGGGCTGAGGTCGTGGGCGCGCTCGCCGGGCTTCTCGCGGGTTGGGCATGCAGATTGAAACAGCGCGCCGAGCCACCTGAAGGGCACACAAGCAATCATATTTAAGAGAGCGTTAACGATGCCGAAGTGACCGCGTGTTGACACCCTGTGCCGGGTTACGGACACGTGTTCATACGCCTCGAGGCCAAAATTCACCACGAATTGCGACATGTCGGCGGCCGAAACCCTTCGGCACACCAGTTGCAGTTCAGGCAGCAAAGGGGAATGCGAGTGGAGCGTCTCGTCATCAGACCAGGTGTTGCCTTCATCCTTGCGTACGTTCTTCTCTCGTCGCCAGATCCGGCCAGTGGCCAGGGCATCGCCGCGAAGTACATGCGCGATGTCGGGATAGAGAGCGATCCCGACGTCATCCTGACGGAGATGTTCGAAGACAGCATCGCGGCGATCGCCAGTCGGTGGAACCAGGCGCAGAACAGCGCGGGGATGTCGCTGTCGTCTGACGTCCCCGCCGCGAGCGGC
>Ga0070697_100001788_pt1 | contig 16409 bp, 9 predicted proteins | sample KBSK1501metaG_FD_65475 | JGI IMG/M metagenome (GOLD analysis project Ga0070697, IMG submission 65475) | Corn, switchgrass and miscanthus rhizosphere microbial communities from Kellogg Biological Station, Michigan, USA - KBS K1-50-1 metaG | ecosystem: Host-associated > Plants > Roots >...
CCGATCTGGCCGGGTGGTGACAATGGGGCGAGGTGCCAGCTTGGATGGTGGTGTCTGGTGGTACCGGCGGGAGGTGGCGGTGGAGGGCTGGCGCCCGGTGGAGGACCTGGTCCGCTGGGGATTCGCGCACGCGCCGGTGGTGATGGCCAACGAGGCGCACAACGGCCTGGCGCGCTGCGTCCGGACCCGGGAGGTGGGGGTGCGCATGATCCGGGCGGCGCACGAGGCCGGGGTGCGGCGGCTGGCCATGGAGGCGCTCCACTGGCCGGCCAGGGACGTGCCCGGCCCGATCACGGCCATCCCGGACGACGAGGGCGGCTACCTGGCGCAGCCGGAGATGCGGCGGCTGATCGGCACCGCGCTCGACCTGGGCTGGACACTATGGGCCTACGAGGCCGTCATCGAGATCACGCCGGATACCGACCGGGACCACCTGCGCAGCATGGAGTTCACCAACTGGCGCGAGCGCGAGCAGGCCGCCAACCTGGGCCATCTGCTGGACGCCGCCCCCGGAGAGCCGCTGCTGGCCTGGTGCGGCAACGGCCACGCCACCAAGGAGAAGTGCGAGGAGTGGGTCCCGATGGGATGGCGCTTCCGGGACATCTCCGGCGTCGACCCGTTCGTCATCGACCAGACCGTGACCGTGGACTTCGGCGAGGAAGGCCAGCAATGGGCACGGGACCTGCTGGCGTCCCTGGGTGACATCCTGGCCGTCCACGGCGGCACCGCCGGGATCCTGCGGGACCAGGCTCCCCCGCCGCTGGACGGCTGGGCCGGCGTCGACGCGTTCGTCGTCTCCACGGACAACGAGATGACCGAGGACCCAGTGAACGAGGACAGGGCATGATCAAGCGGCTGCTGGTCGCCAACCGGGGCGAGATCGCGGTCCGCATCATGGCCACCGCGTCCGTGCTCGGCATCGAGACGGTGGCGGTCTACCCCGCCGACGACGCCGCCTGCGGGCACGTCGGCCGGGCCGACGCGGCGGTCGAGCTGCCCGGCACGGGCGCGGCGGCCTACCTCGACGTGGACGCGATCGTCGCCGCGGCCACCGGGACGGGCTGTGACATGCTGCACCCCGGGTACGGTTTCCTGTCCGAGCGACCCGAACTAGCCGCCCGGTGCGCCGCCGCCGGGCTGCGCTTCGCCGGACCGGGGCCGGAGGCGCTCGCGCTGTTCGGCGACAAGGCCGCGGCGCGGGCCCGGGCGCGCGAGCTGGGCGTGCCCATCCTGGCCGGCACCGGCGCCGACCCGTCGCCCGCGCAGGTGCTGGCCTTGCTGCGCGAGCACGGTGCGGTGATGATCAAGGCCGTGGCCGGCGGCGGCGGGCGCGGGCTGCGCCCGGTGACCAGCGAGGCCGGGCTCGCCGAGGCCCAGCTCGCCGACACCATGCGCCGCTGTTCCTCCGAGGCCGCCGCGGCCTTCGGCGACGGGCGGGTCTACGCCGAGCGGCTGCTGGCCCGGGCCCGGCACGTCGAGGTCCAGGTCATCGGCGACGGCACAGGCGCGGTGGCCGTGCTCGGCGACCGCGACTGCAGCCTGCAGCGGCGCCGGCAGAAGCTGATCGAGATCGCCCCCGCGGCGCTGGCAGATGAGGTCCGCGCCCGGCTGTCGGCGGCCGCGGCGGCGCTGGTCGGCTCGGCCGGCTACGCGGGCCTGGCCACCGCCGAGTTCGGTGTCCAGGACGACGAGATCGCCTTCCTTGAGGTCAACCCCCGGCTGCAGGTCGAGCACACGGTCACCGAACAGGTCACCGGGCTGGACCTGGTCGAGCTCGGGCTGCGCGTCGCCGACGGCGCCAGCCTCGCCGATCTCGCCCTGGACGCCCTACCTCCAGGCACGGGGCCGCGCGGGGTGGCCGTGCAGGCCCGGGTCAACGCCGAGACCCTGCGGCCGGACGGCACGCTGCTTCCCGGCGACGGTACGCTGAGCCGATTCCAGCCGCCGGCCGGGCGCGGCGTCCGCGTCGACACCGCGGGCTACCCCGGCTACACCGTCAGCCCGCGCTACGACTCGCTGCTGGCCAAGGTGATCACCACCGGCGGCACGCTGGAGGAGGCGGCGCGCCGGGCGGTGCGGGCGCTGGCCGAGTTCGACATCGCCGGGGTGCCGACCAACGCGTCCCTGCTGCAGGCCGTGTTGCAGGCACCGGGGCTGGGCACGCACGACGTGGGCTGGGTCGACGCGCAGGCCGCGGAGCTATCGGCCGGCAACGGCGAGGAGCCGCCGGACGGTGACGCCGCAGAGCTACCGGGTGGCGACGACGACGCAGTGCGCGCGCCGCTGACCGGAACCGTGGTCGCGGTCGCGGTCGCGCCCGGCGACCCGGTCGCCGCCGGCGACGAACTGCTCGTCATCGAGGCGATGAAGATGGAGCACGAGGTGCGGGCGCAGGCCGCGGGCCTGGTGCGCGAGGTGTCCGCGGCAGTGGGCGTCACGGTGGCGGCCGGGGACGTCCTGGTCACACTGGCTGAGTCGGCCGCGGGGGCCGCCGAGCAGGCGCCGGCCAGCGAGGTACTGCTGGATCACGTCCGGCCGGACCTGGCGGAGGTGCGGGAACGGCACCGGCTCTGCCTGGACGAGGGACGGCCCGAGGTAACCGCGCGGCGGCACGCCGCCGGGCGCCGAACGGCCCGGGAGAACATAGCCGACCTGGCCGACCCCGGCAGCTTCACCGAGTACGGCGCGCTGACCATCGCCGCCCAGCGCCGCCGCCGCACGCTCGATGACCTCATCGCGCGCACCCCGGCCGACGGCCTGGTCCTGGGCACCGCGACGGTCGACGGCCGACCGGTCGCGGTGATGTCCTACGACTACACCGTGCTGGCCGGCACGCAGGGCCACATGAACCACCGCAAGACCGACCGGCTGCTCGAGCTGGCCCGCCGGGAGCGGCTGCCCCTGGTGATGTTCGCCGAGGGCGGGGGCGGGCGACCCGGCGACACCGACACCACCTCCGTGGGCGGCCTCGACGTGCCGACCTTCCGGCTGACCGCCGCGCTGTCGGGGCAGGTCCCGCTGGTGGCCATCGTGTCCGGCTACTGCTTCGCCGGCAACGCCGCGCTGGCCGGCGCGTGCGACGTGATCATCGCGACGCCGGAGGCCAGTCTGGGTATGGGCGGGCCGGCCATGATCGAGGGCGGCGGGCTCGGCGTCGTCGAACCGGACGCGGTCGGACCCATGTCAATCCAGGTACCGAACGGAGTGGTGGATCTGCTCGTCCCGGACGAGCCTGCCGCGGTGGCCGCGGCGCGACGCTACCTCTCGTACTTCGGCGGCCGGCCCGCTGATCTCCCCGCCGAACACGCGGACCAGCGGGTGCTCCGCCATCTCATCCCAGAAAACCGGGTACGCAGCTACGACGTGCGACCGGTCATCACGGCGCTGTGCGACACCGGCAGCGTGCTCGAGCTGCGCGGCGGGTTCGGCGCCGGGGTGGTCACCGCGCTGGCCCGCCTCGGCGGGCACGCGGTCGGGCTGCTGGTGAACAACCCGCGGCACCTGGGCGGGGCGATCGACGGCGACGCCGCGGACAAGGCCACCGCGTTCCTGCGGCTGTGCGAGGCGCACCGGTTGCCCGTCGTCTCGCTGCTCGACACCCCCGGCTTCATGGTGGGCCCGGAGGCGGAGCGGACGGCCATCGTGCGGCGCTTCGGCGCGATGTTCGTGGCCGGCGCCCGGCTCACCGTGCCGGTCTGCGCGGTGGTGCTGCGCAAGGCGTACGGCCTGGGCGCGATGGCGATGACAGCGGGTGACCTGCGCCGCCCGGCCATCACCGTGGCCTGGCCGACCGGAGAGTTCGGCGGCATGGGCCTGGAGGGGGCGGTGCGGCTCGGTTACCGCAAGGAACTCGAGGCGATCGAGGACCCCGCGGCCCGCCGGGCGCGCTATGAGGAGCTGGTCGCCGAGCAGTACGCCCGCGGCAAGGCGGTCAGCACCGCGATGGCGTTCGAGATCGACGACGTGATCGACCCGGCCGACACCCGCGCCGTGCTGACCGGCGTGCTGGCCCGGGCCGCTGGCGGATCAGGGTTCCCGGGCGCCCCGGTCAGCGGCGGATGACGGGCAGGATCAGGCGGCTGGGGTAGTCGGGGCCGTGCAGGACGCGGTTGACCGCCACGGTGACCTGCTCCGCGGATTCGTCGGTGATCACGCCGCCGGTGTTGCTGTTGCGGTCGTAGCGCGGGAAGTTGCTGCTGGACACCTCGAGCCGGATCCGGTGGCCGGGCAGGAAGACGTTGGACGTGATCGACAGGTCCAGGCTGAGCTCGTAGGGCTGGCCAGGCGTGAGAGGCTCGGGCTCGGCCAGCGAGTTGCGGTACCGGGCCCGCAGGATGCCGTCGGTCAGGAAGATGGCGCGCCCGTCAGGGAACACGTCGACCAGCTTGCCGGTGAAGTCGGTGTCCGGTGCCGAGGAGGAGGCGAACAAGGTCAGCGATACGTGCCCGGTGACCTCGATGGGCTCGGTCAGGACCTCGCTGGTGAAGCACAAGACGTCCTCGCGCGCCTCGGCCGGGCGCTGATCGACCGCGCCCGCCGCGTTCGCGGTGGTCGGCAGCATGATCCGCCCGCCCAGGGTCGGCACGGGCCGCAGCGGGTCGTAGAGATAGGTGTCCGTGGCGGTGGCGGCGGGGGCGTCGGGACCGAGCCGGCCGTCGCCCGCGGCCGTGTTGGCCCGGCCCGTGCCGTGCAGGTACCAGGGGACGTAGTCGGTATCGGGCAGCGGCCAGTCCTGCTCCTCGCGCCACTGATCGATGCCCATGACGAAGATCTTGACCGGGGCCGTGCCGCTCGCAGCCTCCGGGTTTCCGCGGAGCCACCGGTCGAAGAACCTCAGGTGCTCGCTGGTCAGATCCTGGGTGATGGCGTCGGCGGTGAGGCCGAACCGGCGGTCGGGATAGATGCCCGTGCTGTTCAGGTGGTCCCACGGCCCGATGATCAGCCGCTGTCCCTCCCGGGCCTCGGCGGTGCCGGCCCGGGCCCTGAGCTCGGTGAACGACCGCGCGGTGTTGGCGGCGAAGATGTCGAACCACCCGCCGATGTGCAGCGCGGGCACCGTCACCTGCCCGGCGCGGTCGAGCACGGACAGGTCCTGCCAGAACTGGTCGCGGCTGGGATGGGCGAGCAGGTCGGACCACCAGGGCCACACCTTCTCCAGCACCGGCTGGCGGCTCGGCGGCAGCGCCGCCAGGTGCGGCTGGGGATCGGCCAGCATGGCGGTCAGGTCGCCCAGCAGCTGCGGGTCGCCCGCGCCCCGTCCGAGCTGGCGCAGCGCCTCGGCCAGCGCCATCTGCGTGGACCATGACTGGATCGAGTGCCAGGACAGGGCGCCGCCGTCGGAGTACCACGGGGTGGTGTAGTAGTCGGTCGTGGTCACGCAGGGCGCGATCGCCCGCACCCGGTCGGACGCGGTCGCGCTGGCCCACTGCACGAACCCCAGGTAGGACGGGCCGTAGGTGCCGATCTTGCCGTCGCACCACGGCTGCTCGAGGAGCCACGTGACGGTGTCGGCGCCGTCGTCCGGCTCGTTCAGCATCGGGGTGAACTCGCCGGCCGACCTGAAGGTGCCCCGGCAGTCCTGGTAGACCACCGCGTATCCGGCTTCCACCAGCGCGAACAGGTTCGGCACCAGCCCGTAGCCGAGCAGGGCAGGCAGGTCCTTGCTATAAGGCAGGCGCACCAGCAGCGTCGGCGCGGGCGTGGCATCGGGCACCCACAGGTCGGTGGCGAGCCCGACCCCGTCCCGCATGGCCACCATGACGTCCTTGTGCACCGTGAATGTCACGCCGACTCCTTTGCCTGGGTAACGATCTTTGTCCTCAAGCGTAGGCTTCGGCCGTCCGGCGGGCCATGGCGCCGGGCCCGGCCAGGCTCGATGCGGGACCGGGGCGATTGACCCGATCCGTTCGGATTCATGGTTGGACGGCAACCACGACGCTGTCACATCGTGGTGCACCCGACCACGACGATGCCACATCGTCGTGGTTGAGATGATCTTGGGATGTGGTGCGTGAGGCGGATGGTGGGCGTGATGCGATGAAGCGCGGCGGGAGCGCCGGGCGGGCTGGGGCGGTCCCCGCCTAAGGCTCACCAGTTCTCTATCGACCGGGCGAAGATCCCCGCGATGTCCTCCTCCGTCACCGGACGCGGGCAAGTGGCCAGTATGCGCTGCTGCTTCATCGTGCCGGGGACCAGGTCGGGGATGTCCGCCTCGGTGTAGCCGACCGCGCCGATGCCGTTCGGTATCTCGATGTCGCGCATCAGGTCCACGACCACGGACGGAAGCTGCTCGCTCGCGTCGTTCAGCTTGTCCTTGTCCGGGGCGAGCAGCGCGGCGGCGGCCAGGTGACGCTCGGGCGCGCTGGGGAAGCTGAACCGGAACGCCTCCGGGGCGGTCAGCGACACCGACATCCCGTGCGGCACCATCGGCTCGTCCTGCGGGTAGTTCGGCGGCCGGTAGTCCTTGACCATGCCGGCGATCGGGTAGGCGTTGGCGTGCGGGATGTGCACGCCGGAGTTGCCGAACCCCATGCCGGCGAACGTCGCGGCCAGCATCATGTTGCTGCGCGCCCCGAGGTCGTCGCCGTGGCTGAAGGCGGTGCGGAACGACTGGGCCAGCAGGGTCAGGGCCTTCTCGCACCACAGGTCGGAGACCGGGTTGGAGCCGCAGTAGGTGACGCGTTGTTCGGGCTGCTTGCGGTCGAAGGTCGTGTACCAGCGGGCGGTGTAGGACTCCAGCGCGTGGCAGACGATGTCCATCCCCGCCGAGGCGGTGACCTCGGGCGGGATGGTCAGCGAGAGCAGCGGGTCGATCACGGCCAGGGTGGGGCGCAGCCGCCAGTGGCTGATGCCGGTCTTGACCCGCATCGACAGCACGTCGAGCACGCACATCGCGGTGCTCTCCGAGCCGGTCCCGGCCGTGGTCGGGACCGCGATCAGCGGCTTGAGCTGGGCTTTTGGTGCCTGGCCGCCGCCGATGGGCTTGTTGATGTAGTCCATCAGCGAGCCCCCGCCGGTGGTCAGCAGGTTGACCGCCTTGGCCGTGTCGATGGACGAGCCGCCGCCCACCGCGACGAACCCGTCCCACGGGCCCTGCTCGCGGGCGTAGCCTGCCGCCTTGTCCATGCTGTCGTCGGTCGGCTCGACGTGCACCCCGTCGAATATCTCCGAGGTGATCCCGTGCCTGGTCAGGGACTCGGCGATGCGCGCCGGGATGCCGAGCGCGTTGATCCGGGGGTCGGTCAGGATGAGCACCCGCCTGGCCCCGAACTGGGCCATCTCGAAGCCGATCTCGTCGACCGCGCCCGCGCCGAACTTCAGCGGCGGCGCGCCCCAGGTGAAGATGGTCTCTTCGGTCAGGTCGATGCCGGTCATGCCGCGGCCCGCTGTCACCGGTAGCTCCCTCCTGGCACGACGCGCAGCTGCTTGATCTGGTCCGGGTCGTGCCCGAACACCCACCCTCTGCCGCGGCCGCGAGCAGTGTCAAGATCGCGCCGACCGGCCGCACGGACCGCCCCGGTGCGGCCCGGGCCCTGGCCGAGTTCACCACGGCCCGCGCCCAGCTCCTCAACCAGAGCCCCGAGCTGAGGAACTGCTGACCCGCGGCGGCAAGGGCGGGCGCCGGAGCGGGAAACCCGGTCCGTTCGGATTATCCGTCCGCGGCCATCCACGCGGCGATCTGGGCCCGGGAGCTGAAGCCGAGCTTGTTCAGGATGCTGCGGACGTGGCTGTCGACGGTGCGCTCGGAGATGAACAGCCGCACGCCGATCTGCTTGTTGGTCAGGCCGTCGGCGACCAGCCGCGCGACGTCGGCCTCGCGCGGGGCGAGCGGCTCCAGCACGGGCTCGGGCTTGGGCTCGGGCTTGAGCTCGCCGAGCGCAAGGGCTAGGGCGGCGTCCCGGCTCAGGCGCTGGCCCGCGTCGAACTCGGCCTCGAACCTGATGGTGCCGAGTGCGGCGGCGGCGGTTTCCGCGGCGCGGGCAAGCGCCGGGACCAGGAACGGTATGACGTTGGCCCCCGCCCCGGTCCGCGCGGTGTCCGCGGCGCCGAGCAGGCGCGCCGCGAGCCGCGCCTGGCCGGACCGCGCAGCGCGGCAGCCGAGCACGCCGACCAGGTGGAACTGCGCCACCCGGTCATCGGTCTGCCGGGCGATCCTTAGCCCCTCGGCGAGCAGCGGCTCTGCTTCGCCGAGATTCCCCGCCAACAGCGCGGCCGAGCCCAGGTTCAGCAGCATCATCTGCAGCGCGTAGAGGTCGCCTGACTCCCGCGAGCGGCGCGCGCCTTCGGTGGCGGCGGCCCGGACCGCGCCGAGATCGGCCTCGTAGAAACCGTTGAGGGCGCGGGCCTGGAGGACCGCGACCGGGCCGGGCGGGTAGGCCAGGCCCTCGGTCGCGGCGTGCGCCTCCTCGATCAGGCGCCGGGCCGCGCCTCGGTCACCGGCCAGGTTCTCCGCGTTCGCGGCCATCGCCAGCGCTTCGGTCAGCAGTTCGCGCTGGTCTGTCTGGCGGGCCGCCGCCACCGCCGCGTGCAGCGGGGGCCGGGCGGCAACGGGATCCGCCTTCAGCACGGCCAGGAACCCGAGGATGAAGTAAGCCCAGCCGCGCGCCTGCGGATCGCCGCCGTCGCGGGCGAGGAACTCGTCCAGCCAGCGCATGCCCTCGGTGGTCGCCCGGGTGATCCAGTACCAGCCGAGCGACGCCGCGAGGTCGAGGCCGCATGCGACATCGCCGCGCGCCAGGCAGTGCTGCAGGACCGCCCGGATGTTGTCCATCTCCAGGTCCGCCCAGCCGAGCCACTCCAGCAGGCGGTAGCGGCCCTCCATGGCGGACTGGCCGCACCGGGCCCGGTAGTACCCGGCGCAGCGCAGTTCCAGAGCCTCCACTTCGCCGGCCTCGGCCAGCTTGAGCCGGGCGAACTCGCGCATCGTCTCGTGCAGGCGATAGCAGGCCAGGGCCCGGGTCTCCTCCTTGTTCACCAGGGACTTGCTGACCAGCGAGGACAGCACGTCCAGGGCCTGGGTGGCCGGTACGTCCTCGGCGGTGCACACGGACTCGACGTCGTCCAGGGTGAACCGGCCCGCGAAGGCGCAGCACCGCCGCAGGACCGCGCGCTCGCTCGCGGAGAGCAGGTCGTGGCTCCATTCCAGGGTGGTGCGGAGCGTCTGGTGGCGCGGCAGCGCGGCTCGGGTACCGCCGGTGAGCAGGCCGAACCGGTCGGCGAGGCGGTCGAGGATCTGTTCCGCGGTGAGGACCCGGATCCGGACCGCAGCGAGCTCGATGGCCAGCGGCAGGCCGTCAAGCCTGCGGCACAGGCCGGCCACCGCCGCCTGGTTGGCGGCGGTCAGCTCGAACGTGCCCGTGGCCGCCGCCGCCCTCTGGGTGAACAGCATGACCGCCTCGTTCTGCCGGAGCTGGGCGAGGGGTTCGGCCGCCCCGGACGCGGGCAGTTCCAGGGGCGGCACCGGGACCACGTACTCCCCGGGCACGGTGAGCGGCTCCCGGCTGGTGGCGATCACCCGCACGCCCGGCGCCGCCTTCATGAGGCCGGATATGACCTGGCCGGCCGCGCCGAGCAGCTGCTCGCAGTTGTCGGCGACCAGGAGCAGTTCCTTGTCCCGCAGGTAGTCGCGGAGCAGGGCCTGCGGCCCGGCCGCGGCCTGGTCCCGCAGGTCCAGGGCGGCCATGACCGCGTGGCTGACCAGGGCCGGGTCGGTGACCTCGGCCAGCTCGACCAGCCAGGCGCCGTCGCGGAAGCCGCGCCCGAGGTCGCCGGCGGCCCGGATGGCCAGCCGGGTCTTGCCCACCCCGCCCGGCCCAGTCAGGCTGACCAGGCGGGCCTCGGCGAGCTTCTTCCTGATCTCGGCCAGCTCGCGGCGGCGGCCGATGAAGCTGGCCGCCTCGGCGGGAAGGTTGCCCGGGCGCCGGGCGGGCCTCGCCATATCCGGTTAACGGATGGTACCGGCCAGCTGGTTCGGTACCGGATCGGTAATTCCGCCGATGTGGCCGCACCGGGTGAATTCCTAGCGTGACGAGCATGCCCGAGGAAATGCCGGTCCGGCGCGTCGAGGTCAGCTTCACCGGCCCCGCTCCGGCCCGGCAGGTGGCCCGCGCATCCGGGGTCAGCGAGGTCGAGGCCGACGGCCCGGTCCTGCGCTGCCTGGTCTGCGGCAGCTTCCAGCCGTTCCTCGAGGCACTGCGCGGTCATGAGGTCGTCGGCTTCGACTCGGTACCGGCGCCCGCTCAGGCCATCGCGTCCACATCTGCTGACTAACGGGGAGATTCGCATGCCGAGGTTCTTCGCGGCCACTGGCCGGTTTGCCGTCCGCTTCCGCTGGGCCGTGGTCGTGGCCTGGATCGCCGCGACGATCCTGGCCCAGCACTTCTTCCCGTCGCTGGCCAGCGTGATCAAGGCCAGTGACACGAGCTTCCTGCCGCCCAGCAGCCCCAGCCTGCAGGCGGCCCGGCTGGCCACGCCGTTCCAGGGGGTGGACCAGACCGCGGTGCCCGTGGTCGTCGCCCGCGACGGCGGCCCGCTGTCCGGGCCTGATCTTGCCGCCGTTCAGCGCCTGACGGTCCGGCTGGCCACGGTCGCCGACATACAGCAGGTCAAGGACCTCGGCGTCAGCCGCGACGGCCGGGCGGTGCGACTGCAGGCCCTGGCCGCCGTCAACCTCGACATCGAGGGCGCGGCCCAGCACCTGGTGTCCGGCCTCCGGCACGCGCTTTCGTCCGGCGCGCTGCCGCCCGGCTTGCACGCCCACCTGGCCGGCCCGCTGGCCGCGCAGGTGGACGCCAGCCAGAGCTCCGGGCGGACGGTCAACCTGGGTGAGTTCCTGTCGATCGCGTTCATCCTGGTGCTGCTGCTCGTGGTCTTCCGCTCGCTGCTGGCGCCGCTGCTGACCCTCGCGCCCGCGGTGCTCGTCACCCAGCTGGCCGGGCCAGTGATCGCCGAGGCGGGCCGGGCCGGGCTGAAGGTGTCCTCGCTCACCCAGATCCTGCTGCTGATCCTGGCGCTCGGCGCCGGCACGGACTACGGCCTGTTTCTCGTCTTCCGGGTCCGGGAGGAACTGCGCGCGGGCCTGGCTCCGCACGATGCGGTCAGGCAGGCTCTAGCCCGGGTCGGCGAGTCGGTGGCCTTCTCGGCCGGGACCGTCATGGCCGCGCTGCTCACGCTGCTGCTGGCCACGTTCGGGCTGTACTCCAGCCTCGGCGCCCCGCTGGCCATCGCCATCGCGCTCATGCTGCTGGCCGGCCTCACCCTCCTGCCCGCCCTGCTGGCCATCTTCGGCCGGGCCGCGTTCTGGCCGTCCAGGACCGGCCAGGGCACCGGGCGTCCCGGCTGGTGGGGACGGATCGCCGGCCGCATCGTGGCCCACCCGGCCGCGACCCTCGCCCTCGGCCTGGCCGGGTTCGGCGCGCTGGCCGCAGCGGCGATCGGCTACACGCCGACCGGTTTCGGTGCCGGTCCCGCGGCCCCGTCAGGCTCGGACTCCGCGGCCGGCAACACGGTGCTCGCGGCGCACTTCCCGGCGGCCAGCAGCAACCCGACCAGCGTCCTGCTGCGCTTCGGCGAGCCGGTGTGGAGCGATCCCGGCGTGGTGGCGCGTGCCGAGCATGGGCTGGCGGCGGTGCCCTTCTTCTCCAGCCTGGAGGGCCCGCTCGACGTCAACCGGGCGGAGAGCCATTTCATCAGCCCCGATGGGCGGACCGTCCGGTTCGACGCCGCCCTCGCCGCCGGTGACCCCGGCTCGGACGCCGCGCTCCGCCAGGTGCCGGCCATCCGGGCCGCGGTCGCAGCGGTGGCCCGCGACACCGGCGCCAGCACCTATGGCGTGGTCGGCCAGGCACCCGTCACCTACGACATGATCCGGGTCTCCGACCACGACCTGCTGCGCGTCGTCCCGGTCGCGATTCTCGTCATCGCGATCCTGCTCGCGCTGGTCATGCGGAGCCTGGTCGCCCCGGTCTACCTCATCGCGTCGGTGGCACTTAGCTACCTGGCCGCGTTCGGCCTGTCGGTGCTGCTGTTCCAGGACGCGGCCGGCAGCGGCGGGCTGCCGTACTTCATCCCGTTCCTGATGTTCCTGTTCCTGCTGGCCCTCGGCGAGGACTACAACATCCTGGTCATGACCCGGATCAGGGAGGAGGCCGGCCGCGTGCCGCTGCGTCAGGCGGTAACCCGGGCGCTGGAGCGCACCGGTTCGACAGTCACCTCGGCGGGACTCGTGCTGGCCGGCACGTTCGGGGTGTTCGCGCTGGTGGTCGCGAGCCAGCCGGGCGGCGGGGTGTACCGAGACATCCTGGCCTCGCTGGCGCTTGGCATCCTGATGGACGCGTTCCTGGTCCGCACCCTGCTGGTGCCGTCGACGGTCGCGCTGCTCGGGCGGTGGAACTGGTGGCCTTCGTCTTATAGCTCGCGGGCGCGCGAGGTCAGCGAAGACCTGAGGCTTGCTGGAACGTGCGGGCGATGACCTCGTATCCGGCCTGATTGGCGTGCTGGTTGGGGCCGCGGGGCGGGGTCGCGCAGGCCCAGGTCCACTGGCACAACCGGGCGACGTTACGCGGCACGCTGCTGTTGGCCGGGGTGCCGAAATCGGCGGTCTCGAAGGCGCCGAACACGTTCGCCACCCGGGCCCCGGACTTGACGTAGACCCGGGTCAGCAGGCGGTTGTAGGTGGCAGCCAGCTTCTCGGCGGCCCAGGCCACCATGTGCCCGGGCAGGCCACTGTGCCACTCCGCGAGCGCGGGCAGGTAGTAGGTCATCCCGACGAAGCGGACGCCCGGCCCGGCGGCGGCCTTCAGCCGGGCCATGATCGTGCCGAGGTGGTCGACGGCGGCCGGGATGTCCTTCGCCGCGCACTCGGCGAGCTGGCCGAGGCCGGGCTGGCCGCCGCAGCCTTCCGGATCGTTGGCGCCGATGTCCAGGGTGACCAGGAGCACCCGGCCGCGGTGGGCCTGCAGGAAGGCGACCGCCGCGGCCAGCTGCGACCCGCCCCGGTAGCGGCATATTCCGCCGCTGATCATGCTGGTGGTGGTCTCGCCCGGGCAGCCCAGTTTGACCAGCTTCAGCCCGGGGCGGCTGGGGTGCAGCGCCGCGTACACCTGGTCGGGATAGCCGTCACCGGTCATCACGCTGACGCCGGCCGCGTTGGGCTGGACGCCCTGGGACAGCGAGTCCCCGAGGGCGAGGTAGTAGGTGGCGGGTACGGCTATGGCCTGGGGATGGGGTGACGACGGCGCCGGGCCCGAGCAGGCGGTGAGGGCAGCTACGGCGGTGACGATGACCAACGGGAGGCGGATCGGGCGCAACGTCACCTCCGTGAAACGGCCGTGGCCCGCCGGAAAGGCTGGCCGGGAACCGCGATCGGCACGTTCCAGCCTAATCGCCGGTTTCGGGTGGCTGCGCGAGCGCCGAACCGCAGCCGGGGCTGGCCGAGCTCGTGGGCTGGCCGAGCTCATGGGCTGGCCGAGCTCGTGGGCTGGCCGAGCTCGTGACCGGCGCGGGGGCGGGAAACCAGGCCCGTTCGGGATAAGTAGCGGCCCCTGATGCGGTCGCCGGCCGGGTCGAACGGGGGACGGAGGCCGACCGCGGCCGGGTAGAGCCGGCCGCCGGCGTTCACCTGGTACTCCCCCGTCCGGACCAGGTCCGGGGTGAGGACCTCGCCGTCCGGGTGACGGACGTAGGCCAGGCCGACGCACGCGCCCAGGGTCTCGCCCCAGGCGCCGGAGGTGACCTGGCCGACGGCGACGCCGTCCCGGAGCACGAGCTCGCTGCCCCAGATCATGACGTCCGGGCCGCCGTCAAGCACCAGCGAGACCAGGCGGCGGCGCGGGCCGGCCGCGCGGGCCCGCTCGACCGCCTCCCGGCCGAGGAAGCCGATGCCGGTCTTCAGCTTGCAGGCGAACAGCAGGCCTGCCTCGACCGGGTTGTAGTCCGGGGTCAGCTCCCGGCCGAAGGCCCGGTACGCCTTCTCCAGACGCAGCGACTCGATCGCGTAGTAGCCGGCGTTGACCAGGCCGAGCCCGTCGCCCGCTGCGATCAGGTCCTCGTAGGCGCCGACGGCGAACTCGGCCGGGACGTACAGCTCCCAGCCAAGCTCGCCGACGTAGGTGATCCGGGTGGCGCGGACCGTGGCGTAACCGAGGTCGATCAGTCGACTAGTGCCGAACGGGAATGGCTCATCGCCGAGGTCAGCGCGCGAGAGCCTTCCCAGCAGGTCGCGCGACCGGGGTCCCATGACACCGTAGACGGCGTACTGCGAGGTGACGTCGACCAGCGACGCGTGCAGGCCCGCGGGCATCCGCCTGGTGATGTGGTCCTGGTCGCGTTCGGTGCTCGCCGAGCTGCTGACCAGCAGGAACTCCTCGGCTGAGAGCCGCGTGACGGTGATGTCGGCCTCGTAGGTGCCGCGCGCGTTGAGCATCCCGGTGTAGACGGTCCGGCCCGGGGGGACCGCGACGTCGGCGGTGCACAGCCACTGCAGGGCCCGTTCGGCGTCCGGGCCGGTCAGCAGGTACTTGGAGAAGCTGGTCTGGTCGAACAGGGCGACCGTCGTGCGGGCGGCGCGCTGCTCGGCGCTGGACCAGGGCTGCCAGTTCTGCTGGCCCCAGCCGTACTCGATGTCCGGGTTTTCGCCGCGGGGCGCGAAGTAGTTGGCCCGCTCCCAGCCCATCTTGCTGCCGAAGCCCGCGTTGGCCCGCTTGAGCAGGTGATACGCCGGGGACCTTCTGAACGGCCGGGCGGAGGTCAGCTCGCGGTTGGGCCAGGGGACGGCGTAGTGCAGGCCGAGGACCTCGCTGACCCGGTCGTGCAGCCACTGGTTGTTGCCGTTGAAGGCGGCGAAGCGGCGGATGTCGACCGCGGACAGGTCCAGGCCGGGCTCGCCCTCGGTGATCCACTCGGCGAGCGCCCGCCCGGCGCCGCCGGCCGAGGCGATGCCGACCGAGTTGAAGCCGGCGCCGACGAAGAAGTTCCTCAGCTCCGCCGTCTCGCCCAGGATGAACTGGTTGTCCGGGGTGAAGCTCTCCGGGCCGTTGTAGAACATCTTGATCCCGGTCTCGGCGAGCACCGGGATCCGGTGCACCGCGCTGTCCATCAGGATCGCGAAGTGGTCCCAGTCCTCCTCCAGCAGCTTGAACTCGAACGGGTAGGGCAGCGCGTCCGGCGCGACCCAGGGCTTGGCGTCGGGCTCGAAGCCGCCGACGACCAGCCCGCCGACTTCCTCCTTGACGTAGGTGTAGCCGTCCGGGTCGCGCAGGATCGGGAAGTCCCGGTTTACCCCGTCGATCTGCTCGGTGACCACGTAGAAGTGTTCGGCGGAATGCAGCGGCACGGTCACGCCGCACATCGCGCCGACCGCCTTGGCCCACTGGCCGGCGCAGTTGACCACCACCTCGGCCTCGACGTCGCCCTGGTCGGTGCGGACGCCTGTTACGACGTTGTTCTCGGTGAGGATGCCGGTGACCCTGTTTTTTTCGCGGACGGTGACGCCCTTGTCCCGGGCGCCGCGGGCCAGCGCGGCGGTCAGGTCGGTCGGGTTGGCGCGGCCGTCGCCGGGCAGCCAGATCGCCCCTTCGAGGTCGTCGTCGCGCAGGATCGGGTAGAGCTCGCGGGCTCGGGCCGGGCTGATCAGCTCGCAGTCGAGCTGGTAGGCCTCGGCGGTGGCGGCGGTCCTTTTCAGCTGGGTCATGCGGTCTTTGGTGCGGGCGACGGTGACGCCGCCGCAGCGCCGGAAGCCGGCCGACAGGCCGGTCTCGGCCTCCAGCCGCTCGTACAGCTCGCAGGAGTACTGGACCAGCCGGGTGCCGTTCTCCGACGCGCGCAACTGGCCGACCAGGCCGGCCGCGTGCCAGGTGGTGCCGCAGGACAGCTGCCCCTGCTCGAGCAGCAGCACGTCGGTCCAGCCCAGCTGGGCCAGGTGGTAGGCGACGCTGGTGCCGATCACGCCGCCGCCGATGATGACGACGCGGGCCCTCGAGGGGAGGGCTGGGCCGGCGATGGCGCCCGGGAGTTCAGTCATCGCGCTGGCTCAGTCATCTCGCTGGACGGCCTCGAGGAGCTGGGGGAAGTCGCCGGCGGTGAAGCCGCGGGCCGCGCCCTCGAAGCGCTCCATGGCCCAGGACCAGAAGTCGTAGTCGATCGGGCTCGCGCCGTTCTGGATCGCGCCCCACAGGGTCCACCCGTACATGCCGACCAGGCCGCCGAGCAGCCAGGCGCGAGCGATCTTGCTCCGCCGCGGCCTGCCGTAGTAGGCCGTGACCAGGTGCTCTAGGGCCTCTGGTTCCAGGTGCGCCTCGGCGGCGATGTTGCCGAGCTCGAAGCAGGCGTCGTTGTTGCCGGACAGCTCGTAGTCGATCAGCCAGATCCGCTCCCCGTCGTCGATGAGGTTCGCGGGCAGCAGGTCGTTGTGG
>Ga0070697_100001798_pt1 | contig 16375 bp, 18 predicted proteins | sample KBSK1501metaG_FD_65475 | JGI IMG/M metagenome (GOLD analysis project Ga0070697, IMG submission 65475) | Corn, switchgrass and miscanthus rhizosphere microbial communities from Kellogg Biological Station, Michigan, USA - KBS K1-50-1 metaG | ecosystem: Host-associated > Plants > Roots >...
GCGCTGGCCCCGCTGGCGGCGACCCCCTGGCTGGCTAACCCGGGCGACACCGGCCCGGCGGCACGCGAGGCCGAAGCCGGCCAGGCCGACCATGCCCCGAACGGCCTGCTGGGCAGCCTTCGCTCCGGCGGCATGCTGCGACCCGGCCTGGTCTTCGCGGCCACGACCGTATCGGCCGGCGTGGTGGCCTCGTTCCTGCCGCTGGCGGCGGGCGTGTCCGCGGGCGTCGCCACGCTCGGGCTGTTCGCGCAGGCCGTGACCGCCACCGCCAGCCGCTGGTGGGCCGGCCGCCGCGGTGACCGGCACGGTCACGCCGGCCTGCTGATCCCCGGGCTGCTGACCGCCGCCGCCGGCATGGCCAGCCTGATCTGGGTCTCCGCCCCGGTCGTGGTGATCGCGGGCATGTGCCTGTTCGGGATCGGGTTCGGGATCGCCCAGAACACCACCTTCGCGCTGATGCTCGACCGCGCCCCCGCCTCCGGCTACGGCACCGCGAGCGCCCTGTGGAACCTGGCCTACGACGCCGGCTACGGCACCGGCCCGATCGTGTTCGGCGTGTTCGTGGCGCACACCGGGTACCCGGCGGCGTTCGCCCTCACCGGCCTGCTGATCCTCGCCGCCCTGGTCCCCGCGGTGCGCGACCGTCGGCCGCAGGGCACCGCCGGCTGAGGCGCAATCCCGGACACGTCCGCACTTGTCCGCCACCCGCCCAGGAAGAAGACTCGTATCGTGACCCCGAAGCGCCTGCTCAGGAAGGGGCTGCCGGCACTGGCCGCCGTGGCCCTGCTGGCAGGTGCGCTCGTCGCCTCCGCGCAGGCGCGGCCGGCCGCCCCGCCGCAGCCCAGTCACACGGCGCGGCCCAGTCACACGGCGCAGCCCGGCCTTACGGCGCGGCCGGCCGCCGGCCCTCATCACGTCACGGTGCTCGCGGCCGCGCTGAAGAAGATGCGCGACCACTACGCCTCGTTCGCGAACTTCACGCCCGGCCCGCAGGACATCTTCGACTACAACATCGGCAACCTCTGGCTCAAGGGCATCGACGGCAGCGGGACCACCGTGGCCGTGATCGAGGGCTGGGACGACCCCAACGTCGCCGCGTTCATCCACGTCAGGGACGTGCGCTACGGCCTGCCCGATCCGGTCATCCAGACCATCTACCCGTCCGGCCCGCTGCCCGCGCAGTGCCCGCCCGGCATGGTGGCGCTCGGCAGCTACGGGTCGTGCGACGCCTGGCGGGGCGAGCTCGAACTCGACGTGCTCACCGTGCACCTGATCGCGCCGTACGCCAAGATCGTCATCTCGGCCACGCCGGCCGACAGCGAGATCACCGACGACCCGGCGAGCAACGTGGCACCGCCGGAGATGATGCACGCGCTGGAGTACATCAGCGCGAATCACATCGCCAACGCGATCTCGATCAGCGACGGCACCGGCGAGGGCACCTACGGCTTCGGGACCGCGCAGATCCACGCCAACGACCCAGGCCCGCTGGCGGCGGCCGCGGCGGGCATCCCGGTGCTGAACGCGACCGGTGACTGCGGCGTGGTGCAGAACCTCGCGATCGCCAACGCCCAGTGCGGTACCACCAGCCCCGGGCCGGCCACGGCGACCTGGGACGACAACCCGTGGGTCACGGCCGTGGGCGGCACCGTACCGAACGTGAGCAAGACCGACGGGAGCAAGCTCGGCCCTGACCCGATCTGGCACGTGGGCGGCATTTTCGCCGAGGGCGCCGGGTTCTCCGCCGTCTTCGGTCGGCCGGCCTACCAGAACGGGGTGGCCAGGATCACCGGCTCGCGGATGCGTTCCGTACCGGACATCACGATGGACGCCCAGTCCGGCACCTCCGAGTCGGCGCCCATGGTGGCCGGGGTGCTCGCGCTGGCGACCCAGCTGAACCACGGCCGGAACCTCGGCCCGATCAACCCGGTGCTTTACGACATCCTCGGCCCGCTCGGCACCCACGCCGGCATCTCCGACGTGGTGAGCGGGAACAACTCGGTGATCGACCCGAACACCGGCAAGGTCCTGGTGCAGGGCTTCACCGCGGCCCCCGGGTTCGACGTCGCGAGCGGCTGGGGCACCGTGGACGCGAGTAAGTTCGTCCCGGCGCTTGTCGCCGCGACCAGGGCGACCAGCCTGGCCCGTTCGGCCCGAAATGAAGCTGGCCGGGAGCTCAGCGGGCTCGAGCACGCCATCCGGCTCTCGGCCGGCTCTGGCGGGACCACCGCGGTGTCCAGCACCGGGTTCCTGCCCCGCCACCCGGTCAAGCTGGCCATCGACGGCACCGTGATCACCACGCTCACCGCCGACGACCACGGCGTGGTCAGCTACACCCTCAACCCGGCCGCGCTGGGCCTGAGCCACAGGCATCACGTGCTGACGCTGCAGGGCATGCTCATCACCACCACGGCCAGTTTCCGCAGTTAATTCCTGCGGGCGCGTGTCGAGGCGGCCCGGGGTGGCTCCGACTAACGGGTGTCGGCGGCCACCAGGGCCGCCTCGCCCGTAGGAGAAAGAATGACCAAGGTCACCGCCCAGATGTCCGTTTCGCTCGACGGCTACTACGCCGGGCCGCGCAGCACGACCGACCCGCATGACATGGCGGCCTGGCTGGAAGGCCCGGAAGGGCCCGGGTTCTTCCGGGTAACCCGGTGGGTCATCGACGCCATGGGGTGGCGGGAGCGGCAGGGCTTCGCCGGCGGCGAGCGGTCGGTCAACTCGCGGATCATCGAGGAGACGTTCGCCGCCGCCGGCGCCTACGTCATGGGCCGGCGCATGTTCGACGGGGGCGAGATCCCGTGGAGTGACGAACCGCCGTTCCGGGCGCCCGTGTTCGTCGTGACCCACCGCGACCGGGAGGTCCTGGAACGACAGGGCGGGACCTCCTTCACGTTCGTCACCGGCGGGATCGAGCGGGCCGTGTCCCTGGCCCGGGAGGCGGCCGGCGGCAAGGACGTCGCCGTCTCCGGCGGCGGCACGCTGCTGCGCCAGGTCCTGGCGGCCGGGCTGCTCGACGAGCTCGAGCTGCACATCGCGCCCGTGCTGCTCGGCGACGGCATGCGGCTGTTTGACGCCAGCCTCGGCCTGGACATCCGCGAGGGCATCGAGCTCACCCCGGTCCGCGTCGTCGAGACGCCCGAGGTGACGCACATCCGCTACGCGGTCGGCGGCCGGGCCAAGCTGGAGCTCGACGACCGCGGCTCCGGCGGGGCCTGAGCCCCGGACGGCCGCCTTAGCCGTGGACCACCGGCCACCCTCGGGCAGTCCGGGAAGGGTCTGACCGAGGGTGACCGGAATCGTCCGCCGGTGCGGCTTGCGCGGCGTGTTCTTCTTTCAGTCGGGCCAACCGGGCTTCCAGGTCGGATACGCGCTGGCGAAGACGGCGCAGTTCGGCGGTCATACGCTGGTTCGGCGCGCCGACGTGGCCGAGGAGAGCCTTCGCCATAACGGAAGTCCCCCTCCCTGCTTCACCGAGGGTGTTACGCATCCCATGGCATCGCGCGCGGTTGAAAACCAGGTGCATTGCCTGTGGCGGTGAGATGGAGAAGTCCACGTCGTCTTCATCAGTGCTGCGCGGCGTTTGCACGCCCGCGGGCGACAGTGAAGCGAGCTGGCCACCTCCCGACGCTCCCCGGGAAGCGGTCAGCCCGACCCCCGCCGTGCCGTGGTTAGCGAGCGCGGTCCGGCACGCACACCGCGTTGGTGTCACAGTGGCCTTTGATCACGAAGGTGACGAAGGTGAGGGTGACCCGGCCGACTCGCCCGGTGACCTGCCAGCACCCCTCGGTCGGGAATATCACGCCCGAGGCGTTGAATCCGATCAGCCCGTAACCGGACGCCACCCCCGAGGCCGACGGCGCCGGCGCGTCCAGCCGCCGCCCGGTGATCGCGAGAAAGCCGCTGGTCAGCCGGTACCAGCCGAACTTCATCCCCAGCCGACCGTCCGGGTCGACGTTGTCCGGGGTGATGATGACGACTCCGTGCGGCCACAGCGCGCCGACCCAGAGGGAGCCGTTGCCGTATGCACTCTGCCAGCCGAACAGCCCTTCCCGCCACGGCTTACTGCTGGGCACCGGGTGGCCGATCGTCACCGGGCAGTGCCGGGCGCCGGCCATCGTGACCGGGGACGCTGCGCTGGCGGGGGGCGCTGCGCTGGCAGGGGACGCTGCGCTGGCCGGGGACGCTGCGCTGGCCGGGGGTGCCGTCCTGGCCGGGGGTGCCGTCCTGGCGGGGCCGCCGGTGCAGCCGGGGCAGGCCAGGCTCAGGCCGGCGGCGAGAGCGGTCGCCGCCATGAGCTTGCGCGTCATCGAGCCTCCCTAGTGAGCCGAACGGGCGATGGCAAGCGCGGTCTGCTCGCCGAAATTGCCTTCCAGGCGCAGCGCGGCTTGCCTGGTCCCCCAGAGCAGGGTGTTGCCGGTGGTGAGGCGGGGCGGGGCCTCGGCCGTCGTGCCGTCGCGTGCGATGTACAGGAGCTCGTGCGGCCCCTTGATCCACAGGGCCTTATTGCCGTTCACCTTGACCTTGGTCACATTGCTCAGATAGACGATCTTCTCGAAGTAGATCTGGTCGACCTGGCCGGCGAACTCGTCCATCCGCACCTGGCCGTAGGGCGTCCCGAGGTAGATCAGAGACACCACCCGGCCGCCGTCGCTGACCAGGACCTGACTCGGCTGGCCGAGCGCGGCCGGCACCAGGACGGGGAAGGAGACCTGGCGGCGGGCCTGGGCCAGCGACATCCGCTGCTCCCCGGGCAGCGGGACGCTGGCGGTCGCGGAGCGGCCCGGGCCCGGGCTCTGGCCCGGGCTCTGGCCCCGGCTGTGGCCCTGGTCCTGGCGGATCTCGACGCCGCCGAACCGGAACACGTAGCTGATCGCGGCCCGCCCCTGCGGGGTCGCGATCACGACGACGGCGAGGGCCGCCAGCACAGCCAACGCGGCCAGTGCGGCACGCCCGCGCGGCCAGCGCCATCGCGGCCGGCTTACCGGGGCGCGCCAGCGTGGTCGGCCTGAGGCCGCGCGGTCCTCGAGTTGCTGCCGGACGGCCGCGGTGAGGTCGCGGGTCGGCGGCACCTCGAGCTCGCGGGCCAGCGCCCGCAACTCCGCCTCCGCCGCGGCCAGCCACGGCGCCCGGTCAGCCACTGGAGATCCTGGTTTGCTCGTCGGGGAGGAGCGATCCGCGCAGCCGGTTCAGCGCGCGCCAGGTGCGTGACTTCACCGATCCGAGCGGGCAGGCCAGCACCTGCGCTGTCTCGGCCTCGGACAGGTCGAGGAAGTAGCGGCACACCAGCACCTTGCGCTCCCGGTCCGGGAGCGCGTTCACCGCCGCCACCAGCCCGGCACGCCGCTCGGCGGCCAGGACCTCATCGACGGGACCGTCCTGGACGGTGGCGTCGGGACCCGCCAGCCGCAGGACGAGCGCGGCGCGGCGCCGCCGGGACCGGGTGAGGTTCCTGGTCTCGTTGGCCACGATGCGCAGCAGCCACGGGCCGAACGGCTCACCGGCCCGGAACCGGGACAGGTGCCTGAACGCCTTCACGAACGCCTCCTGCACGACGTCGTCGGCCTCCTCTCCCGCGCCGAGCAGGAAGGCGGCCCGGTGCGCGGGCAGCGTGTACCGGGCGACCAGCACGCCATAGGCGTCGAGGTCGCCGCCACGAGCCCGGGCTACCGCCTCCGTGTCGTCGATGGCTCTCCTCGCTCAGCCGAGCACACGCCCTGAATACACCGCGGGCGGCCACGAGGTTCCCGGTGCGGAGGGGTCAGCTGGTGCCGGTGACCGCGGCGTCCCAGAATTCCTGGATAGGAGGGTAGATGAGCTCATGGTCGCGGGACAGCGAGGCCTTGACGTCCCGCGTCCGCTCGTCGGCCAGCACCTCGATCTGGCCGGCCTCGACCGCGTCGAAGGCCTGCTCGGCGACCGATTCCGGGCTGATCTTCGGCGCGTTGGTCAGCGCGGCCATCTCGGTGTCGATGAAGCCCGCGTGCACGGCGACGACCAGCGTGCCCTGGTGGTGGAGCTCGATCCTGACGCCGTTGGTCAGCGACCACCCCGCCGCCTTGGAGGCGCCGTAGGACGCGTTGAACGGGTTGGTGAAGAAGCTGGTAATCGAGAGCATGTTGACGATCGCGCCGCCGCCCGCCGCCGCGAGGATCGGGGCGAACGCCCGGCACATGCGCAGCGTGCCGAAGTAGTTGGTCTCCATCTCCTGCCGGGCCGCGTCCAGGTCCGGCGCGCTGGTGAACGTGCTGTACCGCAGCACCCCGGCGTTGTTCACCAGCAAGCTGACGTCCGCGCACTGCGCGGCGACCCGGGCGACCTGCTCGCCGTCGGTGATGTCCAGGGCGACCGGCAGTACGCCGGGTTCGGTGACCGCGGCGGGATTGCGCGCGGCCCCGTAGACCTTGGCCGCCCCCCGGCGGACCAGTTCCCGGGCGAAGGCCCGGCCCAGCCCCCGGTTGGCCCCGGTGACCAGGGCGACCGATCCGCTGATCTGCATGGCAACTCCAGGGTCATCCGTTCGCGGGCAGGGCGGTTCGCCGACGTCTCGCGGTCCGGTGGATCCGGGCGAGCATGAGGGCGCTGACGATTATCCCGCTGGCGCCCAGGGTGATCAGCCGCGGGTCGGAGACGTGCAGGCCGAAGATCAGCCAGCAAGTGAGCTCGGCCAGGATGAGCAGCCACGTTCCGGAGGAGATGCCGGTGGGCCGGGCCGTTCGGTAGGCGGTCCAGACCGAGGGCGTGACCTGGAGCAGGAACGCCGCGGTGAGAAGCGCGCCCAGGCCGGCCCGGCCCGCGGCCACGCCGACGGCGGCCAGCGTGATCGCCCACGCGCCGATCAGCGCCGTCGGCCGTGCCCCTGGTGGACGGCGGCGGAGGAGCATGACCGCGAGCGTGCCGGCGAGGAGCGTGGCGGACGAGGACGGGACCAGCGCGGTCCAGTACCGCGCCATGGTGAAGTAGGCGATCCACGCGGCGTTGTTGACGCTGGTCAGCGCCGCCCACGACGGGGAGACTCCGGCGCTGTCCCCGGTCGCCCGCAGCTTGCGGATCTGCGGGAGGAACTGCGGGACGGCGAATCCGGCGGCGGCGACGGGAGCGTAGTCGAGCAGGTCGATCATATGAGCAAAACTACGTCGGAAATGCCCGAATATGGTTGCTTATCTATGCCGTAAGCGTGTGATATGCGCAATAATATTCGTGATGGATGCGATTGACCGGAAGATCCTTGCCGAGCTTCAGGCCGAGGGCCGGCTCACCGTCACCGAGCTCGCGCAGCGGGTCGCGCTCAGCGTGGCCCCGTGTCATCGGCGGCTGCGCGATCTGGAGCGCACCGGGGCGATCCGCGGCTACCGGGCCGTCATCGACCCGGAGGCGATCGGCCTCGGCTTCGAGGTACTCGTGCAGGTGACCATGGACCGCGAGGACGCGTCCACGATTACCGAATTCGAGCGCGCCCTGGCCGGCATCCCCGAGGTCCGGCACGCGGAACGGCTGTTCGGCGACCCCGACTACCTGGTCCGGGTGGCCACCGCCAGCCTGGCCGGCTACCAGGCGCTGCGGGACGAGAAGCTCGCCGCGCTGCCCGGCGTGCAGCGGCTCACATCCACCATCGTGATGAAACGCATCGTGGAGGACCGGCCCTACCCCACCTGATGTGTCAGCCGGTGATTACTACTGATTATCAGCCACGTTATTTGGCACGATTAATGAGGCGCCATAAAACGTGCAATGCGCTGCGGGCTTAGAGGCTACTCCCGCCGCCGGAGTCGGTCCACCCCGCGGTGCGAGCGTCGGCATTCGCCTGGGCCCTTCGTGCCGCCGACCCGATGTCGTGACTGGTGAGGACGGCGTGGCGCCGACGCCGCCTCAGATCAAATATTGCGCCCCAGACGACTAGAGCGATAACTGGGACGAGAACGACCAGGAAAACGATCATCATGCTCTCCTTCCGGAGATGCTCTTAGCGTACGCGTCTCAAGCAAATCTGGGGTTTTGAGCGGTGTCTCGATTTTTTGCACCGTAAATTCCTGAAAGTAGCCGCAGCCGATGAGGTCCCTTCTAGCCAACCGCGGGATCACCCAGCTCGGCGCCGATCACATGTCAGGGCGCGGCCTTGCGGGCGGCGAGGGCGGACAGGAGCTCGTAGCCGACGTGGGCGGCGGCGATGCCGGTGATCTGGGCGTGGTCGTAGGCGGGCGCGACCTCCACGATGTCCGCGCCGACCAGGTTGAGCGTCGCGAACGAGCGCAGCGTGGCCAGCAGTTCCCGGCTGGTCAGGCCGCCGGCCTCGGGGGTGCCGGTGCCGGGCGCGTGCGCCGGGTCGAGCACGTCGATGTCGACCGAGACGTACACCGGGCGCTCGCCGACCCGGGCCGCGATCCGCTCGGTCAGGCCGGTCACGCCCAGGTGCTCGACCTCGGGGGCGGACACCACCTGGAAGCCGAGCTCGGAGTCCTCGGTCAGGTCGGCCTCGGTATAAAGCGGGCCGCGGATCCCGGCGTGCAGGCAGCCCGTCCGGTCCAGCAGGCCCTCCTCGGACGCCCGGCGGAACGGCGTGCCGTGCGTGTAGGCGGCGCCGAAGTAGGTGTCCCAGGTGTCCAGGTGCGCGTCGAAGTGGACCACGGCCACGGGGCCGTGCACCGCGGACACCGCGCGGAGCATGGGCAGCGCAATAGTGTGGTCGCCGCCGAGCGTCAGCACGAACGGGGCCTGTTCCAGCAGGGCCCGGCCGCCCCGCTCGACGGCTTCGATCGCCTCGTCGATGCTGAACGGGTTGACGGCCAGGTCTCCCGCGTCGGCTACCTGCTGGTTCGCGAACACCGGGACCTGCAGCGCCGGGTTGTACGGCCGGAGCAGGCGGGAGGACTCCCTGATGTGGGACGGGCCGAAGCGGGCACCGGGCCGGTAGCTGACCCCGCTGTCGAACGGCACGCCCACGATGGCCACGTCGGCCCGCGGCACGTCCTGCAGGCGGGGCAGGCGGGCGAAGGTGGCCTCCCCGCCGTACCGGGGAACCGCGGTGGCGTCCACCGGTCCGACGGTGTCACCGGTGATAATCCGCCGAACGGGCTCGGTCAACTCACACTCCGTCGATGGCCTGCAATTCCTGCTCGCTCGCCCTGATGGCGTCCTGCTCGGCCGCCAGGTTCAGCGACCGGGACAGGACCAGGTATACCAGGCCGGACACGAGCAGCCCGACCAGCCAGGAGTAGTCCACGCCGTTGGTCACGTGGTTGGGGAAGTACCCGGTGTAGGAGAAGCCGGCAATGGGCGGCAGCACCATGAACGGGATCTCGGCCGCGAACCCGGCGAAGTACGCGGTCAGGCCGCGCCAGCCCCAGGCGCCGTAGACCCCGTCCGGGCGGAAGATGTCGGTGATCGCGTAGTGCCCGCGGCGGACGAAGAAGAAGTCCACCAGGTTCAGCGCGGTCCACGGCACCAGCAGGTAGAGCATCAGCGTCAGCGAGTTCAGCACCGCGCTGACCGCCGTGTTCGATCCGCTGGTGGAGATGCTCTGGCCGATCCCGTACCAGATGGCCGCCAGGGCGATGACGGTCGCTGCGCGCCAGGCCCGGCTCGTTCGGATCGTCTTGAACGAATCGATACCGGTGAGGACGGTCAGCATGCCCCCGTACGCGTTCATGCCCATGGTGGCCAGCAGGGCCGTCGCGGACAGGAACGCGGTGATCGAGCCGAGCGGGGCGGCCACGTTGTCGCCGGACTTCTGCAGCCCGACCAGGCCGTCGGTGATGTTCAGCCGGGTGGCCAGCCACGCGCCCAGCGCGATCAGCCAGATCGCCGAGCCGGAGGCGCCGAAGAACACCGCGGCGATGATGCTGCGCGGCCGGGTGTTGCGCGGCATGTAGCGGGAGTAGTCCGAGACGTACGGCGCGTAGGTGATGTTGTAGGCCGCGGCCACCGAGAACTGGGACATGAAGGCGGCGAAGACGAAGCCGCCCGGGTGCGCCGGCGCGTGGCCGCCGGCGTGCCCGGCCAGGATGGCGACCGAGATGATCGCGTAGCACGGGAACGAGATGACCAGCAGGAACCGGAACACCCGGTGCACCCAGTCGTAGCCGAAGATGGCCAGCGCCGCGGCCAGGATCGCGGTGACGATGGCGACCAGGGTGGCGTTCCAGCCGAACGCGCCGTTCAGCCCGCTGGCCAGCAGCACCTGGTCGGCCACGTTGAAGGCCATGTAGGTGAACAGCACGGCGAACAGCGCGACGACGACGCCGCGGTAGCCGAGCTGCGCCCGGGTCTGGATCATCTGCGGCAGGCCGAACACCGGGCCCTGGGTGGCGTGGAACGCCATGAACAAGGTGCCGAACCAGATGCCGAGCACCCCCGCCAGGATCGACCAGCCCAGGGAGAGGCCCAGGGCGGGGCCGACGAAGCCGATCGGGATGGTGAAGTACTGGAAGTTGCCCAGGAACCACAGCATGGTCTGCTGCCAGGTCTTGCCGTGCCGTTCGGTGTCGGGGATCCAGTCGATCGAGTGCACCTCGATCTGGCCGAGCAGACCGCGCTCTTGCTCTTCCGCGACGCTGGGTTCCCGGGACTGTGTGGCCATCGCCGCCTCCTGCTGGCTCCCGTTCGTGACCTGCCCTTGCGAGCTATGATCGAGACGGGTTTCCTGTCTGTCAACCCTTGTTTCATGAATGATTCGGGGGTTTCATGAAAGTGGTGTTCACGGGAGGAGTTTCTTGATGGCCGGCCCGAACGGGGACGCGGTCCCGGATGGCACGCGGATCGGGGCGCAGCTGCGGGCGGCCCGGCTGGCGGCCCGGATGAGCATGGCCGAGGTGGCCGAGCAGGCCGGGCTGACCAAGGGCTTCGTGTCCAAGCTGGAGCGGGACCTGGCCAACGTCTCTGTGGCCTCGCTGATCCGGCTCTGCGACGCGCTGGGCATCTCCGTCGGCTCGCTGTTCCAGGCGCCCAAGGGCGAGGTGGTCCGGCGCGACGCGCGGCCGCGGATCAACTTCGGCGGCCGGAAGATGACCGAGTACCTGCTCACCCCGGCGGGCGAGAAGCGGGTGCAAGCCATCCTGAGTGACATCGAGCCCGGCGGCGGCAGCATGAACGAGCCGTATCGCCTGCCCGCCGGGGTCGAGTTCGTCCTGATCCTGGCCGGGCAGCTGCACGTCACCGTGGCCGGGGAACAGGTCACGCTGGAGGAGGGGGACGCGCTCACGTTCACCGCCGACATGGAGCACACCTTCCAGGCTGGCGCGGGCCGGGCCCGGGTGCTCTGGGTACTCTCCCCCGCCCTGCCCGATCACGGCCTCGAACTGCCGCCCGAGGGCTCCGGCTCCGGCTAGGGCGGCTGCGGCCACGACGAGCCCTCCGTCCGCAAGGTCTCTTGTCTCACGGAAGCATCGCCAGTACCGGGCGCCTACGACAGGGGTGCCGGGTTCATTCCGCTGGAGCTGGGTGCGGGCGCAGGAACCGCTTCCGCCCCTGCGGCCACATCCGTGCCGGAGTCAAACTGCATGGAGGCCGCCACCATGTCGCTGGAGGGGCGCGTCGGTTATTTACTCGCGTATTCGCCGGCTTTCGCGCGTGGCCGCGTCATCGCGGATCGCTGCACCCCTGATCAGGGGTGCAGCGATCCGCGATCCTTGCTGCCGCCTGGCGGGTCACCTCAGCAGTCACGATCAGGCCGCTGCTGCGAGGATCTTCACGGCCGCTGATAGAGGGCCGGGGCGCCGTCAAACAGCAAGCTCAGCGCCATCTTTGACATATGCAGGTAAATACCTGCATAATGTTGGGGTGGCCGAGGACGACGCGGTATTCAAGGCGCTGGCCGATCCGACCCGGCGGGCGCTGCTGGACCGGCTGCGCGAACGCAACGGGCAGACCCTCGGGGAGCTGTGCGGGCCGCTCGACATGGCGCGGCAGTCGGCGACCCAGCATCTGGGCCTGCTGGAGGCGGCCAACCTCATCACCACCATCCGCAGGGGCCGGGAGAAGCTGCACTACCTCAACCCGGTCCCGCTGTGGGACATCGCCGAACGCTGGATCGAGAAGTTCGAACGCCCGCGCCTGCGCGCGCTGAGCGCCATCAGGCGCCGGGCCGAGGAGGACACCATGGCCGAACGGCCGAACTACGTGTACGTCACCTACATCGAGAGCACCCCGGAGCGGGTGTGGGACGCGCTCACCGACGCGGACCTGACCGCCCGGTACTGGGGGCACAGCAACGTCTCCGACTGGCAGGCCGGCTCGCCGTGGGAGCACCGCCGCGTCGATGGCTCGGGCATCGCGGACGTGGCCGGCACCGTGCTGGAGTCCGTGCCGCCACGGCGGCTCGCGATGACGTTCGACGCCCCGGGCGCGGCCCCGCCGCAGGGCCCTTCCCGGGTGACCTTCGACATCGAGCCGTACCACGAGATCGTCCGGCTCACCGTCACGCACGAGAACCTGGCCGACGAGAGCGCGCTGGAGGCCGCGTCGGCAGGCTGGCCCGCCGTTCTCGCCAACCTCAAGTCGCTGCTGGAGACCGGCCACGTACTGCCGCGCGCGCCGTGGGAGATGCACGCCGAACTGCGCGCCGCGCAGATGGCCCGCAACGACGGGGCGACCCGGTGATGGCCCAGCTCGCCACGGCGCCGGCGGTGGACGTCGGCATGCTGATCCGGCGGACGCCGGACGAGGTCTTCGAGGCGCTGGCGGACCCGTCGGTCACGACCAGGTTCTGGTACACCAAGAGCACCGGCCGGATGACCGAGGGCGCCGAGCTCACCTGGATCTGGGAGATGTACGACGTCTCGAGCACGGTGTGGGTCGAGGAGGTCAGGCCCGGCCGGCTCATCCGCTTCCGCTGGGACGGCTACGACCCCGTCCACCCCACCACGGTGCGGTTCGAGTTCATCCCGTACCAGGGCGAAACGACCTACCTGCGCATCACCGAGACCGGGTTTACCGGCGACGCCGACACCCAGGTGAGCCGGGCGCTCGACTCTACGGCCGGCTTCACCTTCCTGCTCAGCTCGCTGAAGGCGGCGCTCGAGCACGATATCACCCTGCGGGTGACGATGGACGCGCACCCGCCGGACCTGCCGCGCTAGATGTCCCGGCCGGGAGGGGGCAGTGCCTGCACCACATCGTGGACGCCGATGACCCGGCCGGGCTGGTGGCCCGCTACCTGACGGCGCTGGCGCCGGGCAGCTACCTGGTCATCTCGCATGTCACCGACGACCGTTCGGCCGAGAAGATGCGGGCGAACTCGGAAGTGGCCGAGAGCAGCGGCGCCGTCCTCATCCCGCGCGGCCGGGACGCGGTCCTGCGCATGTTCAACGGGCGCGAGCTGGTCGAACCCGGGCTTGTCCTGGTCTCCTACTGGCGGCCTGAGGGCGGCGATCCGGGGCCGGACGCCGACCGGGCCTGGGCCTACGGCGGGGTCGCCGCCGTCTAGCCGGCCTCGGCGATCAGGCAGTACTGGTCGCGGGAGTCGTCGAAGTCGGTGTCGACCTCGCACAGGCCCGCGAGCTCGAGTCGTTCGCGCAGCTCGGCGACTGTGAAGGGGCGGAACGAGATCGGGTATTCGTGCGTCTCGACCCAGTCACCGTCCTCGAAGAGGAACGCAATGTGGGCGACGTGCTCGTCGTGCAGGCGTTCGGGTATCTCCCAGGCGTAGAAACTCAGGCACCGCCGGCCGTGCCGGGTTACCACCCGGTTCGCGACCCGCACGATCCGGCGCTCGGCGTTCAGCTTCTCCCAGTTGCGGGAGTCGATCACCACGTGACCGCCGGGCCGGGCCATCCGCCTCAGCCCGGTGAGCGCCTCCACCATGGCGTCCCGGCCCGCGGCGTGGACCAGCGAGTTCCCGACGCAGAGCACGACGTCGAAGCGTTCGGCGAGGGTGCGGGGCAGATCCGCCCACAGGCAGCGCCGCACGGGGATCGCCAGCTGCTCGCGGCGGAACCGGGCGGCGGCCTGCTCGACCATCGCCTCGCTCCCGTCGGTCGCCCAGACGTCGAAGCCGCGGCGGGCGAGCACCGCCGCGTTGATGCCGGTGCCGCAGGACGCGTCGAGCACGGAGCTAGTCCGGTCGGCGCCGCTGATCCGCTGGAACAGGCGCGCCGCGGCGGGGTAGTTGATCGCGCCCCCGTCCGTCAGCACGTCGTCGTCGAACAGCCAGTCGTAGTCCGCCGCGAAGGTCAGGTAGGAGTCCGCCATGAGATCACAGCTTGTCAGATGGCGTGCTCCGGGTGAGGCAGGCCAGGGGCCCGGCGGGGATCTCCGGATAAACCGGGGAGCAACGATCCCCGCCGGCCCTCTGGCGGCTGGGGTCAGCCGAGCTGGAGCGGGCCCAGGGTCAGGTTGAGCGTGTTGCCCGGGCCGGGGATGGTGAGGTTGAGAAGCAATGTGCTGAGCAGGCAGTGGTGGAACGCGGGGATCGTGTAACTGCCGGAGACCGGCCCGCCGCCGCCCACCGTGAAACCGGAACCCGAGCTGAGGGTGACGGAGAACGGCGAGGTCTGGCAGCTGTTGCCGACGGGGAGGCGGATACCGGAGATCGTTAGGCTCGTGATCTTGAGGGTCACGCTCGCGGTGCTCGTGATCGTGTTGGTGGTGAGGTTGACGGTGCCGGCGGCCGGGCCGTTCTGGATCATCTCGGTGGTCGCGCTGACCGGGATGATGCCGAGTTCCTTCGTTGACACGGTGGCCGGAGGCAGGGTCAGGGTGGACGAGGACGTGCCGGTGGTGAGGTCCACGGTCGAGGCCAGGGTGCCGGAACCGAGGTTCACCGTCGTGTTGAGCTTCTTGATGAACGTCGTGCCCGTGAGCGCGTAGTGCACGTTCAGCACGGTGTCGGCGGACGCGCTGCTCGCGCTGGCCGCGATACCGGCGGCGGCGAGCAGGCCGGTGCCGACGGCAAGCGCCGCCAGGCGCCGGGCGAGCGGTCTTCGAGGCAGTCGTGACACGATGCGGACTCCTTCCGCGACGACGAAGCCGGTCAGGTTACTCGCGAGTAATCCGTCACGTTACTCATTAGTAACATGATTGCGCAAGGGCTTGCGGAAGATTGGAGCCGTTGTTTCCCGATCGTTCTTTTCAGGTCGGCTTTTCCTCGTCGGCCGGCTCGGTCCCGTGGCCGCGGACCAGCGCGGTGACCTCGTAGGCGATGCCGAACGACGGGCCGCCGACCAGCTCCCAGGCCCGGGTGATGCCGACCAGGAAGCAGACGATCACCAGGATCGCGATCGTGTCCACCGCGCCGGGGTTGCTGGAACTGGTGACGATCAGGACGCCTTCGATCAGCTGGATCGCGAACATGACGGCCAGCGAGAATAGGAACACCGCGTCCCGCACGGTGCTCCACCGCACCTGACCCCGGCGCAGCGGACCCAGCCGGACCAGCGACAGTAGCGCGGCCACGACGAACGCCAGCCCCGCGGCGGACACGGACACCGCGGCCCACCCGACCTTGTGCCCAGGGACCAGGGCGAACAACGAAACCGCCAGCGCGTTGGTGAACGCCGTCAGCGCCGCCGACGCACGGATCCGGTGCACCTGCGCGCCGTCCTCCTCCCGCGCGAGCCGGTCGGAGGCGACCGAGATGGCCACGAACAGCAGCCCGATCAGGGCGCCCGCCACGCCGGCGGAGGCTATGAAGAAATCATTGACGTTGCCAGGGACCACCCGGTGATTCTGTCAGGCGCGCCTCGGTTAGCGGCCGATGGCGTCGAGTTCGGCGACCGCCTCGGCAGGCAGCAGCAGGTCCGCCGCGGCGATGTTCTCGCGCAAGTGGGCCAGGGACGAGGTGCCGGGGATGAGGACCATCGTGGGCGAGCGCCGCAGCAGCCAGGCCAGCGCGACCTGCTGCGGGGACGCTCCGAGCCGGGCGGCCACGCCGTCCAGCGTCGCCGACTGGAGCGGGGTGAAGCCGCCCAGCGGGAAGTAGGCGGCGTAGGCGATGCCCTCGGCCGCGCACCGGTCGACCATCGCGTCGTCGCGCCGGCTGGCCACGTTGTAGAGGTTCTGCACGGTGACGACGGGCGCGATGGCCTGCGCCTCGGTGAGCTGGGTGTCCGACGCCTCGCTGAGGCCGAGGTGACGGACCAGGCCCTCCTTCTGGAGTTCGGCCAGGGCGCCGAACGGCTCGGCGACGGGCTCCCGCCCGGTGCCTCCGGCCCGCAGGCGCAGGTTGACGACGTCGAGGGCCTCCACGCCGAGGTGCGCGAGGTTCTCCCGGACCTGGGCCTTGAGGTCGGCGGGGTCCAGCGAGTGGCGCCAGCTGCCGTCACCGCCGCGGCGGGCGCCGACCTTGGTGACGATGCGCAGGTCCGCCGGGTACGGGTGGAGCGCCTGGTTGATCAGCTCGTTGACGGTTATGGGGCCATAGAAGTCGCTGGTGTCGATGTGG
>Ga0070697_100001800_pt1 | contig 16368 bp, 16 predicted proteins | sample KBSK1501metaG_FD_65475 | JGI IMG/M metagenome (GOLD analysis project Ga0070697, IMG submission 65475) | Corn, switchgrass and miscanthus rhizosphere microbial communities from Kellogg Biological Station, Michigan, USA - KBS K1-50-1 metaG | ecosystem: Host-associated > Plants > Roots >...
GATAGACACCCATCAAGTTACCGCGATCGAGAAGCGCCAACTTTTGTTCGCGGGTGCTGATAACGATGTGATGCCGGGTATCGGGCGCGGCGCACGATGCGACGATGGTGGCAATCCCGCCGAGAAGGATTGCGCGGCTGAAGATATCGATCTTCATCGGTTGAATCCAAAAAATCCTTCTGCGGTTTCGGTGGTGGCCTCGGCAACTTCTTCCAACGGAATGCCGCGTGCAGCCGCGATCGTTTCAGCCACGATGCGGGTGTGTGCTGGCTCGCAGCGTTTTCCGCGGAACGGAACGGGCGCGAGGTAAGGGCAATCTGTTTCCACCATAAACTTCCAAAGCGGAATTTGTGCTGCAACATCTCGCACGGCTGCGCCGTTCTTAAAAGTCACAATCCCGGTGAAGGAAACGAGATGGTCGAGATCGATAACTTCGTTCGCCTGTTCGAGCGAACCGCCAAAACAATGGAATACGCCGCGTAATTTTTCCGTATAGGGCTTCAGGATTTCAAGCGCGTCATCCCAAGCGTCGCGTTGATGAATAACGACATTCAAGCCCAGCTCAGCTGCGAGGTCGAGTTGCTGCTGAAACAGGCTGGCCTGCCGCGACTTGTAGGCGCCGTCTTGGATGTTTGCTTCGATTTCTTCTTCGGTTTCACCTTGGAATGCGCGAGAGAAGACCTGCACGTTTTTTTCTTTTGCCGCCTCCACGCTTGGCAAACGATAATAATCGAGGCCGGTCTCACCAATCCCGACGACGCGCCGGCTGTTGGCCAGTTCCCGTAACGGCGTGATCACGTCCTCCTCGGCTTCTTCGGCATAGGTCGGGTGAACGCCGATCACCGCGTAAATGTTCGAATGGTTCTCGGCAAGATCGATAGCGCGCCGGCTGCTCTCGACTGACGTACCGATTGTGATGATGCGCGTGATGCCGGCTTCGGTCGCGCGACGAAGCACATCGTCAAGATCATTGGCGAAATCGGGATAATCAAGATGGGCGTGCGTTTCAATTAACATGATTTCGCTGTAGGGCTTTTCTGTGAAACTCCTATTCTGGGGTCTGACACAGACGCCCTGCAAAAATCGACAAGATCACCATTCGATGATTGTGCTCGCCCAGGTGAGACCTCCTCCAAAGACCACCATCAACACATAATCGCCCGACTTGATCCGCCCGGTGCGGTTCGCTTCATCGAGCGCGATGGCCACTGCCGCGGCGGAAGTGTTTCCATAGCGGTCCACGTTCACAAACATCTTGTCGCGCGAAATACCGAGGCGATCGGCGATCGCATTAATAATGCGCACATTTGCCTGATGCGGAATAACGCAGGCGATGTCGTGGATCGACAAACCCGCTTGTTCGAGCGCTTTTTTTGCTGCGCTCAGCATTGCCGTCACTGCCTGCTTGTAAACTTCCTTGCCGATCATGTGAATGGTGACCAGATTTAGATCGACGTTTTCTCGCGTAATCGGACAACGCGAACCCCCACCAGGCATGAATAAAATATCAGTGTAATGACCGTCACTGCCAATATATGTGCTGATCACGCCGTGAGCGCTCCCGCGATGGCGTAAAATGGCGGCACCGGCGCCATCGCCAAAAAGCACGCAGGTATTGCGGTCGTTCCAATTAGTAATCGATGTCAACTTCTCGGCCCCGATCACAAGAACCGTGTCGTGCGTATGCGAGGTGATGAATTGTTGCGCAATTTCAATACCGAAAAGAAACCCGGCGCACGCAGCGGAAATATCGAGGCAAGCGGCGTTGGTTGCACCGATCTTTTTCTGAACGAAACAGGCCGTAGCAGGAAAGAGCATATCTGGAGTGGCCGTGGCAACAAGGATGAGATTGATTTCAGTGGCCGAAATTTTCGCTTGTTTGATCGCCTTTAGCGCTGCCTTCGCGGCCATGTCACTGGTGAATTCGTCTTTCCCAGCGATGCGTCGTTCCTTGATGCCGGTGCGGCTGGTGATCCATTCATCGCTCGTGTCCACCATGCGCGACAGATCCGCGTTGGTTAGAATTTTTTCCGGCACGTAGCTGCCGGTGCCAATGATTGATACCGTGCGCCGCGATTTAGCGGAGCGCGGGCTCGAGTGAGGCTGTCGTTTCATTATAACGGCGAATCTCCTCGACAATATGCGGGTTCACCTGCTGTTCAATCGACTCCGCCGCCACCCGTAGCGCGTTCTTGACCGCCAGCGGCGTGCTGGCGCCATGCGCGATGATGCAGATGCCGTTCACGCCGAGAAGCGGGCTGCCGCCGTACTCTTCGTAATTCGTTTTGTCTTTGATCGTTAGAAATGCGTCCTTTGCCAGGAACGCACCGACCTTTCGCATCGGCGTGCGCATGAGTTCGTGTTTAAGCCACTGGAAAATCGCTACAGAGATCGATTCGCACGTTTTCAAAATCACGTTGCCGACAAAACCGTCGCATACTACGACCTCGACTGGATCTTCGAAAAGATGGCGGCCCTCAATGTTGCCGACAAAGTTGAGCGAGCTCTTCTTTAGCATTTTGAAGACTTCCTTGGTCATCTCATTGCCTTTTACGTCTTCCTCGCCGAGCGATACCAGACCGACCGTCGGATTTTTGTAGCCGAGTACATGGCGCGAATAAACCGTGCCCATGAATGCATATTGAAGAAGCTGTTCCGGCCGGGCATCGATGTTTGCGCCCGCGTCGATCAAAACGAAAACATTGGTTTCTGTCGGAAGCACTGCTGCGATGCCGGGACGATCGATGCCCGGTAATGTACGAAGCTTGATCATGCTCGCGGCGACGGCTGCACCGGTGTGACCCGCACTCACGATCGCGTCTGCCTGGCCGCGTTTCACAAGATCGACGGCACGGCTCACGGACGAATCTTTCTTCCGGCGCACGGCAGACCAGGCGCTATCACTCATGTCTACCACCTGGGTGGAATGCACGACGCTGATCCGTGAATCGTTGCACTGGTGTTTCCTTAGCTCGCTTTCGATTTTCGAAGAGTCGCCGACGAGAAAAAGCTTGGTGATATGGCTGTATTCTCGCAGCGCCATCACAGCGCCGGCCACGAGATTAGGCGGCCCAAAATCGCCGCCCATCGCATCCAGAGCGATCTTCATTGGTGAGAAACCTTGCGAATCTTAGCAGCGCAATGCAAAACGAAAAGTCTGGATTCTAGCCATTGCCCTGCCTGCCGCGCCGAAGCCCTCGCGAAGGCGGGTGGAGCGATGTCGAGCTTGTGAGTTGGTTATGAGTTCGCTTCGTACAGCAAAGCGGCTACAGAAATTATTTCGCCTCGAGAGTCAGAACCTGGCGTCGCCGGTAGTATCCGCACGATGGACAGGCCGTGTGTGATGCGACAGTGCTGCCGCACTGCGGGCATTTGTTTAACTGCGGCGCATGCCAGCGGTTCGCCGCCTGGCGACTGCGTGATCGCATCTTTGAGGTTTTGCGTTTTGGAACACCCATCTGCGCGCTACGAAAGCACGCCTTTCTTAAAAAACAAATCGCGCACGGTGATTGGTTAAAAAGTTACAGTGTTACAAAGGATAGCAATTCACAACGATTTTAACTTGTAACGTTGTAACTCCTTTAGCGTTTTTAACGCTTCAACTTCAACTTATCCAGTGCGCTCCAATCTGATTCGCGCTTCGCATCTTGCTCAGGCATCTCGATGTATTTCGCTTTACAAATGCGACCGCCATCACGATCGCAATGGGGGTGGGCCGGCAAGTTCAGCAAAAGATCTTCTCGGATGAACGGCGTAAGATCGACAGTCTCCGGTCCTCGCAGTTCGGTATGCACTGCAAATGCCGGTACTTCGATTTCGTGGACAAATTTTTCCAGACAAGAGACGCAGCGCAGTTCCACCGGTTGCGAAAGGGACCCATTTGCCCAGAGCGCTCCGGACGAAATGCCGATGTCGACGTTGTAGTGAAGCGGGCCAGCGCAACGAATTCCCTCCGCATCCAATTCCGGAATCGGGCATTCTTCCTCGCCTTCGAGATGTAAACCTGCGGCCGGAATTTGTTTCAGATGAGCTTTCATTGAGTAAATTTCCTGTTCAGAACATTCGCGACGCAAATAGGCACAAAGCTCGAAATATCACCCCCAAGACGCGCGATTTCCTTCACAATTCGAGAGCTGAGATAAGTGTATTCCTCCTTCGGCATCAGGAAAATCGTTTCCACAGCGGCATCGAGTTTTCGATTCATCAGCGCCATTTGAAATTCAAATTCAAAATCCGAAACCGCGCGCAAACCGCGAATGATCGCACCCGCCTTTTGGGCCCGGGCAAAATCGACTAGCAATCCCTTGAACTTGGCGATTCGCACATTGTCGATCTTGCCGGCAGTCTCTCGGAGTAAATCGAGACGTTCTTTTAGTGAGAAAAGCGGCTGCTTCTCGTCATTGTGCGCCACGGCTACGATGACTTCATCGAATAGTTTCCGCGCCCGCTCAATCACATCGAGGTGCCCGTTCGTTACCGGATCAAAACTACCTGGATAAATCGCTCTGCGCATGTGCGGAAATTCGCAGAGGAATTGGAAAAATGAAAGTGGCGGGTGCAGTGGCGGCTGGCCTCAGCCGCAGTCCGTGCCCGCGAGGCCGCCCGACTCTACACGAAATCAAAATGTATCCGACTTGCCGAACCGCGTGAAAGCCGGAGACTGCTTTTCCGCTTTTATGAGCAACCCATCACCTTACCGCACCATCGCGGTCGCGAGCGCCTTCTCCCCGCGCTTCAAGCAGGTACTCTCGGAAGCAAAGCGAATCCGGGATAGGTTTGTTTCCGATCTTCATGTGATTTACGTGGGTGAACGCAGTGAGGAAACCGCGAAGAAATTCGGCGACGCGTTTGCGCAGCTGCAACTCCCGGGCAATTCGACCATCCATTACGAACAAGGCGATCCGGCCGACGCGATCCTGCGGGTTCTGGTTGAAGATAAAATCGACATGATCGTTGCTGGCGCGCTGGAAAAAGAGATCGTGCTGCATCGATTTCTTGGCAATGTCGCCCGACGCCTTGTCCGAGAGGCCGCCTGTTCGGTCATGCTCTTCACCAGACCAGCGGCGGAACCAAAACCGTTGCGCCGAATCGTTTTTGTCGCCGATCATTCCGACCACGCATTGCAGGCTTTGAAAACAACGTTGCCGCTCGCGTCAGCCGAATCGTGTGAACGGCTCTATGTCATTCGTATTATTACGACGTTTGACGAAGCGCGCGCCTCGCGTCGGGCGGATGCCAGCAATGGCGGCAAGCCAAAGAGCGACGACGACGAAGAAGCCGCGCTGGAAAAATTTGTGTTATCCGCGGGTGCGACCGACGTCCCGATCGAAACGCGCTGCATCCGCGGCAACACTGGGTTGGCCGCGTCAGATTTTGTTCAATCGATAGAAGCGGATTTGCTTGTGGTGCCTGTGGAGGCAAATGACGACTCGAGCGGCCAATTGCCGAATAACATCGCGTGGATCACCGATGTGATTCCTTGCAATCTGTGGGTGATTCGATAATCCGCTTGTCGATCTCTTAGTTATCGATGTGGTTTCGCAGATGACTTCCGACCGTGTCTTTCAGCCGTATGGGTGGCCACACCTCACGGTCATTTTCCTCACGCTCAGCTTACCATTTGTGCTTGCTGCGGTCGTGCACGGCACAAAATCGACGCGCCTTGAACGCGCAATCGTTGTTCTGCTCTCTGCCGTGCTCGTTGTGAACTACATCGCCTATCTAATTTTCGTGCGCAGTCACGGCACTGTGACGTGGCGACAGATGTTGCCATTGCAGCTCTGTGACTGGGGAATAGTCGTTGTTATCGTGGCGTTGTGGACCGGAAATCAGCGCTGGTTCGAGGTGGCATATTTCTGGGGAATTGGTGGGACGTTGCAAGCCGTAATCACTCCGAATCTGCGCTTCGGATTTCCAGACCTGCGATTCTTTAGCTTTTTCACGTCGCACTCTGGCATCATCATCGGAGTAGTTTTCTTGATGTTGACGCACAAATATCGGCCATATCCAATTTCGATATTGCGCACGTTCTTGTGGTCCGAATTGTATTTTGTCGTCACCCTGATTGCCGATGAGTTTACCGGGTTTAATTACGGTTTCCTACTCCACAAACCGGAGGCATTTTCCATTTTGAGCTTTCTCTCCGATTCCCGCCCGCTTTACCTTTTGGAACTGCATGGGGTCGCGTTGCTTTTCTTTGTCGGACTCTACGCGCCGTTTGCCATTGTCGATCTTGTGCGGAAGAACGCCCTGTCGCAAAAATAATGCGACGGTCATAGACCGCCGCTACAATCATATATTGTGAATTCGAGACCATTGCGCGTCGGCAAAGTCACGATCGGTGGGAAATGTCCCGTGTTTGTTCTCGGGCCGTGCGTGATCGAATCGGAGAGGTTCGTCTGGCGGATGGCGGAAAAAATCGCGCAAATCTGCGCGGATGCAGATATCGATTTCATTTTCAAAGCGTCCTATGACAAAGCGAATCGAACATCCGTACGTTCGTTTCGCGGAATTGGGGTGCGCGAAGGCTGCGAGATTCTTTCAGCCATTGGCCGCGACTTGAAGATTCCGGTCACAACCGATGTTCACTCGCCGGCGGAAGCCGGGATCGCCGGGGAAAAGATCGACATGTTGCAAATCCCGGCGTTTCTTTGCCGGCAAACCGATTTGCTGCGTGCCGCTGCGGAAACGGATCGCGCGATCAATGTAAAAAAAGGTCAGTTCCTCGCGCCATTGGATGTGCGAAACATTGCCGACAAACTCATCGCCTTCGGTAACGAAAAATTCTGTTTCACCGAGCGCGGAACAACCTTTGGCTACAATAATCTCGTCGCCGATATGCGCTCGCTTTATTGGATTCGCAAGGCCGGATATCGCGTCGTCTTTGATGCGACGCATTCCGTGCAGCGGCCAGGTGGAGCAGGGGACGCAACTTCCGGTGACAGCGTTCTTGCGCCGGTGCTGGCTCGGGCCGCCATGGCGGCGGGGTGCGACGGCATCTTTATGGAGGTGCACGAAAATCCGGCGCGTGCTTTGTCGGATGGACCAAATCAAGTTTCCCTAAAGGATTTGCCGAAGCATTTGCGCATGTTAAAGGCTATTCATGCTGCTGTTTCGTAGCGGCCGCTTCACACATGGGAGCTGGTTCGTTTGGTTATTGTCGATCTTTTTGTCGATTTCGGCGGCGCAGGTGTTTGCCCAATCAAAAGGACACAAAGGGAAACAAGATCGCGCGACGGCGACATCGGCTGTTTCACCGGGTGAGCAGAGCCTGACAAATATTCCGCTGCCCATCGGTCACGAAGCAAAGGGCGTCGTGTTGCCGGACTTCGATAGCGAGGGTCACCTGCGAGGAAGATTTGAAGCAGGGACGGCGCACCGGATTGACCAGGAACACGTCGGCTTCCAGCATCTCAAAATTACGACTTATACGCCGGAGAGTCAGCCCGATCTGAAGATCGACATGCACACTTCAGTGCTTGATTTGAAGACGCGCATCTTAAGTTCACAAGAACGCACAACCATTGCGCGTGCGGATTTCAACATCGCCGGCGATTCGGTGCAGTTCGATACAAATACACGGACGGGACGATTGATCGGCAATGTGAAAATGGTGATTACTGATCAATCGCGTCTCAAAGGCCAGGGAAACGAATGAAAAGGCTGGCGACATTAATCCTCTTGATCGCCACCCTGACGGCAGCGCAATCGGATGGGCAGATTGCGGCTGCGCCGACGGCATCCACTCCTATACTACCAAAGAAGCGGGAGAAACAAGCAGCTGAGAAGGACGAGAAGTCGTCGACGAATAAGCCATCTGGTGGAAGCAATCTGCTGCAATCCAATGAACCGACTATGACGGAAATTTACGCCGATGAAGCATTTTTTGATTCGAACAAAAGCATGGGCATCTTTACCGGCCGCGTGAAAGTGACCGATCCGCGATTTAATCTGCAATCTGACAAATTAACGGTGTTCATTTCGAAGGGAGAAAATCAGGGCCTCGAAAGAGCGATCGCGGAAGGTAATGTCGGCCTCGTCCGCGACCGGCCGGATCCGAATGGTGGGCCGCCGAGCCGCGCGATTGGTCGATCCGATAAAGCGGTCTACACCGCCGCCACCGGTGATGTTGAGTTGACGGGAACACCGCGTGTGCAGGAGGGACCAAACATTCACGTGGCGACCACCCCCGACACGGTCATGATCATTAACCAGAACAGCCAATTGACCACGCACGGATCGAGTCGCACTGAGATTCGCCAGCAGCCAAAGGAAGAAACCAAGGGCGAAACGAAATCTTCCCCGTCTCCCACTTTGTCGCCCCCGCCTTTGCCGAAGCCATGATCAGCCAAACTGTGCGCGTCGCCAGCCCCAAACTGAGTTCGCCGTCTGCGGCAAAGGCGGAAACCGTCCTCACCACCGACCAGTTGGTGAAGATTTATGGCGGCCGGGCAGTGGTGGACGGGGTCAACCTGCACGTCAGCGCGGGGGAAATCGTGGGACTGCTCGGGCCGAATGGCGCCGGCAAGACGACCAGTTTTTACATGATCGTAGGACTCGTCAGGCCAAACAGCGGTCGCGTGATTTTTTCGGACACCGACGTCACCGATTACCCGATGTATAAGCGTGCGCGTCTCGGCATGGGTTATTTGCCGCAGGAGGAATCGATTTTCCGGAAGATGACGGTCGAACAAAATATCATGGCGATTTTGGAAACGCTGCCGATGAGTAAAACGGAACGGCGAAATCGTTGCGATCAACTGTTGCACCAGTTTGGCATCGAGCGGATCGCGAAAAATACGGCGCTCACGTTGAGCGGCGGTGAGAAACGCCGCCTGACGATTGCGCGTTCGCTCGTCACCAAACCGAGGTTGCTGATGCTTGATGAACCATTCAGCGGCGTCGATCCTATCGCCGTTTATGATGTGCAACAAATTATAGTTAATCTGCGCAAATCGGGACTCGCCATTATGATCACCGATCACAATGTCCGTGAAACCTTGTCGATCGTAGACCGCGCATATTTGATCTATGAGGGCCGGGTCGAGAGCGAAGGCACAAAAGATTTTCTCATCAACGATCCCATCAGCCGGCAGCTTTACCTCGGCGAACGCTTCAAGATGTAAACATTGTCATTCCGACCGAAGTGGAGGAATCTCTTGCTGTTTAGTTTCCCACTCCTCGCTTCGCTCGCGAACAGCGAGAGATGTCTCGACTCCGCTCGACATGACAAAGGGCGAGGGGCGCGCATAGCTGATTCGGCGTCCACTCTTTTGGTTGATCCGAATTAAGATGCCGATACAGTCCGGCCAGGGCAATGGAGTTTGCCATCCCGAAGGGGAAAATCGCCCGAGCTAATAACTCCTACTAACGCCGAAAGGCAATGGTCGGAGTTTTTTTATGCTCAATAGCAATTTGGGTGATCCCAGGCAGTCTGATCGAAAGAAGAACGCGCGATCGGTTTGCGATCCGTTCGCGCTGCCATTTGAAGCGTTTTCACGCAATTAAAGGGAGAAGATCTCATGCTGAATAACATCTGGTTTATTGCCGCGATCTGGATGGGACTGGCGCTTGCCGGCAGTTTAATTTCGATTTGGACGGGAATTTCTGTGGCGTTGGTTGAGATCCTGGTCGGAGTGGTGGTTGGCAACATCGCATTGGGGTTCGAGGGCGGTACCCTCCAGATCGGCATCGCCGGTGGTAACATCGATGCGGGGCAACTGCACCATGTCCTGCAATCGACGGAGTGGACAAACTTCCTCGCCATGCTCGGCGCCGGCGTGCTCACATTTCTTGCGGGCGCTGAAATTGATCCGCACTCGCTTAGAACTAATTGGCGAGCAAGCGTGCTGATCGGGGTTCTCTCCTTTGCGATCCCGTTCGCCGTCGTCTGGTTTGCTGTGCAGTTCGTCTTTGGTTGGTCACTGCATCAGGCGCAAATCGCCGGGATTGCGCTGTCCACGACATCAGTTGCGGTCGTTTACGCCGTTATGATCGAAGGCGGTCTTAGCGACACATCGATGGGCAAGATGATCCTGGCTGCGTGCTTCGTCACCGATCTTGGGACGGTGCTCGCGCTTGGTGGTCTGTTTGCCAATTTCGACATCTGGCTGCTCGTGTTCGTTGTAGTCACCGTGATCGTTTTGTGGTTCATGCCGAGATGGACGCAGTCCATCATCACACGATTGGGCGCCACGCGTGTGAGCGAGCCAGAGGTAAAATTTATTTTCTTCGTGCTGTTTTTTCTCGGTGGCCTCGCTACGACCGCGAAAAGCGAGGCGGTCTTGCCCGCATATCTGGTTGGACTGGTGGTCGCCGGAGTTTTCTACCGCGATAAGACGCTGATGCATCGGATGCGCAGTACCGCCTTCGCGATGTTTACACCATTCTACTTTATTAAAGCTGGACTTTACGTGTCCATACCGGCGCTCTGGTCCGGTCTCTTGATCATTGGCGCATTCTTGCTTTTGAAAATGCTCACAAAAACTGTGGGCGTCTTTCCCCTGGCGAGACTGCACTACATGCGGTCGCGTGAGGCGACTTACACCACGCTGCTCATGGCGACCGGTCTAACGTTTGGAACGATTTCGCATTGTTTGGATTGCAAAACCACATCATCGACCAGGCGCAATATACGATTCTGGTCAGCACAGTCATCTTGAGCGCATTTGTTCCCACCCTCGTCGCTCAGAAATTTTTTCAACCGAGCCTCGAGACAATGCATGCGTGGGGGCGAATCTATCGCCAAAAGATCAAGGCATCTGCCTTTAGCATTATGAGTGTCGAGGATTTGAATCATGATGGATGAGCGCGACATTCGCTCGGTTACGACCGACTACGACGGATCGCCTCCAGCTTCTTTTGCGGTCAAACTGGCGCATTAGCCACGGCTGGGCATTACACATAAACGCACAGCTTCCATCGTGGGGCCAAAATGCGTGATGGCTATTGGAAATTGCGCGTGATTGACGTTAGAAGTTAAGTCTTCATGGCGCAGCAAAGCGGGACCCAAACGATTACATCGACAAGCGATCAGCAAAAGAGCGTCCCGGTGGTTACGGTCGAGAGCTTTTATAATTCTCATGCCGAGCAGCTGCTGATGAAATTGGACGGGCCGCGCGTGGGCTTTCACCGGAAAATTCGCGAGCCCACGATTAACCGTCCGGGTCTGGCGCTCTCGGGATTCTACACTTATTTCGCGGAGAAGCGCGTGCAGGTCCTGGGCGCAGCCGAGCATTCCTATGTAAAGAGCCTGGCTCCAAAAGCCCGGGTGCGGCGGTTTCGGGCGTTGTGTGCCCGCAAAATTCCATGCCTCGTTGTCTCGCGCGGATTCCATCTCGATCCGGCAATGCTTGCGGTTGCAGCCGAAGAGAAAATCGCGGTGTTCCGCACGCCGATGATTACAATGAAGTTTATTAACGCGGCGACCATCGCGCTTGAAATGGATTTTTCGCCAACGATCACTGAGTTCGGCAGCATGGTAGACATTTTGGGCGTGGGCGTTTTGATTCGCGGCGCCAGCGGCATCGGTAAAAGCGAATGCGTCCTTGGCTTGATCGAGCGCGGCTACAGCCTCGTAGCTGATGACGTCACACGGATCACTTCGTTGGAAGGGCGCGAGCTGATGGCGACGGCGCCAGAGTTGACTCGCAATCACATCGAGGTTCGCGGGATCGGTATTATTAACGTGGCTTCCGTCTTCGGGATTGGCAGCATTCGCATTGAGAAGCGCCTCGACCTTGTTGTCACACTGAAGGACTGGCAGGAGGTCGAGGCGGTTGACCGGATCGGGCTTGATCGCGAATTTTACGAGATTCTTGGCCTTGAGGTGCCGCATTTGACAATTCCGGTGCGACCAGGGCGCGATATGGCGCGTCTGATCGAAGTCGCGGCGATGGATCAAAAATTGAAGGGACTCGGTCACAACAGCGCGATCGAGTTTAACACCAAGCTGCTCAATTTAATGGAGCAGAAGGAGTGACGTGATGGGTTTATTGAGTCGAAGAGCGAATCGCGCCGCGTCCAGCCAGAAGATCGAGAAGGAAATTTCAATTGTGAATCGACTCGGGCTTCATGCGCGACCGGCAGCGATGTTTGTGCGGATCGCAAGCCGCTATCGCTCGGAAATTTGGGTGGCAAAGGAGGGCGAAGAGGTAAATGGCAAAAGCATCATGGGCTTGATGATGCTGGCAGCGGGGCAGGGATCGAAGCTGCGCATTCGTTGTGAAGGCCCGGATGCTGATCAAGCTATCGAGGAACTCGAGCAGTTAATTAACGCGCGCTTCAACGAAGATTGACTCCGAAAGTTTCTCGAGTTGGAGCTCCGAAGGCTTCGCAAGTTGACATCCCTATTACTCTCGCAGGTGGATGAACGAGCAAAACGCGCGGAAGGAAATCAGGTTTGAAGGAGCGGGCGTTTCCCCGGGGATTGCCCGAGGGACAGTTCATGTCGTGCGAGACGACCTCGACGACGTCGCGCGTTACCGTATCGCGCCCTCGCAAATCACGGACGAAATCGGACGGTTTGAAGCCGCGCTTATTCAAACACGGATGCAGATTCTCGAGATGCAACAGCGCATCGCGGAATCGATTGGAGCAAAAGACGCGGCCATTTTCGACGCCCATCTTCTCGTGGTCGAAGACCGCACCTTGATCGATGAAGTACTGCGGAAACTCGAAACCGATCTTTGCAATGTCGAATGGGTTTTTCAGGAAGTTGCCACCAGTTACGCTGAAACTTTAAACAAGATCGACGATCCCTATTTGCGTGAGCGCGCGCTTGATATTCAGGACGTGACGAAGCGGGTGATTCGAAATTTGCAAGGGAAAGCCCCCAAAGCATTTCTTGGTCTGAGTGAGCCGCACATTCTCATTGCACACAATCTCACGCCGTCGGACACGGCGACCATGAACAAGGATCGCGTGCTCGGGCTCGCCACCGATCTCGGCAGTCGCACGTCACATACCGCGATCATGGCGCGTTCGCTTAACATCCCCGCGGTGGTCGGTTTACACGATATCACAGAAAAACTTGAGACCGGTCAGCATGTGCTGCTCGACGGGACCAATGGATTGGTCATTGTCGATCCAACGTCCGAGACGCTGGCGCGTTACGGCGAAATCGAATCGAGGAGGGTCAAGGTCGTGGCGCAACTGAAAGCCCTTCGCAAAACCAAGTCTACTACTCGCGATGGGCGGCACATCGTCCTCTCGGCCAACATCGAGCTTCCAGATGATGTCGATGCCGTTGCAGCCAACGGCGCAGAGGGAATCGGGCTTTATCGCACCGAGTTCCTTTATTTGAACCGCAACACTTTGCCGACAGAAGATGAACAATATGAAACTTATCGAAAAGTAGCGGAGCGCGTTCGGCCCGATCCGCTGATCATTCGAACGTTCGATCTTGGCGGGGACAAGCTGGCCCCCGGAACCGTAGATATCAGCGACGAGATGAACCCTTTCCTTGGCTGGCGCGCTATTCGTTTTTGTCTCGAGAACATCGACATCTTCAAGACCCAGTTACGCGCCATTCTTCGCGCGAGCGCCATCGGCAATGTGAAGATTATGTTTCCGATGATCTCTGGCCTGGATGAATTGCGTCGCGCGATTTCGATCTTGAATGATTGCAAAAGCGATTTGCACGCCTCGAAGATCGACATCGGCGAAAAAACTGAAGTCGGCGCGATGATTGAAATTCCCAGCGCCGCCATTTCTGCCGATGCACTGGCGCGCGAGGTTGATTTTTTCAGTATTGGAACAAACGATTTGATTCAGTACGCGCTCGCCGTCGATCGCGTGAACGAGAGGATCGCGCATCTCTACGAGCCGACCCATCCAGCGGTGCTGCGCTTGCTCAAAATGATCGCCGATGCGGCGCATGCGCACCACATCTGGGTCGGTGTTTGCGGCGAAATGGCCGGAGATATCGCTCTCATACCGCTTTTGCTCGGTTTGAGCGTGGACGAATTGAGCGCGAGCGCCACGCTCGTACCACGAGTCAAGCGCGCGGTCCAAAGTCTGACCATTCCCGAATGTCAGCAGCTTGTCAGTGAAGCGCTCAAGCTTGAGACGCCATCGGAGATTCTGGCGCGCTGCTTGGAGTTAGCGGACAAGCGCTACGGCGATTTGCTGGGTTGATGTAGAGGCGCGTCTCCTCACGCGCAGGACCTCGCTAGATTTGCGGCCAAGGTCAGCCGCCACTACACCAATTACTCTTCTGCTTCGGTCTCGGGATCGGGCTTTAGACCCTCTTCCTCCATTTTGCGCAAGACGTCGCTCATATCGTCCACCTCATCCCAAACATCTTGGCTTACATAAATGGGCGCCTTTTGCTGGGTCGCCATCGCGATGCAATCGCTCGGTCGACCATCAAGCTCGATGATTTTTCTTTGGTGCAATTCGTTTTCGACACGAATGATGACACGGGCGTAATAAGTTGCATTCTTGAGATCATTGATGATGACTCGCTCCACCTTCGCGCCGAGGGCGGTCATCAGATGCCCGATAAGATCATGGGTGAGGGGGCGCTCTTTGGTAATCTGGCGCATGAACATGGTAATCGCGCTGCCCACCGTTTGATCGACGTAAATGATGAACACTTTATCGTTATTTCCGATAAACACCGCGCACCCACCACTTGTCGGCAAGACTGCCCTCACTTGCACCTCGATCACCGTTTTGTTCATCTGGTGAACGGTACCCGTCCGAGGGTGAAAAACAAGCAGGGTGGATCGGATCCACCTGCTACCAGATTACGCCATGTTAAGTGGCAGGTGGAAGGGCCCATTAGCTTGGTACCGAGCAAGAAATTTTTCAAGTGGACTTGCATGTTCGACGCGCTGATTGAATGTGCGCTTTGCGGCTTGCGGCCGCATGACGAATTGAAATGAAAACCGAGTGGGACGTTGAGTCCGCTATCGCCACTTACAATGTGGAGGGATGGGGCCGCGGTTACTTTACAATCAACGCCTCCGGGAACGTCGAGGCGCGTCCACTCCAGGAAAACGGCGGTTGCATCGACCTTCTCGAAGTTGTAAACGAAGCGCGCAACCGTGGGCTCGGCTTTCCGCTGGTAATTCGGTTTCAGGATTTGCTCCGGCACCGCGTCGAATCGGTTAATCGCGCCTTTCAAACCGCGATGTCTGAGTTTGGTTATCGCAATGAATATCGCGGCGTTTTCCCGATCAAGGTCAATCAATTGCGCGAAGTCATCGAAGAGATTATCGATGCCGGCCTGCAGTTTCACTTCGGATTGGAAGCCGGCAGCAAACCGGAACTGGTCGCTGCGCTCGCCATGCACAAGGATCCGGAAAGCCTGATCATCTGCAACGGTTACAAAGATCCTGCTTTCATTCGTATTGCGCTGCTTGGGCGCAAACTTGGCAAGTCGGTTATCATTGTCATCGAAAAGCTGGAAGAGCTTGAGCAAACCATTCGCACTTCAAAAGAAGTCGGCGTCGAACCGGACATCGGCATTCGCGTTCGCTTGCACACCAAAGGGTCCGGTAAATGGTCGCCGAGCGGCGGCGAAAACGCGAAGTTCGGCCTCGATACGACCAATCTCGTTGCTGCAAGTCAGATATTGAAAGACGCCGGTCTGACACATTGCCTCAAACTTGTTCATTTCCATGTCGGATCGCAGGTACCAGATATCTCGACGATCAAGCGCGCCGTGCGGGAAGCGGCCCGCTATTACGCCAAGCTCGCTAAACTGGGCCACCACCTCGGCTATCTCGATGTGGGCGGGGGTCTCGGCGTCGATTACGATGGTTCGCGCAGCGATTTCGACAGTTCCACCAATTATTCCCTCCAGGAATATGCTAACGACGTCGTTTGGAACATCATGGACGTGTGCGATTCCGAAGGCGTCGCGCATCCCGCAATCGTGAGCGAAGGGGGACGCGCGATTGTCGCGCATCACTCCGTGCTCGTGATGGAGGCGTTCAGTTCCATCGAGAGAACGGCGCCGAAACTCAAGGTCGAGGCGAGTGAAAAAGATCACAAACTTGTGCGCGATATCCTCGATGTGAAACAGCGACTGAAGCGCGGCAATAGGATTGAGAGCCTGCATGACAGCCAGCAAATTAAGGAAGAATCGCAGCAAATGTTCGATCTCGGACTGCTCGATCTGGAATCGAAAGCGAAGATCGAGACCGTTTACTGGCAGCTCGCGCAGCAGCTCGTGAACATGCATCGCGGTCTGCGCTTTGTGCCGGAGGAAGTAAAGCAGCTTGAGATTTCACTGGGGGATCAATACATCTGCAATTTTTCCGTCTTTCAATCCTTGCTCGATCATTGGGCGCTCGGCCAACTTTTTCCGATTATGCCGATCCATCGGCTTACCACTGCGCCCGATCGCAACGGCATGAT
>Ga0070697_100001802_pt1 | contig 16347 bp, 16 predicted proteins | sample KBSK1501metaG_FD_65475 | JGI IMG/M metagenome (GOLD analysis project Ga0070697, IMG submission 65475) | Corn, switchgrass and miscanthus rhizosphere microbial communities from Kellogg Biological Station, Michigan, USA - KBS K1-50-1 metaG | ecosystem: Host-associated > Plants > Roots >...
TGGCGTTGGGCCTTTTTCGTGAACCTGCCCTTCGCGCTGATCCTGCTGGCGCGCGGAAACCGCGTTCTGGCTGAATCGCGAGACACGGACGTCGAGGGCGTACCAGACGCGGTCGGAATCCTGCAGCTGATCGCCGGGATGGCCCTCGTGGCGCTCGCGGTCGTCCGCGGCCGAGACTGGGGACCGAGCGTGGCAGTGGCATGCATCGCGGTGGGAATTGCTCTGCTCGTCCTCTTCGTCCGCCGCTCCAGCCGAGTCGCTTTCCCCGCGCTCGACGTGACCCTCTTCGAGGTCCCGAGCTTCCGATACGCCAACCTCGCCACTCTGGTCTACGGAGCGACCTTCTCGGCCATGTTCCTCGGGTCGGTGCTCTTCCTGACGAACGTCTGGGGCTATTCGACTGTTCGGGCAGGTCTCGGAATCACGCCCGGGCCCCTGGTCGTGATGGCGGTCGCGCCTCTGGCCGGCCGCCTGGCCGCGCGGCGAGGGCATCGAGTGTTAGTGATCCCCGGCGGAATCCTCTTTGCCCTGGCCTTTCTGGTTCGATACATCTCCACCAGCCCGACGCCCCACTACGTCAGCGAGTGGCTGCCGCCCATGATCGCGTCGGGAGTCGGCGTGGGTCTCGTGTTGCCCTCGCTCGCGGGAGCGGCGGCTTACAGTCTTCCGGCCAACCGGCTCGCGGTTGGCAGCGGAGTCAACCAGGCCCTGCGGCAGGTGGGCGGGGTGCTCGGCGTCGGCCTCGTTGTCGCGCTCGCGGGCCGGGCGCACGGCGCAGAAGCCCTGCCGGTATTCAAGCTGATTTTTCTCCTGCTCGTGCTCGGCGGCTTCATTACGGCCGCGATCTCCGCGGCCATCGATACACGACCGAGGTCACTATGAACAGAGGAATTGCGCTCCTTCTCTCCGCGGCTCTCCTGACGGGCTGCGCCGTGGGTCCGGACTACAAGCGGCCGGCCGTCACGGTTCCCATGGCAATCCGCGGCGCTCCGGCTACGGAAGCGGCGCAAGCGGCTTCGCTGGCCGACAGGGCCTGGTGGGAAGTCTTCAGCGACGAGGGGCTGAAGTCGCTCATCGACGAAGCGCTCAAGAACAACTTCGACGTGCGCGTCGCGGCCTGGCGCGTGGAGGAGTTCCGGGCGCGCGCCGGGATCGCCCGTTCCGAGCTTTACCCGCAGATCCAGTATCAAGGAGGATGGTCGCGCGGCCGCCAGTCGGAGTTCCTCCAACCCGGCTCGACCCCGGCGAATCTCCACGACGTCAACCTCGGGCTTTCCTGGGAGATCGATCTGTGGGGACGCATCCGGCGCCTCTCCGAAGCGGCTCTCGCCCAATACGCATCGACTGAGGACGCACGCCGCGGGGTGCTCCTGTCTATCGTGTCCGAGGTGGCGCAGTCCTATTTCGAGCTCTGCGAGCTCGACACGCGCCTCGCGATCGCGCGCCGGACGACGGAGGCCTTCCAGGGAACTTACGATCTTTTCAGTCGTCAGCTCGCGGGCGGCATCGCTTCTCAGCTCGAGGTTTCCCGCGCCGAGGCCGCTCTTCGGACCGCGTCGGCGACGATCCCGGATCTGGAGCGGCGGATCGTCGCGCAGGAGAACCTGATCTGCTTCCTCCTCGGCCGCAACCCCGGGCCGATCCCGCGCGGCGCCAGTTTGACGGAACAGGCGCTTCCACTCGACGTGCCCGCGGGGCTTCCGTCGGCACTCCTCGAGCGGCGCCCGGATGTACGTGAGGCCGAGCAGCAGCTCGTATCGGCCAATGCCGAGGTCGGCGCCGCGCTGGCCAGTTTCTTCCCGAGGATCAGTCTGACCGGTGCGGCGGGCGGCGTGAGCCCGCAGGTCTCCGACCTCTTCGGCGCCGGGAAGATGTGGTCGATCGGCGCGGGGCTCGCGGGCCCGCTCTTTTCGGGCGGCCGCTTAAACAATCAGTACGACGCGAACGTGGCTTTCTTCGAGCAAGCCAAAGCCCGATACGAATCGGTCGTGACGCGCTCCTTCGGCGAAGTCTCGACCGCGCTCTCCGCCTACCAGGAGCTCGCGGCCGCCGAAGGCGAGCAGGCGCGCTCCGTCGCCGCCTACCAGGACGCGGTTCGGCTGGCGAACATCCGCTACAGCGCCGGGCTGTCGAGCTACGTCGAAGTTCTGGACGCCGAGCAGCAGCTCTTTCCCGCGGAGAACGGCCTCGCGCAGACGCGCCTGGCCCGGCTGGAGGCACTCGTTGCGCTTTACAAGTCTCTGGGCGGCGGCTGGCCGCTCGAGTCCCGGCAGGCGTCCCGATGAACGATCAACCAGAGAAGACGGTTAGAAGAAATCACGAGGAGGACCCAATGGATCTCTATGGACCCAAGCAACTGGTGGACAGCTTCCGCACGGTGCGCAAGAACACGATCCTGATAGCCGAAGACATCCCGGAAAAAGACTACGGTTTTCGTCCCACGCCGGAGAGTCGTTCCGTGGCGGAAACGCTCGTTCATATTGCGTCCCTGTCGCAGGCCGATCGCTTCCTCCACGAGGGAGAGCGCCTCTCGTCGCTCGAGGGCTTCGACTTCGGGACGCTCCTTGAGAAATCGGAGATCGAGGAGAACCGCCCGAAATCCAAGGACCAGATCATCGATTTGCTGCGCGCGGACGGAGAGCGCTGGTCTCAGTGGGTGGGGAGTCTGCCCGAAGCGCTCCTGGCCGAGCAGGTGCGGATGCCGGGCGGCGCCTCGAAAAGTCGTTTCGAAATGCTGCTCGGGACGAAAGAGCACGAAATGCATCACCGGGCGCAGCTCACGGTGGTCGAGCGATTGCTCGGCATCGTGCCCCACCTCACTCGAAACCGTCAGGCACGGCGCGCGGTCACGGGCGAGGCCGCGACCCAGCAGGCGCCCTGAAAGGCGCGAGAGCCGCCGGGGCCGGATTCTCAACGACGGTCGTATGACGTCGATCGGAAGCTCCGGCGGCCGCGCACCCGAAACCTGGCGTCTCCGGGAGACGTATGGGGGACGGCGACGGCAACACGCTCGGACGAGCTGCGGTCCATTCCAGCTTTCACCATTTCGCCGACCACAACTGGGACAACCGAAAAGGCGCTCCCTCATTCGTGACGGAACCGGAAGGGACGGGCATGATTTCGAACCCGCGAGCGGCCGCCGACATTCGAGCCTACGTCGCAAACCTCGCCGGCTGGCTCGCGCCGGATCGACAGACCGCTTCCTCCTCGTGAATTTCTTGCTCGAGTGAGCGGCAGCTGGCGGTCGCCCTGTCGCCGGCGGCGGGCCGAAAGAGCTGGGAATGCGGCTCGGGTCCCCGAGGTTGCGTTGTCCGAAGCAACGAGGAGGCCCGATGCGCGCCCGCAATCTCCTTTCCCTTCTTTGCGCCTGCGTTTTGACCTCGACCGCTCTTGGGCAGCAATCGACGACTCCGGTACCCGCTGCTCCGGCAGCGCCGGACGACGTCCGAATGATCCGCTACAAGATCTCGGCCGGAGATCTGCCAAGCGCGGAATCCATCCTGGAATACCACCGGATCGAGAAGGGTGAGGACGGCGACTACCTGCTCGGCCTCGCCTGGGTCGCGCGCGGCGCCGTACTGATGGGCGACTGGAAGGCGGCGACGAGTTACGCGGCTGCGGCCCGCGAGGCCGCGGAGGCGAAGTTGAAAACTCCGGCCGACTATGACGCAAACCGGGAGGCGGTCTACGCGCTCGGCACATCGATCGAGGTGCAGGCGCAGGCCCTCGTGGCGGCCGGCAAGAAGGCCGAGGCGATCCGTTATCTCGAGGAGAGCTCTCGGGCGCAGGAGAAGGCGCCCTACAACCTGCGGGCGCGAATCTGGAAGCGCCGGAACCAGATCGAGCTCGAGGGCAAGCCGGCCCCCGCCATCGTGGCCGAGGACCACGTGGGAGCCGCGGTCCCGTCGCTCGAATCCCTCCGCGGAAAGCCCGTCGTGCTCTTCTTCTGGTGGGAAGCCTGCGGCGACTGCAAGATGCAGGCGGCGGCGTTTCGCCGGACCGTCGAGAAATACGCTCCGAAAGGCGTCGCCTTCCTCGCGCCGACACGCTTCTACTCGGCCGACCGAAACGAGGAGAAGCAGAGGATCGAGAAATCCTGGAAGGAGGTCTACGCTCTGCCCGATTCCGTTGCCGCCCCGATCAGCAATGAAGCCATGCTCCGCTACGGCGTCTCTGCGACCCCCACTTTCGTGTTCGTCAACCGGAAAGGCGTTGTCGTCCGCTACTCACCGACGCGGATGACGGAAAACCGCCTGACCTCGGCCATCGAAGACCTCCTGCGCTGATCGAGAAACTTCTCTCCCCGTAGTAGGAGTAGGAAATTTGTGAGAGTCGTCATCCTCGGAGCGGGCGGCGTCGGCGGCTACTACGGCGGAGCAATCGCTCGCGCCGGCCACGACGTCCGGCTCTTTGCGAGGGGCGCGCACCGGGATGCGATTCGATCCAGAGGGCTCGAGGTCCGCGAGCCGGAAGGCGCCTGGACGGTCCAGGTCCTCGCGACCGATGACGCGGCGGAGCTCGTCCCGGCGGATCTGGCGGTCGTCGCCGTCAAGAGCTATTCCGTCTCCGAGATCGCGCCGGTCGCTCGCCGGCTCGCGGAGGCCGGCGCGATCGTCCTTCCACTCTTAAACGGCGTCGAGGCGTTCGAGTCTCTCGGTGCGGCCGGCGTCGCGCCCGAGCAGATGCTCGCCGGCCTGACGGTGATCAGCGCCGAAAGAACGGCGCCGGGCGTCGTGACCAGGAAAAGTGACTTTCGGAGCGTCGCTGTCGGCGAGCGTGCGGGGGGTTTGTCGGAGCGCGCCGAGCGCGTGGCGGCTCTCTTCCGGGAAGCGGGAGCCGATGCCCGTCCCTCGGAGAACATCGAGGCCGATCTCTGGCGGAAATTTCTTTTCCTCGCGACGCTGGCCGCGGCCTGCGGCCTGGCGCATGCCGCGATCGGACCTGTTCGCGCCGCGCCGCTCGGGCCCCTGCTGCTGGACCGCGCGGCGCGCGAAATCGGCGCCGTCGCCCGGGCGAGGGGCGTTAACGTGACCGGCCGGGACGAGGAGGAGGTCCTCGCGCGAATCGCGAATCTTCCGGGCGGAATGAAGCCGAGCTTCCTTCTCGATCTCGAGCGAGGAGGCCCCAACGAGCTCGACATCTTGAGCGGCGCCGTCTCCCGTTTCGGAAAGGCTGCCGGCATCTCGACGCCGATTCACGATACCGCCGTGGCCGCGCTCTCCGCCGGGCGATGAGCTGGAGCGGATGTCTCGGCAACGGCGCCGACGATTCCATCACTGCTTCGGCTCCGGAGCGCTGATCCAGCGGGAGATCCGCCACGCCCCGTCGGGCTGGCGCCGCCAGACCTCGAAGCTCTTGACCGTCTCGACGGTCGTCTCGCCCGGGGTCACCTTGGTCGTGAACTTCCACACGTCTCTCACCACGGCCAGCGAGCCGGCAACCAGGACTTCCTTGATCTCGAGCTCGTATTTCGTTCGGGGCTCGCCGGCGCGGGCGGCGTTCTCGGCCTCGCGGGCGTAAGTGTCGTCCGGCGAGCCGGGATACCAGCCGATCAAGTCCGGCGCCCACACCTTCAAGGCGGCTTTCCAGTCTCCGCGGTTGGCGGCCTCCATCCAGCCCGCGAGCGCCTGCCGGATGTCCGCTTCGGCTCTCGCCTCCTCCGGATTCTCAGCGCCGCGGGCGATCGAGGCCAGGAGGAACGTGAAGGCGAGTAATCCCGTGCGCCGTATCATTTCGGTCTCCTTGGCTTTCTCACTTAACAATATATATATTGTATAACCTACGGCGTTCCGGATTTCCGGTGCGGCACACGCGGAGTCACGAACAGGGGATCGACTTGCCAGCGGCCGTCAGAGCGGACGAGCCGCGCCAATGCGAATGCCGGGGGGAGAACGGCCGGACTGACGCCGATGAGACAGGCCTCCTCGACGCTCGGCATCCCGCCCGGCGGTCCTCCCGCCGTCGGCGAGGCGGCACAAGTCTGTTCCCAGAGACGTACGGTCACGAAGGCGCTCTCTCCGTGCGCCGGGACGGCGAGAGTGGCGCGACACGGGAGTGAGACCTGCTCGCCGCGGCGGTCGATCGCGTGACCGGGTTCCACCACGACGCGGCCGCCGCCGGAATCCCCGGGCTCGACCCGGACCGAGAGGCCGGACACGACGCCATATCCGAGCACGGCGCGGTTCAAGCGGCGCAGTTTCTCGCGGTGATACTGCTGCTCGGCAGCGAACGTTGCCGCATCGAGCAGCTGGCCGTTGAAGAAGAGCGGCCGTTTCAGGCTTTCACCGTCCGGCTCGCAGGCCTGGCCGATTGCCGCCAGGGCGACGGCTGCCCGTCGCGCCGCGGCGCGTCCCCGTTCGGGGATCTCGCCGGTGCGGAAGACGAGGCCTTCCGCGACGAAGGCGAACACTTCGAGGAGCGTGACTCCCGGATCGGATTCCGCGGGATCGGTCCATTGGGGGACGGACGACTGCATCGCCTTGCGGAAACCGGCGGCGAGCGATTCCAGCGCCGCGCGATCAATCCAGGTCGGAACCCCCGGGATCGGTTTGACCCCGGAGTCCATCTCTTCCACGTAGACGCCTGGAGACAGATATTCCGGCATCGCAGCCTCCTCGGTGGCCCTGTGCGCCAAACGAAGCAATGACTGAATCCAGAATGATAGTGGCGAATCTCCGGCCGCCGCGACCCTCGTCGTGGCCTCCGGTTCAACTCTACCCGTTGCCGATATATCCGGTGTGGATATAATCCCGCCATGACGGAGCAGACGGAGCTCGAGGAAATTCTCCCCCTGCCAGAGGCCGCGCTTCACATTCTCATGGCGCTCGCCGAAGACGACAGGCACGGGTACGCGATCATCCAGGACGTCGCGCAGCGCACGCGCGGGGAAGTCAAGCTCGGCCCTGGGACTCTGTACCGCTCCATTCAAAGGATGCTCGAGCAGGGTTTGATCGAGGAGACCCGCGAGCGGCCCGCCCCCGAGCTTGACGACGAACGGCGCCGCTACTACCGCATCACGCCGCTGGGCAAGGCCGCCGCGCGCGCGGAGGCCCGGCGCCTGGCGGGCCTCGTCCGGCTCGCGCGCGCCAGCGGTTTCGCGCCGAAGGCGACCTGATGCGCGTCTACCGTCTGCTCCTCCATCTCTATCCCTCTTCGTTCCGCGCGGAGTACGGCGAGGAGATGCGCGCGATCTTCACAAAGAAGTGGCGAGAGGCTTCGAGCGCGCTGCCCTGGCTGGCGCTCTTCCTGTCCGCCTTTGCCGACGTGCTCGGCAACGCCCTCCGGGCGCACGCGGAGCTTCTGCGGCAGGACATGCGCTACACGCTGCGGACGCTCGCCCGGTCGCCGGGCTTCGCGGCGACCGTCATCGTCGTGACCGCGCTCGGTGTCGGCGCGACGACCGCGACGTTCTCGATCGCTGACCACGTGCTCCTGCGGCCGCTCCCCTTCCGCGATCCGAATCGGCTGGTCAAGCTGTGGCAGAGCGACTCCCACCTCAGCTACCGCAATGAGCTTTCGCCCGCAAACTACCGAGATTGGAAGCGCCTCTCGACCTCATTCGAGGCGATGGGGACCTACGGGTCGCTCTCCGCGAACCTGGTCGGGGAGGGAGAGCCGGCGCGCGTCTCCGGCGCCGCCGTCGAAGTAGACCTCTTCGCCGTGCTCGCTGCCCGGCCGGCGTTGGGCCGTTCCCTCGTGGCCTCCGACAACCGCGCGGGCGCGCCGGGCGCCGTGATCCTGAGCGATGGGCTGTGGAGAACACGCTTCGGCGGCAATACCGGAATCCTCGGCCGCAAGATTCTGCTCGACGACGAGCCCTTCACCGTGGTCGGGGTCATGCCGCGCGGCTTCGACTTCCCGACCCGCGACGCAGAGCTGTGGACGGCGATTCGACTGAACGAGCAGAATTACGCCGACCGCGGAGATACCTGGCTCTACGCCGTGGCGAAGCTGAAGCGCGGCGTGGCCCTCGAGCAAGCGCGAAACGAGATGCGCTTGATCTCGGCGCAATTGGAGCGCGCGTATCCGAAGGAGAATGCCCGCGTCGAGGCGATGGTCAATCGCTTGCGCGACGAGATCTCCACACAATCGCGCTTGCTGATCACCGCTCTCTTCGGCGCGGCGCTCGGCGTTCTTCTCATTGCCTGCACGAATCTGGCGAACCTGCTGCTCGCGCGGGCGCTCGCGCGCCGCAAGGAGCTCGCGGTGCGGACCGCGATGGGTGCGGGCCGGCAGCGGCTCGCCCGGCAGCTCATCACCGAGAGCCTGATTCTCGCGTTCGCCGGGGGCGTCCTGGGTCTGGCTCTCGCCGCAGCGGCCGTGCCGTTGGCCGCGAGCTTGATTCCGCACTCGCTTCCGATCTCGGAGGTTCCGCGCATGGACCTTTCGATGCTCCTCTTCGCGCTTTTCTTGACAGGTGTGACCGGCATCGGGTTCGGAGTGACTCCCGCGCTGCGCGCCTGCGCCGCAGCCGAGACGGGCGCTCTGCGGGAAGGCCCGCGCGTCGGCGTCGAGCGCCGCACCGAGCGCCTCCGCGCGATGCTCGTCGTCGCCGAGGTGACCGCGTCGGTCGCGCTGCTGATCGGCTCGGGTCTGCTGCTGCGCGCGCTCTGGCGCCTCCAGTCGGTCGATCCGGGTTTCCGCTCGGCGAGAGTCCTGACGATGCGCACGACTCTGCCGCTGCCACGTTACGCGCAGACACAGCGGCGCGTGGTCCTCTACCGGCGGGTTCTCGCGGACATTCGAGCCCTGCCGGGCGTCTCCAACGCGTCCTACACGAGCGGTCTGCCGATGGTCATGCGCGGAGGAATCTGGGGGGTCACCCTCGAGGGGCAACCGGAGGACCGCACGGAGGCGCGCCCGGTGAGTCTCCGGTTCGTGACGCCGGGGTACTTCGATACCTTGAAAATCCCCAGACTCGCCGGCCGCGACGTCGCGGAGACCGACACGCATGAGGCTCCGTTCGTCGCCGTCGTGAGCGAATCGCTGGCCCGACGATGCTGGCCGGGAGAGAACCCGCTCGGACGGCGGATCAAGGTCGCGACCAAGAATCGGGAAGTCGTGGGCGTCGTCGGAGACGTGCGCGTCCGCGGCCTCGAGCAGACGAGCGAGCCGCAGGTCTACCTTCCGTACCAGCAGGTCGACGACAACGCGATCGTCGGATACATCCCCAAAGACCTGGTGGTTCGGATCACCTTGCCGCCGGCGGCTCTCTTACCCGCGATCCGCGCCACGGTCGCGAAGGCAGATTCGCAACTCCCCATCTCCGCCGTCCGCATGCTTTCCGACATCATCGATGACGATACGGCGCCGCGGCAGGTCCAGCTTCGCGTGCTCGTCGGTTTCGCCGTGGTCGCGTTCCTCCTCGCGGGCATCGGGATCTACGGGCTTCTCGCGGTCACCGTCTCGCACCGCGCGCGGGAGATCGGTGTGCGCATGGCGCTCGGGGCCGGAGCCGGCACGATTCTGCGGATGGTCCTGCGGCAGGGGACAGTGCTCGCCGCCGCCGGCGTCCTTCTGGGAGCCGGGCTCGCTTATGCCGCAGGCCGCGCGATGCAAGCGCTTCTGGCCGGCGTGAGTCCGGCAGATGTTCCGACCTTCGCGGCCGCCATCGCTCTCTCCTTCGCGATGACGCTTGTCGGGAGCCTGGTCCCGGCCGTTCGCGCCGCCCGCCTCGACCCTGTCATCATCATGCGCACCGAATAGGCCGGCGAGGAAAGGAGCCACTCAGCGCTCAGCCGTCAGCGGCGAGGGCTGGGCTTGCGCTTGAGCGACTTCGGCTCGACGGGTTTTCGCGCGAGGCTCGTGGGAGCCCGGAGGCGCCAGGCGGCGAGGAGCGCTTCCCGCGCGGTGCTCTTCTTCGCCGATTTCAGCAGTACGTTGGTAGCTCCCTGGCGTCCCCAGCCGCCCTTGACAGGCTGGAACCCTTCGGGCTCGATTTGAACAAAGAGCTCCTGCTCGTCCGGCGTGAGCTTGACCATGCCGACGCCCGAGTCCGGATAGCCCAACGTCGCGAAAACCTTTCCCCTAACTCGAAAGTCGGGATGACCCATATGCGACGACTCGACCACTTCGGGAAGATCGAGAGCCATTTTGCGAAACTCGTTCGACGTCACGAACCTCTCCTCCTGTGGATGTCCTTTCTTCACCGAAGGACGGTGCATCCTCGCTGCTCGAGTCGCGCGAGCGAGGCCGGCGTCGCCGATAGCTTGTTCCAGCGCAGATCGAGCTTTTCGAGCAAGGGCAGGTCGCCGATGCTCTCTGGGAGAGAGACGAGCCGGTTTCCGCGGAGATCCAGGAGAGTCAGGCTTGCCAGACCGCCGATCGACTCGGGAAGGGCCATGAGCTCGTTGTTCCTCAGATCGAGGCAGGCCAGTCGCGCCATCCTTCCAATGGAATCGGGGAGCGCCGCGAGGCGGTTGTTCTGCAGGCGCAGCTCCCGCAGGCGACGCAGTCGGCCGATCGATTCGGGGATCGCGGTGAGCTCATTGTTCGAGAGGTGAAGTTCTCGCAGGTCTGCCAGGTTTCCGAGGGTGTCCGGCAGGACGGTCAGGCGATTGTTGTAGAGCCTCAGCTCCTTCAGGCTCGTCAGGTTCCCGAATGCGTCGGGCAAAGACGTCAGGTCGTTGTCGGTGATGTTCAGATACGAAACGTTGACGAGGCGGCCGATCGTTTCCGGGATCGCGGCGAGCCTGTTGTTGCTCAGATAGAGAGCGCCGGAGAGGCCGGGCAGCTCCCCGAGCTCGTCGGGCAGGGTTGGCAGTTCGTTGTGACCGAGATCCAGCATCTGGAGCTGGGTGAGCCGCCCGATTTCAGGGGCGATGGAAGTCAGACGGTTTTCGGAAACGTCCAGAGTTTCGAGGCTCGTCAGGTCCCACAGGGAATCCGGCAGCGCCGTCAGCAGATTCTTTCCGATCCTCAAGTCCCGCAGCCCGGCCACGCGGGTCAAAGCTTCCGGAACCGAAGAGAATCGGTTGCGACGCAGGTGAAGCGCCTCCAGCTTTGGAAGACCCTCGATGGACGGCGGAACGTCCGTCAGCTGATTACCATCCAGGTGGAGCTCGGACAGCCGCGCCAGATCCGAAATCCAGGGCGGAAGGCTCGCGAGCTGGTTGTCGTCCAGGCGGAGAGACTCGAGGTCGACCATCCCGCGGATCGGCTCCGGCAGCTCCGCCAGCCTGTTGCCGGTCAGATCCAGTCGCCGCACGCCTCTGGATGGAGTAATGGAATCGGGAAGCCGCGACAATCCGGCATATCGAAAGGAGAGCGAGCCCGGCTTCGCGGCCATGGCGCCACTACGAGATTCCGCCGGCGCGAACGGGCTTGGAGGCCCGGGACGAGGCGAGTCGTTTCGGAGCAACGCACCGCCACGACAGCTCGAGCAATTCCTTCAACTCCTGCCGCCGGACGGTCGAGAGGCGGACGCAAATGGCCGGATAGCCCCGGTAGTGGTCCGTGATGAAGAAGGCTTTGGGGTTGGCCTGCAGGAGCGCCTCGCGGGTGTCGAAGTCGATCCGGACCGCGAGCGACGCGCCATCGTCGCGGAGGCGAAAGAAGAATTTGCCGGCGACGCGGAAGGCCGGCGTTCGATAAGAGGTGCCCTCGACCACCCCGGGCAACGCCAGGGCGAGCCGCCGCGCGACCGCAAACGTCACCGGCTGTGGCGTTTTCTTCGACGACGCTGTGGCTATTTCGCCGCCTTCCACTCCGCGAGCTTCTTCTCCAGGTCCGCCACGGCCTCGGGCGACGGCTTCGGATCGGCGTCCTTGCCGGCAAGCGCCTTTTGGGCGGCTGCAACCGCTTCCTTCTTCTTTCCCTCGTTCGCCAGCGCGCCGGCTTTTGTCGAGAGGTTCGCGAAGGTCTCTTTGATGGACAGAGACTTGTCGAGAAATGCCGCCGCGTCGGCCGGCGCGTATTTGTTGTCGTAGAGGTAGCGCGCCGCCGTCAGAGGAGTGCGCCAGTCGTCGGGCTTCGCCTTTGCCACGGCATCCTTCGCATTCGAAAGGAACTGCGCGTGGGTGTCCACGGCCAGGTTCACGAAAACCGAGAGCTTTTCCCATCTCAGAGCGAGCACCGCGGAATCCGACGTCACCTGGGGAAACCCGATCGTGAAGAGCTCGTGCATCTCGGTCGCCTGAGGCTTGACCTTCACGCGCAAGACGTCCTTTTCGGCGCTGTAATCGGCCGGAGATCCCGTCGCCTGCTTGTTGAAGATGACAATCCACTCGGTCTTGCCGGGAATCGTGAAGAGCCCGTAGGAGCCGGCCGCGAGCTTTTGCCCTTCGACCGTAGCGTCGCCGTCGAGCGTGAATTTCGTGACGGCGTTGGCGCCGGTGCGCCAGACCTGGTCGTAAGGCACGAGAGCTCCCCAGATCACGCGATCCTCTTTGCGGGTCGCGCCCTTCACATGCGGACGACTGTAGACGACCTCGACCTTCGTGACGCCGATCGTCTGCGTGACCGTGGCATTCGGGCTGGGAAGCGGCGTCTGGAGCTGGGCCCGCGCCCACGGGGCCGACGCGAGGGCGAAGAGGATGACCAGGAAGGCAGCGGAGCGTCTACGCACTCGTTCTCCTTGTGGTTGTGGCTCGTGTCTTGTGCTTCTTCCGGTGCTTGTCCCGGTGCCGAATTCTAGCGCCGGCAGAGTTGCGTCTGTATTGGGCTTCATCCATTTCTCCTGAGAGTCCAGGTCGTCATGCACCGGCGATCCTGAACGACCGTCGTTTTCAATGGATCGAGCAGAGTGCCGCCGAGCTCCATTGTCAGCCGCATCAGAAACGGCTCGTCGACAAGAAAACGCTCGGTACCGTCGGGCAATGCGAAGCGCCGTTCCTCGATTCTGGTGAAGCGCTGCTCCATCCCGATGGAGGATGCGAGGCGGCAAAAGAAGAAACCGCCCGGCTTGACCAGGCGCCACGTCCCCTCCAGCATCGCCCGAAAGTGCGGCTCGTCGCGCGCGAAATGAAGCACGGCGCTGCTCAAGACGACGTCCGCGCAGCGGTCCGGAAAGCTGTTGGACTCGATGGCCTCCGCCCGGAAGTTCGAGGCGGGAAGCCGCGGGGCGAGCCGGCCGGCGAGAGCTCGCACGCTGTCGACAGCGCCTGCATCCGGGTCGACAGCGGAGACATCGTAGTCCTGGCTCAAAAGGAAGACGAGGTTGCGTCCTTCACCGCACCCCGCATCGAAGATGGTCATCCCCGGAACAATCCTGCCGCGCAGAAGTTGATCGAAGAGGTAGATGTCGATCTGCCCGAACAACGAAGGAAGGTGGATGCTCACGAGCCGGCGATGAGAGCCGCTGCTCCAGCGCCGGCCACGACGCCATCCTGATCGCTGGACCCGCCGGAAGCGCCGATTCCGCCGACGATCTCGCCGTTGATCACGAGAGGCACGCCTCCTTCGATCGGAACAGCCCTCTCGAGAGCCAGAACACGAACGCCGGCGCCGCCGGATGCCAGCATGTCCTGAAAGACCTTCGTCGGCCGCTTGAAGAGTGCCGCGGAGCGGGACTTGGCGATCGAGACATTCACGCTGCCGGTCTGAGTCCCATCCATCTTCGCGAAGTAAACGAGCTCGCCCGACGGGTCGGTAATGGCGATCGCCATGAGCCAGCCGTTCTTCAGGGCCTCGGCGATCGCCGCCGCGCCGGCTTTCTGGGCGCTGTCGAGACTGATTGGCACTCCGTAAGGTTCGGGCATCTGTCTCTCCTCGTCAGGAAAGATGGGCGACTCCGCTCGGGGCGAACGGGATCCGTTCTTGGCTTGCGGGGTCAACCGGAGGCTTCACATCCCCGAGTCGTCCGCGGAAGGGCCGTAGATCGAGGGCACTTTCCCGCCCATGGGCCTCAAGTAGCTCGAGAGCTGCCCACGGTGATGGATCGCGTCGAAGAGAAAGCCCCAGAGCATCTCGCCGAGCGGGGACTCCCACGCGACGTTTCCGTCCACGAGAAATCGCGCCTTCTTCTCCCAGGCCGCGTCATCGAGCCGGGTCAACCGCTTTTCGAGCTCGCTCGAGTTTCGCTCGTAGGCGGCGATGGACTCCTCCAGCGTCGGGGGCGCGGGCGTCTGCACGAAATTGATCTCTCCGTGATCGGCGATCTCGCACGCATCCCCGAGCTCGGTCGCCAGCAGCCAGACGAGATCGCCGGTGCATGTCGAGCGCGGGTGCGGGCGGTACGCCAGCTGGTCCGCCGGCACCGCGCGAAGAACGCGGAGGAACTTCGGCCTTTCGTCCTTGAAGCATTTCGCCAGGTGCTCACGACTATTCATTTCTCTCCTCCCAAGCCGGCATCCTCGAGGGGCACCGGCACTTCCGAATCACGGCATTCTCGCCCAAATCCGGTCTGTTCCTCACGGGGTGACCATCGGAAGCTCGACGAAGGTCGCCTGGTCGGAAGAGCTCGAGTGGTAGATGCGCTGAACGGCCTTTCGGTAATCCCCGGGCTTGGCCCAGAAGATGTTGGTGACGAAAGTCTGCGGATTGCGATCGTAGAGGGGAAACCAGCTCGACTGAATCTGCACCATGATCTTGTGCCCCGGCAGGAAGACGTGGTTGGCCGTCGGGAGGGCAAAGCGGTAGACCAGGGGCTTGTCCGGCGTGATGGCCTTGGCCGTGTCCAGGCTCTCCCGATAGCGGCCGCGGAAGATGTCGGCCGAAACCATCAGCTGGTATCCGCCCATGCCCGGGTCCGCGGCCACTTCGTCGGGAGAAACATCGATCAGCTTGACGACCCAGTCAGAGTCCGTGCCGCTGGTCGAAGCGACCAGGTTCGCGACCGGTTGTCCGCTGATCTTCACCGGCACCGTCAGGACATCGGAGACGAACACGGCGACGTCCGGGCGGCTGGAGGCTTCGCGTTGATCGGACACGAGCCACTCGCGCCAGCTCTTCCCCTTGTCGTAGCTCGAGGGCACGACCGGGCGCGCGATGAAAGGCACCGGCTTGGCAGGGTCGGAGACGTATTCGTCGAACGCGGCGTCGCCCGGCTTTGGCGCGGCGAAGTCGAGCTTTCCGCCCGCGGCCACGTAGAGCGGCGTCGGTTTGACCGAGCAGCCGCTCAGAGCCGCGCAGCCCGCCGGCCACGCCGGCAGCCGCCGCCATGCGTTCGTGCCTGTCTCGAAGGCGACGACCGGCGGGACATCGGCTTTCGGCGAGCCGTCCTTGAGATACTGATCGAGAAACGGGCGCAGGACCTCGCGGCGGAAAGTCAGCGCGGTATCGCTGTTGAACTTGATCGCGCCCAGCGCGCTGCCTTCCCGGATCTCCTGCCCGTGGTGCCAGGGGCCCATGACCAGAAAGACCTTGTTGTTGTCCGTGTCCTTCGGCTTGATCGCCTTGTACACGGCGATGGCGCCGTAGATGTCCTCCTGATCCCAGAGGCTGTGCACCAGCATGACCGGCACCTTCAGGGGTTGCCCGGCGAGCACCTTGTCGACGGCCTGGTCGCGCCAGAATGCGTCGTAGCTGGGATGCGCGAGGAGCTTGCGCCAGAAGCCGACCTGCTCGAGACCCCGGCGGCGGCCGAGCTCGCCCGCCGAGCCCGCCTGCAGGAACATCTCGTAGTCGTCGAGATGGGTCATCCACCACTTGGCCTCCGACTCGCGCGTCGCCTCCTGGTCGTAGATATAGGACATTCCCAACTGGCGGAAGGCGCCGTTGTGGAACCAGTCGTCGCCCATCCAGCCGTCGACCATGGGATTCATCGGCACGGAAACCTTCAGGGCAGGATGCGGGTTGACGAGCGCCATCAGAGGCAGAAACCCGTCGTAGGAAATTCCGAGAATGCCGACCTTGCCGTTACTTTCCGGAACGTTCTTCACCAGCCAGTCGATTGTGTCGTAGGTATCCGTCGCGTGATCGACCGGAGTCGGATTCTGCGGTCCGTGCAGAGGACGGTTCATCACATAGTCCCCCTCGGAGCCGTGCTTACCGCGCACGTCCTGAACGACCCGGATGTAACCGCCCTCGACGATGACGTCGGTCGCATTGTCGTAGCCTTCCAGGCTCGGGCCCAGGTGAGCGCTCTCGCTGCGGGTCGTCAGCTCCTTGGCGTTGTACGGGGTCCGCGTCAGGAGGATCGGCGCGGTCTTGGAGTGAAGCGCTGCCTTGGGCACGAGGATGACCGTCTTCAACTTCACTCCGTCCCGCATCGGAATCTTCACGACGCGCCGGACGTAGTCGAAGCTCTCGGTCGCCGGCTCGAGCTTGGCCGGCGTTTCGCTCGGCAGAGCCGGATACTTCGGCGCCGGCGAGGCGGGAGCCGCGGTGGTCTGGCCCGCCGACACGTCCGCGAACAACAGAACGCAGAAGAGCGGCGCGAGAAGGTCGAGCGTCGGAAAGCGATGCGTC
>Ga0070697_100001803_pt1 | contig 16346 bp, 11 predicted proteins | sample KBSK1501metaG_FD_65475 | JGI IMG/M metagenome (GOLD analysis project Ga0070697, IMG submission 65475) | Corn, switchgrass and miscanthus rhizosphere microbial communities from Kellogg Biological Station, Michigan, USA - KBS K1-50-1 metaG | ecosystem: Host-associated > Plants > Roots >...
GAGCAGGGCATCGTCCACGTGATTGGGCCGGAGCTGGGCCTGACTCGGCCGGGCATGACCATTGTCTGCGGCGACAGCCACACCAGCACGCACGGCGCTTTCGGTGCCCTGGCCTTTGGCATCGGCACTTCGGAGATCGAGCACGTTTTGGCCACGCAGTGCCTGGTGCAGCGTAAGCCCCGGACCATGGTGATCGAGGTGAGCGGAAGATTGGCTGAAGGTGTAACTGCAAAAGATCTCGCTCTAGGCGTGATCGGGCAGATTGGAACGGATGGTGCCACCGGGCATGTGATGGAGTACGCCGGCGAGGCGGTGCGCAGGCTGTCGATGGAAGCCCGCATGACGCTATGCAACATGAGTATCGAAGCCGGGGCGCGTGCGGCCATGATTGCGCCCGACGAAACAACTTTTGCGTATCTGGAGAACCGCCGCTTCGCGCCAAAAGGCAAAGCATGGAGTAAGGCCGTTCACTACTGGGAATCGTTCAAGAGCGACCCCGGCGCTTCGTACGACAAAGTTATCGAAATCAACGCATCGGCACTGGCGCCGTTTGTTACCTGGGGGACAAATCCCGGCATGGTTGCGCCGGTGACTAGTGCTGTCCCCGATCCGGCCATTGCTCATAATGACGCGGCGCGGGTGGCAGCCAGCAATGCCCTGAACTACATGGCGCTCCGCGCCGGCACCCCGATCGCGCAAATCAATATCGATCGCGTGTTTATTGGCTCCTGCACCAACGCCAGGCTCGATGACCTGCGGGCAGCGGCGCGGGTGATTCGCGGCTACAAAGTCAGTGCGCGTGTGCACGCCATGGTGGTGCCGGGTTCGCAGGCGGTGAAGCGGGCGGCGGAGGCAGAGCATCTCGACCAGATCTTTCGCGACGCCGGTTTTGAGTGGCGTGAGAGCGGATGCTCGATGTGCCTCGGCATGAATCCAGATGTGTTGCAACCCGGCGAACGCTGCGCCTCAACCAGCAACCGCAACTTCGAAGGCCGGCAGGGCAAGGGCGGACGCACTCACCTGGTAAGTCCCGCAATGGCAGCGGCGGCGGCTGTGGCCGGGCACTTTGTTGACGTCCGCGAATGGCGGTACAAGGATTAGCGATGCAGCCTTTTCGCGTTCATAGCGGTCTCGCCGCTCCGCTCGACCGGATTAACGTTGATACCGATCAAATTATCCCTAAGCAGTTCCTGAAGCGCATTGAGCGTACCGGCTATGAAAACTTTCTCTTCTTTGACTGGCGATACGTTCCTTCCGGCGCTCCGAACACCGACTTCATCCTGAACGAGGCGCGCTACTCAGGCGCGAGCATTCTGATTGCCGGAGCAAACTTCGGCTGCGGCTCCTCACGCGAGCACGCAGTGTGGGCGCTCCATGATTATGGCTTCCGCGCCATTCTTGCGCCGTCGTTCGCCGACATCTTTGCCATTAACTGCACCAAAAACGGCATACCTACGGTCCAGCTAGAGCAAAAAGTGATCAGCGAGCTGATGCGGCGGGCGCAAGCTCATGCTGGATACAAGGTCACCGTCGACTTGCACGCGATGAAGGTGTCCGACGGGCAGGGGCTCTCAGTGCGGTTCTTCATGGACGAGTTCAGGCGGAATTGTCTGCTGGAAGGTTTGGATGAGATCGCGCTGACATTGCAACGCGATGCTGAAATTGATACTTACGAACAACGGACGCGAGTGCAGCAATACCGCTGGCCAAATATCTAGACTCAGAAAATGAGCGCGTCATCTTGAACGATGGGTACATACCTACGTCGAGCGACGGGGTGTGCCCGTCAGGAATGTACCTTCGGAAGGGCACGGCTTCCAGCCGTGCCGAAAAGACCAGGAAGCAAAACTTCCTCTCTGCCGAAGGCAAGCGCGCAGCGCAACAAAACAAATCTCAGGGGCTAAAGCCGGCGGTATTGTTTGCTCTTACGGCACGGCTGAAGCCGTGCCCTTCCGAAAACCAGACTGCAGGCGCCTGCGGCCTCGCTCAAGTGCCAGCCATCATCAGAAATTGCTGGTCACTGTCTGGGCCTTTACCTTCGGCTGGCGTGGCAGGGCCGCGATCAATTGCCGGGTGTAGGCATGTTGCGGCGCACCAAAAATCTGCTCAACCTTTGCACACTCGACAATCTCGCCCTGGTGCAAAATGGCAACCCGATGACAGATGGAAGCGATCGACAACAGGTCGTGCGAGATATAAAGGATGGCCATACCCAGGCGGCGATTCAGCCTCGAGAACAGCTCCAGAATTTCTGCCTGCGTGATCACGTCGAGGGCGCTGGTGGGTTCATCGGCAATCAAAAGCTGCGGATGGTGCAATACCGCCATCGCTGTAAGGACGCGCTGAGCCTGACCCACGCTGATCTCTGATGGATAGCGGTGAAGAAACGCATCCTCTGCCGGCAGGCTCACACTCTCAAGCGCCGCCAGCACTTCGCGCTTCCACTCTTTAGACGAACGGGCGTGTGCTTTCCATGCCTCGCGCATCTGCCAACCGATACGCAGCGCCGGGTTCAGCGATGAAATTGGGCTTTGCAGAACGAGGGCAATCTCACGGCCGCGGATGGCGCGCATCTCGCGTTCGGAGAGCTGAAGCAAGTCGGCGCCACCAAACCGCACAAAGCCGGAGAGAGTCCCGCCCTTGAAGCTAAGCAGCCGCATCAGCGCCAGCGCGAGTGTGCTCTTGCCGGAGCCGCTGGTGCCCACCAGGCCGAGAATTTCTCCTTCGTTCAACTGGAACGAAGCATTCCGCAACACTCCCGGTTTACCTGGGTAGTCAACCGTCAGGCTGGCGGAAAGCAGCTCTTTGGGCGAAGGTTCCATTTACTTTTGTCCATCGGAAGCTAGCACCATGCGCTCGGCGTTCCAATAGGTTTGTGGCCTTAGCACCACCGGCTCTGCCGGTCGCACCGCGGAAGAAATCGCGCAGAGAGCGTTCTTGTTCACCAGGTAAATGAAGGGTGCCTGCTCCCAGACAATCTCCTGTACGCGGTCAAAATACTGTTTTCGTTTCTTGAGGTCGGGCGTGGAAGCCTGCGCCCGCATGAGCTTGTCGATCTCAGCTTCCCACGGCGTTTCTGGCGTGGCTTGGTTGGGACTCCATTGATGGTTTTCTCCCGAGCTCAGCCACACCGTCATTTGCGAGTTGGGATCGAGCTCGGTGTTCACCAGGCCAAGCAGGCAAGCCTCGTAATTGAACGACTGCGTCATGCGGTCAATAAGCGAAGGAAAATCCAGCGTTACCACATTCACCTTCACGCCGATCTCGGCCAGGTCCTGCTGAATTACCGCAGCCATACGCTCACGGGCCTTATTGCCGGCATTGGTGATGATGGAGAACTCCACCGCATTTCCCTGCCGGTCACGCAGCATGTCGCCTTCGAGATGGAATCCATCTTGCGTCAGCCGGTCAAGCGCAGCTTTGCGATCGAACGCCTGCGCCTTAAGTTTGCTGTTGAACCAGAACTGATTTGCCGGCGAGACTGGCCCAACCGCGGGCTGCGCGTGTTTGCCGTAGACCAGACGGCTGATGTCTTCGCGGTTGATGGCAGAAGAAATCGCGCGGCGAAAGTTAGCTGACCGGAACCATGCAAGCTTGTATGCCGGTATCGCGGCCTTGGGCGCTTGATTGAACCACAAGAACTCCGAATCCATGGAAGCGCCGGCATCATAGGTGACTCCGCTAGTCTCTGCCGCCAAACGGTCAAACAGCTCCGGGCTGAGGTCGTTGATCAGATGAATTTCGCCGCGCCTAAAGCGCAGCAGCTCGATATCTCGATTCTGCTGGATATCGAGGCGTACGGATTCCAGATAAGGCAAGCGCCGCCCGCTCGCGTCCTTCTTCCAGTAGTTGGGATTGCGCTTCAGCAGCACGAAATCGCCGGGCTTGTATTCAGCCACCATGAACGCGCCCAGAACTGCCTTTTCTTTTTGCGGCGAACTTCCCGACATGATCGCGACCTGGTCAAAGAGTTTTGCCAGGCCGGCAACCGGCGCCGGGAAAATAATGGCGATGTGGTGTTTTCCGTTCACTTGAGTGATGACGTCACCCTTGCCTGAGCGAAACGCATCACCAGTGGGCGAATGCAGTTCGGGATCCATCAGCTGCTTCATGGTGAATGCAACATCGTTCGCGGAAAAAGGCGTCCCGTCGGAGAAAAGCACACCTTCGCGCAGCTTGAAGGTGATGGTGCGACCGTCCTTGGAAATGCTCCACGACTTGGCCAGCTCCGGCTCAAGTTGCTGGCTCTTGCGGTTCAAGCGCATGAGCACGCCGCCGGTGAGATAGCGGATGGTGTCGGAGGCATCCTCTGCCACCAGCACCGGATTGAAGGTCTTCGGCTCAGACCGCAGGATAAAATGCAGCTCCTGCGCTGCGGCGGAGCACAGTGCGGCGAGCACGCAGACCAGCGCGGCCAAACGTATGGGGTATCGCTTCATCGCGAGTATTCCTTTTCCGAGATAACCATCTGGAAGCAACTCACTACCATCAAGAGCAAGAACAGCGGGACGAGGCGCCACGGCTGGAGCCCAATCGCGGAGAAATCTTCGAGCTCGCGCAGCAAACTGCCCCACGAGGGCAAGGGTTCGCTCACCCCCAGGCCTAGAATGCCGAGGTTCGCCTCGGCCAGAATGAAGACAGGGATTGAAATCCAGAATTGAGCGAACAGAACCGGCTTCAAATTAGGCAGCATGTGCACCGCGAACAGCCGGCCTGCACGGCACCCCGCGGCTTTGGCTTGCAGAACAAATTCGGAATTGCGCAAGCTCTTGGTCCCTGAGCAAACCACGCGCGCCGAGGCCGCCCACCCGAGTAGCCCCAGCAGCGAAAAAGTAATCAGCACAGACGTAGTTGGCGCAGTATTGAGCGGCAAAACGGCGCGAACGGTTATGAGCAGAAACAGCCACGGCATGGACATGAAGAGGTCGGTGAACAACATCGCGCTCTTTTCCCAACGTCCGCCAAAATAACCCGCGGCACCGCCGATCAGCGCCGCAAGCAACGTTGAGAGCAGCGCTGCGCAAGGCGCCAGCAGCAGCGATACGCGGCTGCCGTAGAGCAGTCGCGAAAAACGATCACGCCCCAATTCGTCAGTTCCAAGCAAGAATTTGCCCGAGGGGCTGGCGGAAGCGTCCTCGCGGAATTGTTTGGCGTAATGGGCGGGAGCGAGCACTCCCGCCAGCAAGCCGGCAACAAAGACCACGCTGAGAGCTATGGCCGCAATTCGGGTGAAAGCCTTCATGCCGCGTGACTCCTGAGGCTTTGTGCGAACAGCTCGCCCGCCCAATTAGCCAGTAGCGTGACCGCGGTCACAATGAGAGTCAGGTTCACCAGCAGCGGCAGATCACGGCCCAGAGCGGCCTGCCAAGCAAGCTGCCCGATACCAGGAATGCCGGCGATAGCTTCAATGGGAATAGCAGCGCCCAGAGCCATGCTGACGCTGACGCCTAAAAGCGCGAACAACTGGGGCGCGGCAGGCGGCAGCACATGCCACAGCAACACTCGCGATGGGCCGAGTCCTTTGGCGCGAGCAGTGATGATGTGCGGCAGCTCTCCGCTCGTAGCCAGCAAGTTGCGCACGTACCGGAACACGTTGGGAAAGACAACCAGAGCGATCGCGAAGCGCCCCGGGGCCCTCATCAGGAGGAAGAGAATTGCCAGCGCCGCCGTGGGCAGGCAAAGAAAAATCCCGCTCAGCACAGTCGTAAACAGGTCATAGGTGCGGCTGCGAAACAGCCAGGCGCTGGCGGCAAATGAGGATGCCAGGAGCCATCCCAAAACCATTCCCCAACCGATAGCACCGAGCGTTACTGGTAGACGTTCCCGCAGCAGTTCGGTGATTGGCCGCTTGAAGCTGGATGACGTGCCGAGGTTGCCGGTAAATAATCCGCCCAGGAAGCGTGCATAAAACAATGCCAAGTTGCGCTCGCCAGCATGAGCATCACGCAGTGCCTGCACACTCTCAGGCGTAAGGCGAGTGTCGAGCTGCTCCGTGCTTAGACCGAATCCGGGAGCGAATCGAACCAGGGTTGCGCCGAGAAGGCCGGCGAGCAGTAAGGTGATAAAAAAAACAACAAGGCGTTGCAGAAATCGACGAGCCGCAGATCTTCCGCGCGAATTCTCAGCAGACCCGGAAGCCATGTGTGCTGAAGTCTAGCATTCTGGCGCGCCGCGGGTAGGCATGATGTTGTTGCTTAGTTACGTACATCCGGCGGTCGGCCTCGCAGAGTAATTGTTCGGCGTCTACATCGTCCTGGAAGAAGGCTTCACCCACGCTGACCGACAAGAAGTCGGCGCCGCACACTGCCTTGCCCACTTCCGCCGCCATCTCTTCCAGCATCGCGATCTTCTGCGGTACGGCATTCGGCTGCAAGCCGGGCGCGATGATTACGAATTCATCGCCACCCATCCGGGCTATGTAGTCGTACTCGCGGGAACTCTTACGCAGATTCTCGGCAAAACTGCGCAGCACCTTGTTCCCCTCCAGGTGGCCGAAGCGATCATTCACCTGTTTGAAGCCGTCGAGATCACAGACCAAGAGGGTCAGCGTGGCTTTAGAGCGCCGGCAGCGTGCAATCTCCTGGTCGAGATGGATGAACATGGAGCGCGCGTTAGGCAGCCCCGTCAGATAGTCGATAGTGGCGGAGTCCTCGGCCAGCCGGTATTTGAGCGCATTCTCGATCGACATTGAGAGTTTCGAACTGATGGCGAGCAACACCCGCAGGTCGTCCTGGGTGAACGCGTTCTTGTCGCTGCGATAGAGCGCCAAGACGCCCACCACGCCCTCCAGGCCTTGAAGCGGAACCGCCAATGCGGAACGCAGGCTGCTGAATTTCGCCGGATCGTTGGCGTATCCAGGCTCCACCGAAGGATTGCCGTTGATGATGGGCTTGCAGTTCTGCGCCACCCAGCCAGAAAGACCCTGCCCCATCGGAATGCGCAACGAGGAGAACAGGCGGAAGTTGTCGCCGTTTACGAATTCGGGCCTCAGTTCATCCTCGTGAATCAAGTAGACGGCCACCGAGTCATACGGAACCAGGCGCTTCAGGCGCACAGAAAGCAGCGATAAGGTTTCGTTCAAGCTCAGTGATTTGCCAAGGTCATGGCTGAGCTCAAACAGCATCTGCGCTTCCTGGCGGGCTGAGGCGATGGAAGTGAGAAAGTCGCGGTGCGGATAATCCTCGCGGGTAGTCTGCTCGAAGCCTGTAGCCGGCGCGTCTCCGCGCTCGACCTTGATGGTGCGTGTAAGTTTGGCGCGCGGAATCTGGTTGGCTTCGTCTTGCGCCATTTTCTCCAGATCGCGATAGCGGGCCGCAAGCACCGTTACCACTGCTGGATCGAAGCTCTTGCCTGCCTCTGCCACAACTGCTGCCATGGCCTCATCGAGCGGCAGCGCTTTGCGATATTGGCGGTCCGAAGCCAATGCGTCGAGGCAATCGACGGCGGAGAGAATGCGCGCGCCGATGGGTATCTCTTCGGCTTTTAGTCCGTTGGGATAGCCGGTGCCGTCCCACTTCTCGTGGTGTGAGCGAACGATCGGTACTACTGGGTATGGAAACTGCACTTGTTCCAGTATCTCGGCGCCGACCAGAGGATGAATCTTCATCTTCTCAAACTCTTCCGGAGTGAGGCGCCCAGGCTTGTTGATGATGTGTTCCGGCACAGCCAGCTTGCCAATATCGTGCAGTAGCGCGGCGGCGCGCAGCGCTTCTGTATCCGCGGGACCAACCTTGAGGTCTTTCGCCAGCTCCATTGCGTACACGCGCACACGCTGCAGGTGATCGTGAGTAGTGTGATCCTTCGCTTCGATCGCCAGAGCGAGCGCTTCAATGGTGCGCAGGTGCAGCGAGGCCATTTCTTCCACGTGACGCTTCTCGTCTTCAAGTTTGCTGAGATACAGGCGATAAGAACGATAGATAACGTACACCGAAGGTAGAACCAGCAAAGAAGTCTGCCATCCAATGCGGGTGTTCAAATACCCGACCAGGCTGGCGATAGCGCCTCCCAGCAAGTAGTAAGGGAACGACCAGAAGTAGCATTCGCGCCAAATCTTGCTCAGCGGCTTGCGCTCAGTGAGCGAGATGATAATGGCGACGGGCATCGTGTTCGCCAGGAAGTAAGTGACCGCGGCTGCGATCAACGAGAGCGGTCCCTCTGAGTACAGTTGCTGTAGCAGGTGGTAGGTGCCGTAGGCTACGGCAATTGCCGTTGCCATACTGCAGAGGTTGAAGACCACGTGGATCCAGCGCGGCCGGCCGCGCGGCGTCCAGAAAATCTGCACCAGGGCCGAAAGCAGACCCAGGGCCATGGTCTGTGCGAAACCAAGCTCTTGCACGCCCAGCAGCACGAACAGGAAGTTCACCGACATCGTGCCGTTGATTTCCGGCAACGTGATCTTCAGGCCGGAAGCCATCAGTGCTATGCCAAGATAGCAAGCGAACTGCGCAAGATGGCGCGGTTGCCACTGCAGCACTGCGGCGGCGAAGGCCACCAACCCAACCATCATGACGGCGCCGATGAATGCCTTTGCCTTGCCTGACATAGTTCTCCGCTCGGTGATTCTCCATCAGTTCATTTGGCACGCCGAGTTCCAAAGGACCATGGCCGTACGGAGAGTTAACCTCTTCTATGTCATTGACGGCGGGGGTGAAATCTTGCGTGCGCGTGCTTGGGGAAAACCCTGTGGAAAACCGCGCAGGACACAATGTCGCATCAACCCCTGATTGCAGGCCTTTTGGAGCGACAAAATGTCACACATGCTTTGAGGCCACGAAAAGGCGCTCTGGAGCGGCGTTTTGCGGGGATGAGCAAAACGGCCCGTGCACGCGGAAAATCCGCCACATGTATGAATCCAGATGGTTTAGCACCAGAATTGATACTGGGAGCAGGATTGCGTTCGCGACAAAGTGTCTTGCCCATCCAGCCGCAAAAGTTCTCCCATAGCTTTGAAAATAGGACGGATGCTGTGGTTTTGCCTGACTGGCATGTGGGCTGCAATGAGAACCAGCGGAGTTAACTGGGGTTCGTCTGAAAGGGTCAATGCAACGCAAGAAAGCCAATCTGAACCTGGTAGCAGTCCTAAGCGCTATGTGGGGCAAACGCGCCCCGCGCATATTGCAGCTAGGCTGCGCCTCCGTATTGTTATGCGCGTTCATGATTGCAACCCCAGCGCTTGCCGGCCCCAAGAAAGCCAAGGATCTGGACGGAAAGAGCGCCAGCGAGCAAGTTGATGTCATTATCCAATTCGTTCAATCGCCCACCCAGAAGCACTTTGACAAAGTTAAGAAGCACGGCGGGTCTTTCAAGAAGAACTTCCGATCGGTAAAAGGTGGGTTGTTCAGTGTTCGTGCCGCCGAACTCGATGCTCTGGCCAACGACCCGGATGTCGCTTACATTTCGCCCAATCGTTCTCTCTCCGGCGCTGCTGACTATTTTGTCCAAACCGTTGGGGCGGACATCGCGCAGCGTAGCTATGACTTGGATGGTAGCGGCGTCGGCATAGCCGTGATTGACAGCGGCGTGAGTCCGCACGATGATCTGGAAAATTCGTACAACGGCAGTTCGCGCGTGGTCTATAACCAAAACTTCACCGGCAGCGGCGACAGTTCGGATGGATACGGCCATGGAACCCACGTGGCGGGAATCATCGCCGGTAACGGTTCCGATTCAGACGCCTATCACGGAGTGGCGCCGAAGTCGAAGATCATCAACCTGCGCGTGCTTAAGAGTGACGGTTCGGGAACAGATGCCGGGGTAATCGCCGCCATCGAGCGCGCGATCGAACTGAAGAATACTTACAACATCCGCGTAATTAATCTTTCACTTGGCCGGCGCGTAAAAGAAAGCTACACAGTTGATCCCCTCTGCCAGGCGGTAGAAGCGGCGTGGCAAGCAGGCATCGTTGTAGTGGTTTCGGCCGGCAACTTTGGCCGCGATAACAGCCTTGGCACGAGTGGTTACGGCATGATCGCCTCGCCGGCCAACGATCCTTACGTGATCACGGTGGGCGCAACCAATACTCTTTCGACGCTAAGCCGTTCCGACGACTACGTGGCCACCTACAGTTCTAAAGGGCCGACGCTGATTGATCACGTGGTAAAGCCGGACCTGGTAGCGCCAGGCAACGCCATCGTTTCGCTAAACGCCAATAACAGCACGCTGAGCAACACATATCTGTTGAACAGAGTTTTTGTGTGGACGTATTCGGGCCTGAAACCCCGATATTTCCGCCTGAGTGGAACCAGCATGGCGGCGCCAGTTGTGAGCGGCGCCGCGGCTCTGCTGCTTGAGCAAACTCCTTCGCTGAACCCTGATCAAGTGAAAGCCCGGCTGATGAAGACTGCTTGGAAGAACTTTCCGCGCTACAGCAGCGTGACTGCTAATGGAGTCACGACTACGATTCAGAACGACGTGTTCACGGTGGGTGCCGGATATCTCGACATCGCCGCGGCGCTCGAGAATTCAGATCAGGCCAACGGCACGGCAATGTCGCCGGTGGCAGTGCGTGACGAATTGGGGAACGTTACCCTGGTCGCCGATGCATCTGCCGTGTGGGACAACTCCGTGATGTGGGGCGCCTCGGTGTTGTGGGGCAGCTCGGTGGTTTGGGGTTCGGACGCGATGGTTAACGGGACATCGGTTTTGTGGGGGAATTCCGTTCTGTGGGGCAGCACAACTGTAGATGGCTACAGCGTGATATGGGGCAGCAGCGTGATCTGGGGTGCTTCTGACGATGCCGCTGCCCAGAATATTGATGTGGAAGGCGACCCGATCGAATAGTAATCGGTCCCTTCCCTTAACTCATAAGTGCCACTTGGGGAGAAAAGGAAATGAAATACTTGGTTAAATTCGTTCTTCTATTGACGATGCTAACCTTGGCCTCGCTGTTCGCCAACGCTTCCGCAATGTGGGGCAGCTAGTTAGTTTTTCACTGGGACGGCAGGAACCCCACTTGGCCAGTTGCCTGCCGTCTATTTTGTTTGCACGAAGGAACGCACAGTAACTAGCCGCCGGCCTTGGCCGATTCCACCCAGCCTTCTTTCACCATCTGCTGCATCAGCCAGTCCTGTAGCATGTGCCGGGGATCAATACTGTCGAACTGAATACCCGCCCGTCCTACGTTATCCATCCAGGTTAGCCGGCCCTTGGCGCGAATGGTGATGCTGGTTTCGGGAAGGCAGAACTCCATTTCTAATGGCTTTCCTGGCTCCGGTGGGTGCTCGAGACCTTTCATTCCCAGGCCGTCGGAGCTGATATTGACCGCGATACCAGTTTGATCGGGAAGACCTTCACACCTCAGAAGCACGGGCAGGTCCAGCGCTGCGCGGAAGTATCGCTGTTCCCGGGCCGCCAGCTTGCCCAGAGATGGCGCCTTGCTCTCCTGGGCGTTGTAAGCCTTCAGCTTCCGGCTTAGTGTCCTGCGCGAGATACCCAACTGCCGAGCAGCCTTGGTCTGGTCTCCACCTGACCGCTTGAGCGCCTCTTCGATCATGCGGCGCTCCATCTCCTCCAAGTCGCCTTCGAGCAGCGGTGCCGGCGGCGGCTCGCCGCTCCCCGCGTGCAAGACTTCACGCGGGAGGTCTCCGAGTCGAATGATCTCGCTCTCGCTGCTCATGGCCGCTTTGGCGACGACATTCTTAAGCTCGCGCACGTTGCCCGGCCAGGCATAGCGGCGGAACGCCTCCACCACCTCCGGAGAAAACTTTGCGCTCTTGCGCTGCGCCGCCAGAAAATGCTCGGCCATTGGAATCACGTCTTCTTTACGCTCGCGCAATGGCGGCACGTGAAGCTGGATCTGGCTCAAGCGATGGTACAGATCTCTGCGGAAGCGGCCAGCCTGTACCTCTTCCGACAAGTTGCGGTTAGTGGCGGCGATCACGCGCACGTCGACAGAGATCTTTTTGTGACCGCCCAAACGGTAGTAAGAAACGTTATCGAGAACGCGCAGCAGTTTCACTTGAACGCGGGGATCGAGTTCCCCGATTTCGTCGAGGAAGAGCGTGCCCTGATGGGCCATCTCGAAAAATCCCGGCTTGCCGCTATCAGCGCCGCTGAAGGCGCCCTTTTCATAGCCGAACAATTCGCTTTCCACCAGGTGTTCCGGCAGTGCGGCACAGTTCACGTCTACCCAAGCTTGATGATTGCGCAGAGAAAAGTTGTGGATGGCGCGGGCGATCAGTTCTTTGCCGCTGCCCGTCTCCCCCGTGATCAAGACTGCGTTGGGATAGGGTGCGATGCGGCGCACCATGGCCATCAGGCGCTGAAGAGCTTCGCTGTGGACAATTGGTAGAACGCCGTCGATCAACTGCAAATCGCTTTTGCAGCCGTTTTCCAAACTCGCTTCACCCACCTTGCCAGGCGGTTCGCTGCGATCGCTTAGGGGGATGTCGAGATCTTGGGCGAACTTCTATTTGGGGCAACAGAATACCCCAATTTCATCCCAGGCCAGCCGCCAAATTTGGTGCCTAGCCGTATTCCGGAATACGGCGGCAAATAGCGGTTGCAACTCTAAGTTACAGACTTGCAATAGATTAGCTGGATCTGCTGGCATTGTTAGCCGGGTTGGTTACGAAAGGCAGTTCCACCATGCCTCCGCCCGGGCGACACGCAAACCATTATCGCCGCGATTTCTTCCTCGCCTTTACTGTAAACGGCCAGACGATGCGCCTGGGCGCGAGCGCATCGCCCCAAAGCGGCTTCAACTCCGACTCAAACTGCTCTGTGGGATCTGTGCCGCGGCTCTCGACGTATCGGGTTGTTGCCGACCAACTGCGCAGATAGCCAACCAGCTCTTCCAGGTTCCAGTCGCGGGCCATCACCAGTTTGGGCGCGGGTAGTTCTTCAAACGGAAACCTTATCGAGCGGTAGGATTCGTCCACTAATTTCCGTTCAGGCGGCCAGTAGCTTCCCACAACCGTATGGTTGTAGTGCTGCAGGATCTGATTGAGTGAAGCATGCTCTATCACGGGATCGGAATAGACGGTCGCCACCAGCACGCCACCAGGAACGAGCACCCGCTCCACCTCCGCAAAAAAGCCTGGCAAATTGAGCCAGTGCAATGCCTGGCAAACAGTGACAGCGTCCACGGAATTTGCCGGCAGCCCACAGGACTCCGCCGCTTCCACGCGATAATCAATTCGCGAATGCGGACGCGCGAGCGAAATCTGGGCTTCGCTATTGTCGCTAGCGATTACCTTTTGGAAGTGAGCGGCGAGTCCCAGGGCAGCTTGCCCGTTGCCGGTGGCACAATCCCAAGCGAGCGCGTGCCCAGGCGCTGCCTGTGCCACGAATTCAAACAGCTCGGCCGGATAGTCCGGTCGGAACTGAGCATAGTATTTTGCCTGCTTGGTGAAGTAGGTCAGGGCTATCTCGCCATTCTGGGACGTTTACCCACGCTGGCCATCCATATATAAGATAAGCTCCCGCTTGCGAAGCGGGCGGGCGATTGATGCAAGAATTCAACATAGAAGGGTGCTGAATGACGCGCGAGGAGCAGCGGCTCAAGGAATCTGAGGCACGGAAAAAACACTGGAAGCGCTGGGGTCCGTACGTCAGCGAACGTGCCTGGGGCACAGTGCGTGAGGATTACAGCCTCAAAGGTGAGGCCTGGGATTATTTTCCGCACGATCACGCGCGCTCCCGCGCCTACCGCTGGAGCGAGGATGGACTGGCCGGCATCTGCGACCGCCACCAGTTTCTTTGCTTTGCGCTGGCGCTGTGGAATGAGCACGACCCCATCCTTAAGGAGCGGCTCTTTGGACTGAACGGCTGGGAAGGCAATCACGGCGAAGACGTCAAGGAATACTACTTTTATCTCGACAGCACTCCAACGCACTCCTACATGAAGTATCTGTACAAGTATCCGCAGGCGCGCTTCCCCTACGAAGCATTGGTTGCCGAAAATGCCAGGCGAGGAAGATCCCAGCCGGAATATGAATTGCTCGATACCGGCATCTTCAACGAAAACCGTTACTTTGACGTGCTGGTCGAGTACGCCAAGGCCGACACCGAAGATATCTGTGTAAAGCTCACTATCACGAATCGCGGCCCAGAACCGGCTCGCCTGCGAGTTCTCCCTACACTTTGGTTCAGGAATATCTGGTCGTGGGACAAGAACGCATCCAAGCCAACAATCTCCGTGGAGCCCGGCCGCAGCGACGCGTTGAGCGCGTCGCACAGCGAGCTAGGCGCTTATCGCTTGAGCTTTGATGGTTCCCCGGAATTGTTGTTCACGGAAAATGAAACCAACTTCAAGCGCCTTTTCGGAGTTGGAAACTCCTCTCCTTACGTCAAGGATGCATTTCACGAATACCTGATCGGCGGCCGCAACGATGCGGTCAATCGCGCGCTTACCGGAACCAAAGCTGCTTTGCACTATAGCTTCGAGATTCCCGCCGGCGAGGAAGTGGTGATCAAGCTGCGGCTCGCCAAGGCTGGGCGCACTACCGCGGCGCAGGATGCGTTGGGACCGGCGTTCGAAGAGGTCTTCGCCAACCGCGTTGTCGAAGCCGATGAGTTTTACAACACCGTTATCCCGGATACGGCTGATGACGATACCCGCAACATCATGCGGCAGGCTTTCGCGGGACTGCTGTGGACCAAGCAGTTCTATCACTTTGTGGTCCGGTCCTGGTTGGAAGGAGACCCCGGCAATCCGCCTCCGCCGCCACAGCGAAAACGTGGACGTAACCGCGCCTGGCCGCATCTCTACAACGCCGACGTTATCTCCATGCCTGACAAGTGGGAGTATCCCTGGTACGCCGCCTGGGATCTCGCCTTTCATTGCGTAGCGCTGGCGCTGGTAGACCTTGAGTTCGCGAAAGATCAGCTAGTCCTTATGCTGCGCGAGTGGTACATGCATCCCAACGGGCAGATTCCGGCTTACGAGTGGGCCTTCGGCGACGTCAATCCGCCGGTGCACGCCTGGGCCGCCTACCAGGTTTACAAGGTCGAAAAGTGGAAGAACGGCAAAGGTGATCGCGCGTTTCTCGAGAGAATATTCCATAAATTGTTGTTGAACTTTACCTGGTGGATCAACCGCAAAGACGTCGACGGCAAAAACGTCTTCCAGGGCGGCTTTCTTGGCCTCGATAACATCGGGGTCTTCGATCGCAGCGCCACGCTTCCCACCGGCGGCCACATTGAACAATCGGATGGCACCAGCTGGATGGCGATGTACTCGCTCGACATGCTGGCCATCGCGCTAGAACTTGCGATGGAAGACCGCACCTACGAAGACGTAGCCAGCAAGTTCTGGGAGCACTTTGTTTACATCGCTACTGCCATGAACGATCTGGGCGAAGATGGCTTGTCCCTTTGGAACAAGGAGGACGGATTCTTTTACGACATCCTTCACCTTCCCCAGGGCATTCGGTTGCCATTGCGACTGCGCTCTATGGTCGGCCTGATTCCGCTTTACGCGGTGCAAACGCTGGAGCCCGAACTGCTCGAGCAGATGCCGGCTTTCAAGCGCCGGCTGGAGTGGTTCCTTGCAAATCGTCCCGATCTGCTGGGAAACATGGCCAGCATGACGACGGAAGGCACCCGGGAGCGCCGCCAATTCTCCATTGCCGGACGGGAACAGCTCGAGCGCATCCTCGAGGTCATGCTCGATGAAAACGAGTTTTTCTCGCCTTACGGCATCCGAGCTCTGTCGGGTTATCACCGGGCGCATCCTTACATGCTCAAACTCGACGGCATCGATAGCACCGTTGCCTACGAGCCGGCAGAATCGCGTACCACTCTCTTCGGGGGTAACTCAAACTGGCGCGGCCCCATCTGGATGCCGGTGAACTACTTACTGGTGCACGCGCTCAGGCGCTTCCACCACTACTACGGCAACAGCTTTCAAGTTGAATGCCCAACTGGAACGGGACGCTTGATGAACCTGGCCGAAGTCGCAGACGAAATCACCCGGCGGCTGGTCAGGCTCTTCCAGCGCGACAGGAACGGACGGCGGCCGGTGTATGGCTCGGATGAAAAGCTACAAAGCGACCCCCACTGGCGTGATTTGATCCTGTTCTACGAGTACTTCAATGGCGACAACGGCGCCGGCCTGGGCGCCAGCCACCAGACCGGATGGACGGCGCTGGTCGCCAAGATGATCGAGGAATTGAACAGCAAGAGTACGCGAAACGAGCAAGTGCTGAGTACCACTGCCAAGTAGAAGCTCACCCATTTTTACAGTGTCGTCCTGAGCGATCGTTCATTCACGGCCCTCTAATCTGATTTCTACAACAAGGCAGTAAGATGGTAGTGAGAACCTTTCGGAAGGAACTTTGATCAGCGAAATCAGAAACGTTGCCATCATTGCCCACGTGGACCACGGCAAGACCACGCTGGTTGAC
>Ga0070697_100001804_pt1 | contig 16341 bp, 16 predicted proteins | sample KBSK1501metaG_FD_65475 | JGI IMG/M metagenome (GOLD analysis project Ga0070697, IMG submission 65475) | Corn, switchgrass and miscanthus rhizosphere microbial communities from Kellogg Biological Station, Michigan, USA - KBS K1-50-1 metaG | ecosystem: Host-associated > Plants > Roots >...
GGGCAAGCAGCTCGTTATCCCGGTCGAGCAGTGCATGCGCGTGAGTGATCATGTGGCCGAAGCTGCCCAGGTTGTCTTCGGCCAGCATTCGTTCAACAGTGGTGAAAACGTTAGCAATTTCACGGCAACGCCCCAGGACTTCTTCATCCGAAAGCGAGAGCGCATCTTTCGACTTAGTCACCCGCTGCACGGGCAATTCATTCCGCTCCAGGCGTGCGACATATTCAGCGTACTTCTCCGGACCAACCAGTTCGTCCTGGCAACGACGCATGAAATCCAGTAAGTCATTGAGAAACTGACTCACCTTCGCGGCCCGCACGAAATAATTCAGATGTAGCTCGCGAATACGCTTTCGGAGGTAAATCCAGAGATCCTTTTCATCGAGCACTCCGAATTGCTTGCCGCAACGAGCCAACAAGTTATTGCAATAGGCGTGGAAGGTAGTGACCTGGAGACCTGAAGTGTCGGTTCCGCGAAGTTCCGTCTGGACGCGTTCGCGCATTTCTCGGGCGGAGTTTTCGCTATAGGTGACTGCAAGGATTTCTTGCGGAGAGACGCCACATTCGCTGATTAATCGCGCGATTCGTCGGGTTAATACGGTTGTTTTTCCGGTGCCCGCACCAGCAATCACCAGCATGGGCCCGAGGACATGCTCAATGGCTTGACGCTGGCATTCGTCCGGTTCGAAGGCGAACGATGACCGAATTGGTTTCGGAGTTGCCACTGGATTGGAGCATATCAGAGGATGTCTGAGGATTTCCGCCGAATGAGATTGTTATGCGAGTTCTGAAAGAGTCACGGCCAGTGCCGCTATGGCCGCGGTTTCAACGCGAAGGATGGTGGTGCCGAGAGAAGCGGAAATCCAACCTGCATCGCGGAACAGTTCGAGCTCTGATTGAGTCCATCCGCCCTCGGGGCCAAACGCGAGGACAATGTCACCTGTCAGATGATCATGGAGTACTTCCCTGAGCGTTGTTTGCTGCTCGGATTCGGCGAGCACAATACGTATAGTGCCCGGTAGCGCTACGGCTGCGGTCAACTTCATGGGTTGGTCGATCTTAGGCGGCGAATTGCGGCGCGATTGTTCAGAAGCTTGGAGAGCTATACGCTGCCAGCGTTCGACGCGTTTGGGAGCCGCGGCAGCTAAATGAGCTTCAGTGCGGCTGGCGATGACAGGAACGATTCTGGTTGCGCCCAGTTCGGTGCACTTTTCGATTGCCCATTCCATGCGATCGAATTTGAATATGGAGAGAGCTAGCGTCACATTGGGAGTAGCGGTCGCGGGGATTTCGTCCCCAAGTGCGAATTCAACCCGGTCGGGGTCGATGCGGGTAATGAGTCCGCTACGGACGCTTTCTCCGGTAGTGATTTCGAATTCCTGGCCCACGCGGGCGCGAAGCACTCGCGACAAGTGTTGTGCGTGTTCACCGGTGAGGGCAGCGCGATTGCCGGAAACTTCGTCGGCGATCCAGCGGCGGCGGGACATAAAGACAGTGGTCAGTGGCCAGTTGCCAGTGGCTAGTTAACACCAGCTTATCCGAAGATTTCTTTTACTTTGCCTAGTAGGGTGCGACGTTGCGGTTTATTTTCGACCTTGGTGGTGCTTTCCAATTCCTGAAGCAATTCGCGTTGGCGCTTGTTTAGCTTGCCGGGGGTTTGGACTCGGACTTCGACGAAGAGATCGCCTTTGCCGTGGCTATTCAGCATCGGCACTCCTTTTCCCCGAATGCGTAGAGTCGTTCCGGACTGTATGCCGTCAGGAATTTTGAGAAGATGCTCACCCTCGAGAGTTGGCACGTGGATTTCTGTTCCCAGCGCGGCCTGGGTAAAAGATATGGGGATCACGCAGTACAGATTGTTGCCCTCGCGTTCAAAGAAGGCATGCTCTTTGACATGCAGGACAACGTACAGATCACCGGCAGGACCGCCGAAGGCGCCGGCTTCGCCCAGGCCCCCGAATCGGATTCGGGTTCCGTCTTCCACGCCGGCGGGAATTTTGGCGTCGATGGTTTTCTGTCGGAGTATCCGGCCTTCGCCCTTGCATTTCGGACACGGATCGGTGATGACGCTGCCTGCTCCCTGGCAGGTGGGGCAAGTGCGGGCGATACTAAAGAATCCTTGTTGATAGCGGACCTGGCCCCGGCCGGCACAGGATCGGCAAGTCACCGGCGCTTTGCCTGGGGCTGCACCCGAGCCTTTGCATTCTTCGCAAGTCTCGTGGCGGCGGACTGTGACTTTCGTTTCAGTGCCGAAGAAGGCCTCTTCAAATTCTAAGGTGACATCCTCGCGCAGGTCGGCGCCGCGCTGGGTACGGGTGCGACGACGCGAACCTCCTCCGCCGAAAATGTCTCCGAAGCCAAAGAAGTCGCCGAAAATGTCGCTGAAATCCTGAAAGACGGTAGAGTCAAAGCCGACGCCAGCGCCACCTACGCCGGCGTGACCAAAGCGATCATACAAGGAACGCTTTTCTCCATCGGCGAGAACTGCGTAGGCCTCGCTGGCTTCCTTGAATTTCTCTTCTGCGTCGGGATTGTTAGGGTTGCGATCGGGATGAAACTGTAAAGCGAGTTTGCGATAAGCGCTCTTGATTTCCTGGTCGCTGGCGGCACGTGCCACTCCCAGTACTTCGTAATAGTCGCGTTTTCCGTTGCTGGTCAGGATAACTGGTCCATCCTCTCAAGTTTTGATTCTGAATTTAGTGCTTGGGATTCTGCGCAACCTTCACCATCGCAGGACGCAATAGCCGATCTTTAAACTTGTATCCTCGTTGAAGTTCATCGAGCACTTGGTGATCCTTGGCTTCGGTGGTATTCACCATTTCGACGGCCTGGTGAAAACGAGGGTCAAAAGGCTCGCCTTTCGCCGGAATGGGACGCAAACCCATCTTCAACAAGGCGTCATACAGTTGCTTGTAAATCAGTTCGACGCCGTTGCGGAATTCCGAAGTGTCCGCATCGGTTCCTAGCGCGCGCTCAAAGCTATCCAGGCTGGGAAGCAAAGTCTTTACCGCGTCTGCCAAAGCATATTCGCGGAATTCCTGCTGCTCGCGCTCGCCTCGCTTTCGAGCATTTTCGAATTCAGCCTGCAGACGAGCCAAGCGGTCGACCAGAGCATCTCGTTCCGCCTTCAGCCTTTGCGATTCGGAAACGTGAGACGCGCTTTCAGAGGAGCGTGAAGCCCCTGCGGCGGAGCTTTCATCGTTAGCGTCGTCTGAAGCGGGGAGTTCGTGCTCCGCGTCAAGTTCGGGGGCGTGGACTTCCGATTTTCCGTTAGTTCTTGCCATGATTGTCACTCGGATTCGTTCAGGACTTTGTCAAATAAACGCGCGATATAAGAAACGGTCGTAATCGCATGTTGATAATCCATGCGTGTGGGGCCGATCACCGCCAGTGATCCCATCACCTCGCCGCCGACACGGGCAGGTGCACCGATGAGTACGAAGTTGCGCATCGAAGGCAATGCTTCATCTAGTCCGATGACTACGCGTACGGCTTCCTGCTTGGCATCAAGGTAAGCACCGAGGAGATCGACCATCTTCTGTTTTTCTTCTAAAGTTTTCAGTAGCTCTTGCAGGCGTTGCCGGTCTTGCTCGCCGGCCACGAGGTTGGCTGCGCCTTCCACATAGACCACTTGAGCTGTGTCATCTCCTGCTAGCGCACCCTGGCGATAAAGTTGCTCGACAGAGGCCATCAGGCGATCGTATTCGCTGCGCTCTTGCTCGAGGCGGCGCGCGAGCTCAGTACGCATTGCTTCCATGGTCCAGCCACGAAAATTTTCGTTGATAAAGCGGGCGGCAGCGTCCAACTCTGCCTGGGGAAGATCGAGACGCAGCACACGATCGCGCACAAGGCCAGATCTGGTCACGAGCACTGCCAACACCTTCTGATCTCCCAAGCGCGAAAAGTAAACGTGCTCAAGAGCGTTCTTGGGTCCGCCGAGGGCGACCGCGACACCCACGTTGTGCGAGATGAGTGACAGCACGTGCGACGTGCGCTCCATAAATTCCTGCACGTCCGAGATACCGTGCAGAGAACCCTGAATAATGTTTTCATCTTCGTCGGAAAGCCGCGCCTTGCCTGTGAGTTGTTCAACGTAGTAGCGATACGCTTCGGTGGTCGGAACTCGCCCCGCGGAAGTGTGAGGCTGCTCGAGTAGGCCGGCATCGGAGAGATCAGCCATCACGTTGCGGATCGTCGCCGGACTTAATCCTTCACGATTGGCGCGCGCGAGTGTGCGCGATCCCACTGGCTCTCCAGTGGCAATAAAAGTCTCCACGATGGCCGTAAGGATTTCGCGTTCCCGTTCCCCGATGTGTGGACCGGACTGCATAATGTTTGTGGGCGTCAGGTACCCTCAAATTCGCTCTGCATTTGTAAGGAGTACTCGCTTATGTTAAAGGAGGGTAAGTACCTTAAAAACCAAAAGCTTAGACTGACACCTTCCAATTATCCTACTATTCGATTTTAGGAAGGGTAGCTCTGGCTGTCAAGTATTAGCACTCTAGGCCGTAGAATGCTGATTTTAAAGGTTGAGGTGGAATGCAATCGAAACTTCATGTGGCCGTAATCGGGGCGGGCGCCTTCGGCGGGTGGACTGCGCTGCACCTTTTGCGCCGAGGCGCCCGAGTTACTTTGTTTGATGCCTGGGGACCGGGAAACTCAAGGGCTTCGTCGGGCGGTGAAACACGAGTGATTCGCGGTACCTATGGACCCAACCAGCCGTACACGAAGATGGCAGCCCGCGCCCGGCAACTATGGCAAGAAAATGAAAAATTATGGCATTGCCAGTTCTTCCACCCCATAGGGGTGCTATGGCTGGCGGCTGCGGATGATCAATTTGAACGCGGCTCGTTGCCGATGTTGCGCGAGGCAGGAATCCGGTATGTAGAGCTTTCTGCGCTGGAGATAGGACAGCGTTGGCCGCAAATTAGTTTGGAAGGGGTGCAATGGGGAATCCATGAACCTGAAAGTGGCTTCCTCAAAACGAGAGCTTCGTGCCAGAAGGTGGTTGAAGGATTTCTTGGAGAAGGAGGTGAATACAAGCAAGCGGCCGTCGTACCGCAGGGTCTCGAAGACGGCAAACTGAAAGGCCTGCCACTTTTGGGGGGATCCAAGCTGGTGGCAGATCGGTACGTCTTCGCCTGCGGGCCTTGGCTGGGCAAGCTGTTTCCCCAAGCTATCGGAAATTTTATCCGGCCCACCAAGCAAGACGTATTTTTCTTTGGCACGCCAGCCGGTGATGATCGCTTTTCAGAGAGGAATCTGCCGGTCTGGGCCGATCATCGAGATCGATTCATCTATGGAATTCCAGGCAATGAAGGACGGGGGTTCAAAATTGCGGATGACACTCACGGAGCGGATTTCGATCCTACGACCGGAGAGCGTGTGGTCGATGCCGAAGGACTAAGGGCGATCCGTGATTATTTGGCATTCCGATTTCCGGCTCTGAAAAATGCGCCGCTGCTCGAGTCGCGGGTATGCCAATACGAAAATACTCCCGATGATCATTTTCTGGTGGACCGACATCCGACGTCAGAAAATACGTGGCTCGTTGGGGGCGGCTCAGGTCACGGATTCAAGCATGGACCCGCGCTGGGCGAAATGGTGGCTGAACTCGTGTTGGAGGATAAAGGTTCGGACGCGCTCTTCAGGCTTGCCCGCGCGAGAAAATGATTGCTGCAAAGGATTCGCGGGAAGCGCTTGCCGCGCGAATGTGCTACTGAACGTGAATCACACCTTCTGATTCGCCGGCCTTGATTTCAGCCACGCGCGTCTTCACCTTGCGGGCGAACTCGTACAACGATTGCGCCGATGGAGAATCCTCTCCCTCAAGCACCACCGGTTTACCGCTGTCTCCTGCTTTGCGGAGCTCGGGATCCAATTGCACGGCGCCCAGATAGGCGACGTCAAATTGGGTCGCGGTTTTTTCCGCACCGCCGCGGGAGAAGATGTCAGTTTGCTGATGGCAATGTGGGCAGACGAAGTAGCTCATGTTCTCCACCATGCCCACTACGTCTACTTTCATTTGGCGGAACATCTCGATGGCCTTGCGCGCGTCCTGTAGGGAAACATCCGACGGCGTCGAAACCACGATTGCGCCCGTAAGTGGCACCGTCTGGATCAGCGACAATGAAACGTCGCCGGTGCCGGGCGGCAAGTCCACGACCAGATAGTCGAGTTGGCCCCATTCCACGGATCCAAGAAATTGCCGAATAATGGAATGCAACATCGGTCCACGCCAGATCAGCGGCTTGTCGCCAGGATTCAGGAAACCGACGGAAATAACTTTGAGGCCGTGAACTTCCAGCGGCGTAATGCGATTGTCGCTACCAATCTTAGGCTGTCCGCTGATGCCGAGCATGAGCGGAACGTTGGGGCCGTATACGTCAGCGTCCAGCAATCCGACTTTGTGGCCGAGCTTGGCCAGCACAATTGCCAAGTTCACGGCCAGCGTGGTTTTTCCAACGCCACCCTTACCCGAGCCGACAGCGATGATCGTATTCACGCCGGGCAAAGGCTGCGGCCCTTGTGGTGGCTGTCCCGGGCGGGGCGGCGCGGGTGAGCTCAAGGAAAACCTTTCCAGCCAGGAATGAACCTACACCTTGATTATACAGTCGGAATAGGGGGGCGGTGAGTGGAGTCCGACAAAGGCGAGAACTTGAACCGAACCTTAGTTCTGGCTGCTGCGGCGGCGTTCCAGTTCGTCGTGATGTATTTCCCGGCGGCGGCCCGCGTCTTCATAGCGGCGTCGTTGCTCATCGGTCTCCGGGATGACAGCGGGAACGGGTACGTGGCGTCCGCCTCCATCGACGGCAACGAACGTCAGATATGCGGAGCTGACATGCTGGCACTGGTCGAGAAGATAGTTTTCCACCCAGACTTTTACTCCTACCTCCATCGAAGTGTTGAATACGCGATTCACGGAAGAACGAAGAATCACCAGATCTCCGACATGGACAGGAGTCCAAAAATCGAGATGATCGATGGCAGCGGTGACGACATAGTTGCGAGAATGGCGATGCGCCGCCATTGCACCCGCGAGATCTATCCAGTGCATCAGTCGTCCGCCCAATAAAGCGCCCAACGGATTGGTATCGTTGGGCAGGACGATTTCGTTCATCTCCGACTGCGAATCCCCGACCGGGCGGGGCATCATCAGGTCTTCCCTCTGTTTCATATTTTTATGCTCGGTTTTGTGCTCGAAGTAAGATTCGACACCGCTGCTTGCGTTCTTCGCGGCAGATACGATTGCAAGTAGCATTCTGCCATCGTTTGAATACGAGCATCAGGATGCGAGGAAATCCACTGCCCCAGAGAAAGGTCATATTCCAGCATACCGTGACCCGCAGGACGATGTGCCGCTTCGCAAACAAAACACAAGAGCAGTTGCGGAGCGCTGTCACGGGCGATGGAGAAACGCACTGCGTCGCAACTTCGATCCACAGGCAGACGGGAGCAACTGAGCGCGTAACCTAAATTGCAATAGTCCGTTAATTCTTTTTGCGATGGCTCGACGCCTTCGTGGCCTGGGGCAGAACAATGTCCGTGCCAGCCGCCACCCAATGGTAAACGCGAAGGATGAAGCCATCCGCCGTCTTCGAGTTTTCGCACGGGCATGAAAAAGGGACAGGCCAACTATTAAATTTCTCCTGATCGAGTGCGGACATTGTACTCATCCCATGGCGGTGTTACCAGTAGCAGCGGTGTAGTAATCTTCCGTGGTATGGATCGTTTGTCGCTGCTCAGCGAAATCCTGAGTCAAAATCCAAATGACGCATTCGCTCGTTACGGGCTCGCGATGGAATATTCCAAGGCCGGCGAAGTAGATCGAGCGCTGGGCGAGTTCAACCAGTTGCTTTCGGTCCATCCCGACTATACCGCCGGATATTTCATGGCAGCGCAAACCCTGGTACAAGCAGGACGCACTGAAGAAGCTAAGAAGATGCTGGCAAACGGGATTGCTTCAGCCCGGCGAACTGGCAACGATCACGCGAGGTCGGAGATGGAAGCTCTGCAATCGGAGTTAGGCTAGTCGCGGTTGAGTCCCTCACTTCTACATAATAGTTATGCTGTTTTACGCGCCAGCTTGACCATCGCCCATTCCACCACTCGCGGAAAAAGTTGATACATCTTGATCGCTGGATGCATGGTCCAGGGCACGACGACTTCCCTCTTCTGCTTGAGATAACCGTGGAACACCGCACGGGCCACGCGCTGAGCGCTAATGCCGCGAGCTGCAGAAGGGCGTACAGTCTTCTGTTCTGATCCTTTGATGGCATTCGCGCTGAAATCCGTGCGAACATAGCCCGGAGACACTGTCATCACGTGGATTCCCTCGCTCTTCAACTCAATTCGCGCTGCCTTTCCAAAAGCATTCATCGCGAACTTGGTTGCGCTGTAAGCGGCATTGAATGGCAAGGGAACATGCCCGGCAACGCTAGAGATGTTGGCAATCGTTCCCGACCCTTGCTGCTTCATCACGGGAATCACTGCCTGCATGGCGAACACGGTTCCGAAAAAATTAGTGTCGAACATATCGCGGCATGCGGCCACATCCATGTGGGCGACCGAGTCTTGCAGCCCGTGACCTGCATTGTTGACCCAGAGATCGATACGTTGAAAATGGTGCAGTGTGAGGCTGAGGACGCGGTCGATCTCCTCGCGGTTGCGCACATCGCAGGAGAGTGCGAGGGTATGATCGGTATGGCCGATTCTTCCGCGAGCGGCTTCGGCGCGTCCAGCATCGCGTGACAACAGCACCACGCGGCTGCCACGGTCGGCGAAAATTTTCGCAATGGCTTCGCCGATCCCCATCGAGGCGCCGGTCACCACCACTACTTTTCCGGAGACATCCACTATCTTGGAGACCATGCGGAGCTTTTAGTCTCGTGGATAAGCCATGTCAAGTGCCAGCGTACAATCCAGGAAAGCACGCCCTGTTGCTGCGAAAGTCTTGGAGGCCTTGGTGAGCACGCTCCTGCCCATATTTCCCCTGGACGTAGTTTTGCTTCCCGGGGTTCCTTTGCCGCTTCACATTTTTGAGCCACGCTACAAAGAAATGATCACGGAATGTTTGGACCAGAAAAAACCGTTTGGGGTGGTTCGCTCCAAGGATGAGGGCATTGCCGAAATCGGCTGCACAGCCGAAATCATCGCGGTAACGAAGAAACATTCTGACGGCCGCATGGATATCGTTACTGAAGGGCGGGAACGCTTCGAAGTCATGCAACTCAACCAGGAACGATCCTTTCTGCAGGCGGAAGTTCTCTACTTGCAGGACGAACCTGGCGGTGCTCCGGCGGAGAAAATCAGTCAAGCCTTGAAGCTGCATAGCGAAATTCTTTCCCTGGCGGGAGCGGAACCAGAGGCGTTGTCCGAAATCCAGGGCTCGAAGCTTTCATTTCATCTTGCCGGATCTCTGCCTTTAGACCCGGATTTCAAGCAGACGCTGCTGGGGATGAAGTCAGAAGCGGAGCGAGTGGGAGCCATCATTTACTGCTTTGAAACCATTCTGCCTAATTTGCGACGGACTGTCAGTGTACGGCGGAAGTCCGGTGGCAATGGCCACGTCTGAAGGCGGTGCGTCCGGCTTTCTTTCTGCGCGGGCGTATAATCGAGCCATAATTTTGTTTTTCATTGGGGGTTTCCGGCCATGAGTTTTCCGCGCACACTGGGGGAGCTGCGGCATAGTCCATTTTCTGAAGAACGTTTGCGAATCCGGCAGGTCAAGGACGAGTTACGCGATAACCTGATGGCGAAGCTTCGTGCGGGCGGAAGCCTTTTTGCCGGCATCGTAGGTTACGACGATACCGTCGTCCCTCAGATTGTGAACGCAATTCTTTCACGCCATAATTTCATATTGCTGGGATTACGTGGACAAGCCAAAAGCAGAATCCTGCGCGCTCTGACCACTCTGCTGGATCCGCAAATGCCTTATGTTGCAGGCTGCGAGATTCATGATAATCCTTACTCGCCAATTTGCCGCCGCTGCCGGGACGAGATCGCGAAGCAAGGGGACAGTACTGCGATCGCTTATCTGACACCCGACGACCGCTACGTGGAGAAACTGGCCACGCCTGACGTAACAATTGCCGATCTCATAGGAGATATCGATCCTATCAAGGCGGCTCGAGGTGGGCACGAACTCAGCAGCGAATTGACCGTCCACTACGGACTGCTGCCGCGCGCCAATCGCGGTATCTTTGCCATTAACGAACTCCCTGATCTTGCGGGGAAAATCCAGGTTGGGCTGTTTAACATCATGCAGGAAGGCGATGTTCAGATTAAGGGTTATCCCGTCCGACTTCCACTGGATGTAGCCCTCGTATTCAGCGCCAATCCGGAAGATTACACGGCCCGCGGGAAAATCATTACACCTCTGAAAGACCGCATTGGCTCGGAAATTCGCACTCATTATCCGGCTACTGTCGAGGAAGGGCTCGTGATCACGGCACAGGAAGCGTGGACCCAACGCGACGGATACAAGCTTAACGTTCCCAAATACGTGCGAGAGGTGATTGAGCGCATCGCTTTCGCAGCGCGTGAAGATAAAAAAGTTGACAAGCGTTCGGGAGTGAGCCAGCGTCTGCCTATTTCATGCATGGAAAATGTGATTTCCAATGCTGAACGTCGCGCCATACGGAGCAATGAAAAAGTTGTTGTGCCCCGCATTGGAGATGTGTACGCCGCGCTGCCGGCGATTACAGGCAAGCTTGAACTGGAATACGAAGGTGAGATGAAAGGCGCGGACCATGTCGGCCGGGAACTGATTCGGACCGCCGTTGCCAAGACTTATGACGAATATTTCAATGGCATGAACATGCAGCAGATCGTGCAATGGTTTGATCTCGGTGGCGAGGTTCAACTGGCCGATGCCGCCGGGGCGGCAGAAGTATTGCAGTCGCTGCATCATATTCAGGGGCTCATGGAAAAGCTGGTGAAGGTTGGTGTGGGTCCGAAAGACAGTTCGGAACTTCAGGTCTCGGCTGCGGAGTTCGTGTTAGAGGGCTTACACGCACACAAACGCATCGGACGCAACGAAGAGCGGGTCTTCTCCGCAGGAGAAAAACCAATCAAGCACGCCGAAAAGCCGTTTGAGCGCGAAGAGCCGCCCTATAGGCCGAGAAGATCTTTTAATTAGGAGCAAGTGGCTAGTGGCTAGTGATTAGTGGCTAGTGATTAATGCTGTTACTGGCCACTGACCACTAGCCACTGACCACTTCTTTATGCGACGCATCCGCTACAGCAAATACGTGCCCGATCCAGCGGGCGAAATGAGCATGGAAGATCTGCTCGGCGCGCTTTCTGATTACCTGCTGCAAAGCGGATTCCAAAATTACATGTACGATGACCTGCTCCAAAGCGAGCAGACGCTGGACGATTTGCGGCGTGCGATTGAACAGGCATTGCTGGATAGCGATCTGCTGGATGAGGAAATGCGGGAGCGGCTACAACAGATGCAAGCCGACGGTAGTCTGGACGAACTCATCGAACAATTAATCGAAAGGCTGGAACAGGAAGATTACGTCAGCATCAATCAACCACACGATCCTTCGCGGCAACCAAGTGTTGGGGGACAGGTCGGCCAGGCGCAAGAGCCTGCCAAATTTGAAATCACCGATAAGAGTTTGGATTTTCTCGGCTTCAAAACTCTACGCGATCTGCTGGGATCGCTGGGCAAATCAAGTTTCGGACGCCATGATACGCGCGATCTCGCGACCGGCGTTGAAGCCAGCGGGGCTTCGCGGCGTTACGAATTTGGGGACACGTTGAATCTCGACATTACCGCCACGCTTTCGAGCGCAATTCAGCGGGAAGGCTTGAACTTTCCGTTGAATATCGAGTATTCCGATCTGCAGGTGCATCAGTGCGAGTATCAGTCGTCGTGCGCGACCGTGCTGATGCTTGACTGTTCGCATTCAATGATCCTTTATGGCGAAGATCGTTTCACACCGGCGAAAAAAGTGGCGATGGCGTTGTCACACCTGATCCGCACCCAGTATCCGGGAGATTCTTTGTCCCTGATTTTGTTCCACGATTCCGCGGAAGAAGTGCCGCTTTCACAACTGGCACGGGTTAAGGTGGGGCCGTATTACACAAATACGCGAGAAGGGCTGCGGTTGGCGCAACGCATTCTGCAGCGGCAACGCAAGGACATGAAGCAGATTGTGATGATCACCGATGGAAAGCCTTCGGCGCTGACTCTCGAAGACGGCCGCATCTATAAAAACGCGTTTGGACTTGATCCGCTGGTGGTAAGTCACACACTGGAGGAAGTCGCCAAGTGCAAACGTGCAGGAATTCTGATTAACACTTTTATGCTGGCGTCGGATTACGGGCTGGTGCAATTTGTGCAGAAAGTGACGGAAATGTGTCGCGGAAAGGCCTACTTCACTACACCGTACACCCTAGGACAATATCTTCTGATGGATTATATGTCGCGGAAGACTAAGACCATACATTAGCCAGATTAGCTCTCTTTTAACTTCTCATAATTTCCTGTACCGCGCGATAAGCGTGATCAATCGCAGAATCCGTGTACGCATACGCGCCAGCGTCAGCATTGGCAATGGCAAGCCGGCCAAATGGCTTGCGTGCGACTTCACACGGCGTCTCGGTTCCTTCCAGCCAAAACTTGTCCCACAACGAGTTGTATTCGTAGGCATAACCGTGCGGCCAGCGATTCGCTGTGATTGCGGAAATGTCTCGTGCCGGATCAAACCCACCAGGTCCGAGCGTACGCGCAAGCTGGTCGCGGATATTGCGCTCCATGGTTTCGAAAGTTGTAGTGAAAAGTTCCGTTCGGCCGATGCGGTGTTGATCGCGGGCGGGCAGTCCGGGTTTGCAGGGCGTCTTCATCATGTGCACCACGATGGGATCTTCGGGCTTGCGGGAGCACTGATATCCACCCATGCTCACCGGCAGGTCCAGAGTCATGAAGGAGTGATACCCGCCGGGGGCGTACACCGAGCTTGCGCCAAGCTTTTGGAATGATTTCCAATCTCGCAGCGCCACGTTGGTGTAGAGCAGGGGAACTTTGGCGGCTGAGGCCAACGCTTCTTTCTGCTTGTCTGTTAGCTCGTTGCAGATATACGGAATTACCATATGCCAGCACGCCAGAACACAATGTGCGGCACGAACGGTATGGACTTTTGCATCCTGCGCATAGGCCACTTCCACTTCTCGTGCACTAGCTGGATCGCCAAGATGCTTTACTCGCACTACGGTGCTGTTAAGACGTATACGAGTCGGCGAGGATGGCTGGTCCAGCCTATCGTAATTTGCCCGCGCCATCACGATGTCACTGGCCGAAGAGCCGGGGATGGCATCGGGAATAAGTTTGCGGACCAGCAGGCGCGCGATAGAAGCATTCCCGTCGGGAAAGTGAAAGAAGTATTTTCCAGCTTCCTCGTTCGGAATGGCGTCGCGATTCATTCCTTTTCCTGGTTCTGAATCGAGTTTCATGCCCTCGAAACCTGGAGCGCCTAGTCCCCACGCATCCTGTGCGGCGACGGCGTCCATTCCCACACCAAACAACGGTTGTGGCAGGGCTTGGTATAGCTGAATCACTTGTTGGTCAACTTTTACGAAGTCCGCGAGAAATCTCGCGTAGCTCATGCGAGCCAGCCGCGCTTTCTTTTCGTCCGAACTGAGGCCGGGAAGGTAATCTGCAGCGTCTTCAAATAAGCGCCGGATGTCACGTTTAGCTGAGTCGGTTAGAGGCGCCTCGGCCATGAATCTTTTCCAGCGGGAGGAATCGCTAGACGAGTCCCCTGTCTGGGTGGCTCCCAGGGGCGCCGGGTTGACCACCAGCCGGTCAGAGCCAAAGGTTTCCTTGTCGAAAAAAATATTCGGCGCCAGTCCAAAAGAACGGTACAGATCTTTCGACACGTATTGAGGATACGAAGGAACATCGATGCCCAATTCCTGGATCAGGGCTTTCGCCGCTGCACTGTAAGGAGCCGGACTCTCAATGGAGAAAGTTCCGCCATATCCAAGACGGAACTGATCGCCTACACGAAACTCATTTCGCTTGGCGTGGCCACCGAAGTCATCGTGGTTGTCAAGGATGAGAACACGCGCTCTCGCCCCGGCGACTTTGCGGAAATAGTGAGCGGCGGAGAGGCCACTGATTCCTCCTCCGACCACAACCAGATCGTAGGTTTCGCCGGTATCAGTGGGCTTGCCGGCCTGATTCCAAAACGTTCCATCGCGCAGGCTGTGGGCTGCGTCGAATGATCCTGGGTGGCTGCCGCGTAACCCTGTCAGTGCTGGCGGATAATATCCTGCGGAGTTCTCAGAATTGGCTTGTTTATCGAACACAGCGAACAGGGAGGATGGACTAATTGCCGCTCCCAGGGTAAGCGCAACACCGTTGAGGAAGTCACGCCTGGTAATCTTCCGGCTCATGCCCAATTTTTTATCGCGCGCGTTGTGCAAAGAAACGTGAACCTCGTTTTGGATTTTAAAAAAGATCAACGAGAGGCCGGGACAATACCTCAGCGCTCATGAATAGAGCCGGTATGCTAAGACCCTCCGATCTCAGTCTTCTTAACCGCCGTTTCGGCTCCTTGAAATCCGATCTTGCTATGAGTTCCGTCACAAAATGGTTTGGTAACAGAGCCGCCGCAGCGGCACAAAGAAAAAGCGGGTTTGCCGGTCAGGTCATACTTGTTGCCATTGGCGTCCACCAGTTCGATGGATCCTTCCGGAGCTTCCACGCGATAAGGACCATTTGGCCTTACCGTGATTTTTACTGTAGCCATATGAGGCCTCCGTTATGCATTTGGGAATACGGAGAGAAGATATCAGCTTCCAACTGTTGAGTTCTAGAGTGGAGTGGCTAGTGGCTAGTGAAAAGACGCAAGATACTCGTCGGCTACTGATCAGTAGTCACTAGCCACTGGTTTTCACGCCGCTGCTGATTCCACGCCGAGCAGCTTGTGATAGAGCTGCAGATATTCGTCAATCATCCGCTTGGCGGTAAAACGATCGCGAGCGCGTTGAAATGCGCGGTTTGCATACGTACGGCAGAGGTCGCGTTGTTCGCTGAGGCATCGTATGAGGTCCGCCAAACTGGTCGCGTCATTGGGGCGAAAGTAAAGTGCGGCGTCTCCCCAAGTCTCGCGGAATGGAGCGATGTCGTTGGCAATGATGGCGCAGCGCGAAAGCGCAGCTTCCAATGCCGCCATACCAAAAGGTTCGTAGCGGGAAGTCGCAGCATAGATTGCAGCCTTGCTGTATAGAGTTCGAAGCTGGGCCTCGGTCTGTGGACCTTTAATCGCGACATAGGCGTTATCGGTGGCGAGCCGGACATCGGCACGGATGGGGACTTTCGAAGTTTGCATTGGAGCGTCCGAGATTACAATGCAGACGGGGAGCGGATGCGGATGTTGGGTCAGCAAAGAAACTTGCTTGCCCACATCCCACAGTCTGCCCACCGCGAGCACCGAATCATCTTTGCTCACGTATGGATTAAAAAAGATTGGATTGCGACCGTTGTAGATGACCGTGCTCCGGTCGGGACAGCCGTAGCAATCGCGAATCGTCTCCATCATCCATGTGGTCGGCGTTACCAGGGCGCTTGCTTTGGACAAGCCTTGCGTGACAACTTTCCGGTACCAGCGCAGCCACGGACTTTGTTTCGGTTCGTGGCCGTGCACGGCCTGCCACCAACTAATAAGGTCTCCGTGGGCAACCACCACCCGGGGCACGCGCACCGGTAAATTTCCGTAACATACTTGATTGAGGTGCAGCAGATCGGGTTTTATTTCCTCTACCAGCCTGGTCAAATAGGTGGAGGAATCTTCCAGATCGAATTCGCCTTCCTGCATCCAATCCAAACGGAATGCAGTGGGGCGATATTCCAAACCGTGCAGGCTATCCATCCAGGAGGCGTGCTGAGGCAGCGGAATCTCGCCAAGGCTGACCAGCGTGACTCGCACGCCGCGGCTGACAAGGCCAGTGACCAGTTCTCGAGTGTAAGTCCACACTCCGCTCAACGTGTCAGCGGTAACCAGAACGTGCACGGGGCCTCCGCAGTGCGATTGCAAACCTGGGGACGCTTTCTTCGTACTGCCGATGTCATTTTATTGTGGAATCAGGAAATGTTCGAAGCATTTCTGGCGAAAAGTTAAAGGCACTGCAAAGTTTTGCGCAAACCACATCGGCGTCGGGTGCCCTGTCCAAGCTTCGCTCGGGCGGGGATTTTCGTGGCGTCTTCGGTCATGCAGCGATGCCGAGTCGGGATCGCATCTCCTGAGCCAGAAGGTAAGCGGTACGAATCCTGGCTTCTGCATCTGGCGGCAGTGTGGCCACTTGCAGTGCCATTTCGCAGGAGAGC
>Ga0070697_100001805_pt1 | contig 16337 bp, 10 predicted proteins | sample KBSK1501metaG_FD_65475 | JGI IMG/M metagenome (GOLD analysis project Ga0070697, IMG submission 65475) | Corn, switchgrass and miscanthus rhizosphere microbial communities from Kellogg Biological Station, Michigan, USA - KBS K1-50-1 metaG | ecosystem: Host-associated > Plants > Roots >...
GAAGCGCGCGATGCGCGAGCGCACCTCGCAGCGGTCGCCGTGCTCGGCCGGCGCGAGGAACTGGCATTCCGCCGACACCAGCGGCATGGCGAGGTGCTCCGCGCGCATGCGCTTCGCGCCGTAACCGGCGGATTCCATGAAAGCCCAAGTGGCGGCATCCATCCAGCGGAAATACGTGGGGTAGAAGATGATCCCGGCCGGGTCGCAGTCCCCCCAGTGCACCTGGCAGGGAAAGCGCCCGACGATCGATTCGAATTGCTCCTGGCTCATTGGGGGAATGTTATACTGCCGGCACGCGCCGATTTGATGTTCAGCTTGCGGGCGCGCTACAAATGCCGCTAAAGAGACGCGCCGCATCCGAGATCGGGCCCGTTTCTGCGAAAGCTGAACGGGCCTTTCGCTTTTCAGGAGCTGCATGAGCGTTGCGCCGCATGCTGCCAGGCTGCAAGCCCTGCTCGCCGAGCGCATCCTTCTGCTCGACGGCGCGATGGGCACCATGATCCAGCGCGCCCGGCTCGCGGAAGAGGACTATCGCGGCCAGCGCTTTCGCGACTGGGGTCGCGAGCTCAAAGGCAACAACGACCTGCTGTCGCTGACCCAGCCGGCGCTGGTGCGCGACATCCACGCGCAGTACCTGCAGGCGGGCGCCGACATCATCGAGACGAATACTTTCAACTCGACCGCCGTTGCGCTGGCTGATTACGGCATGCGCGAGCTCGCCCGCGAGTTCAACCGCGCGGCGGCCACTCTCGCCAAGGACGCCGTGCGGGAGGCCGAGTCCAAAAATCCGCAGCGCCCCCGCTTCGTCGCGGGCGTGCTCGGTCCGACGAACAAAACCGCGTCGATTTCGCCCGACGTCAACGACCCGGGCTTTCGCGCCGTGACCTTCGACGAGCTGGTCGCCGCTTACGGCGAGGCGGTGGAAGGCCTGCTCGAGGGTGGCGTCGACTTGCTCCTCGTCGAGACGGTGTTCGACACGCTGAACGCCAAGGCGGCCCTGGTCGCGATCGAGCAGGCTTTCCAAGGCCACGGCCTGCGCATCCCGGTAATGATCTCCGGAACGATCACCGACGCCTCGGGGCGCACCCTTTCCGGCCAGACCACCGAGGCGTTCTACAACTCGGTGCGGCACACCCAGCCAATCGCCGTGGGCCTCAACTGCGCGCTCGGCGCCAAGGAGCTGCGGGTCTATGTCGAAGAGCTGTCCGCGATCGCCGAGACGCGCGTCTCGTGCCATCCAAACGCCGGACTGCCGAACGCCTTCGGAGAGTACGACGACACGCCCGAGGCGATGGCGGCACACATCGGCGAATGGGCGAGAAGCGGCTGGCTCAACATCGTCGGCGGCTGCTGCGGCACCACGCCGGAGCACATCCGCGCGATGGCCGACGCCGTCCACGGCGTCGCCGCGCGGCCGGTTCCCACGCGCGAGCGCGCGCTACGCCTCTCCGGCCTCGAGCCGCTCAACGTCGGCGACGAGTCGCTGTTCGTCAACATCGGCGAACGCACCAACGTCACGGGCTCCAGGGCATTCGCGCGTCTGGTTCTCGCCGGCGACTATGCGGGAGCGCTCAGCGTCGCGCGCCAGCAGGTCGAGAACGGCGCGCAGGTGATCGACGTCAACATGGACGAAGCGATGCTCGACTCGGAAAAAGCGATGGCCACCTTCCTGCGCCTCGCGGCTGCCGAGCCCGACATCGCGCGCGTGCCGTTCATGATCGACAGCTCGAAATGGAGCGTGATCGAGGCCGGCCTCAAGTGCGTGCAGGGCAAGCCGATCGTCAACTCGATATCGATGAAGGAGGGCGAGGCGGAGTTCCTGCGCCAGGCGCGCCTTTGCCGCAAGTACGGCGCCGCGGTCGTGGTGATGGCCTTCGACGAGAAGGGGCAGGCTGACAGCCTCGAGCGCCGCATCGAAGTCTGCCGGCGCGCCTACGAGCTCCTCACGCAGCGAGTCGGTTTCCCGGCCGAGGACATCGTCTTCGATCCGAACATCTTCGCCGTGGCGACCGGGCTCGAAGAGCACGCGCGCTACGGCATCGACTACATCGAGGCAGTGCGCTGGCTGCGCGCCAACCTGCCGCACGTCAAGGTCTCTGGCGGCGTGTCGAATTTTTCGTTCTCGTTCCGCGGCAACGACGCCGTGCGCGAGGCGATGCACACCGCGTTTCTCTATCACGCCATCCGCGCCGGCATGTCGATGGGCATCGTCAACGCCGGTCAGCTGGGCGTCTACGAGCAGCTCGAGCCGCAGCTGCGCGAGCGCGTCGAGGACATCATCTTCAACCGGCGGCCGGACGCCACCGAGCGGCTGATCGAGGTCGCCAGCACCGTCAGGACGGGCGCCAAGGAAAGCGCAAAGGACGAGGCCTGGCGCGCCGGACCTGTAGAGGAGCGCCTCGTGCACGCGCTCGTCAACGGCATCTCGGCGCACATCGTCGCGGACACCGAGGAAGCGCGCCTGAAGTATCCGCGGCCGATCGAGGTGATCGAAGGCCCGCTGATGGACGGCATGAACGTGGTCGGCGACCTGTTTGCCGCCGGCAAGATGTTCCTGCCGCAGGTCGTCAAATCGGCGCGGGTCATGAAGCAGGCGGTATCGCACCTCGTGCCTTACATCGAAGCCGAGCGCGCGAAGAGCGGCGAGACGGCGCGCTCCAAGGGCCGCATCGTCATCGCCACCGTCAAAGGCGACGTCCACGACATCGGCAAGAACATCGTCGCGGTGGTGCTCCAGTGCAACAACTACGAGGTCGTGAACCTCGGCGTGATGGTGCCCGCGCAGACCATCATCGAGACCGCGCAGCGCGAGAACGCCGACGCGGTAGGGCTCTCGGGCCTCATTACCCCGTCGCTGGAGGAGATGGCACACGTGGCGCGCGAGATGGAGCGCGTCGGCCTCAGCCTGCCCCTGCTGATCGGCGGCGCAACCACCTCGCGCACCCACACCGCGGTGAAGATCGCGCCGAGCTATTCCGGGCCCGTGGTCTATGTTCCCGACGCTTCACGCAGCGTTCCGGTGGTCCAGGGCCTGCTTTCCGCCGACAGCCGCGATGCCTTCGTCGCCCAGGTACGCGCCGACTACGAGAAGCTGCGCGCCGTGCATCGCGACAAGAAGGGGCCGGGACCACTGCATTCGCTCGAGGAGGCGCGACGGCGCGGCCTGAAGACCGACTGGGGCGCGTACCGGCCGCCGGCGCCTTGTAAACCCGGCATCACCGTGCTCAAACGCTATCCGCTGGCCGAGCTCGTCGACTACATCGACTGGACACCCTTCTTCCAGGCCTGGGAGCTCTCGGGCCCCTATCCGAAGATCCTCGAGGATCCGGTCGTCGGCGAGGCAGCCCGCAAGCTGTTTGCCGAGGCCCAGGAGACCCTGCGGCGCATCGTGACGGCAAATCTAGTCACGGCGAACGGAGTGTTCGGCCTGTTTCCCGCGGCGCAGGCGAATGGCGACGACATCGAAATCTACCGCGACGAGCGCCGGGGCGATGTGTTGATGACGTGGCACAACCTGCGCCAGCAGAACCACAAGCCGACCGGACGGGACAACCTCTGCCTCGCCGATTTCGTCGCGCCGAGGGAAAGCGGCGTGCGGGACTGGATCGGCGCCTTCGCGGTCAGCGCCGGCGGCATCGAGCGGCGCGTGGCCGAGCTGGAAGCCGGGCACGACGATTACGCCGCCATCATGCTCAAGGTGCTTGCCGACCGCCTGGCGGAAGCGTTTGCCGAGCGCTTGCATGAGCGCGTGCGGCGCGAGTTCTGGGGCTATGCCGCCGATGAGCAGCTCGCGACCTCGGAGCTGATCGCAGAGGCGTATCGCGGCATACGGCCCGCGCCCGGCTATCCGGCGTGCCCCGATCACATGGTGAAGGGGCCGCTCTTCAGCCTGCTCGACGCGCGGCGCAACGCCGACATGCGGCTCACCGAGTCGTTCGCCATGCTGCCGGCCGCGTCGGTATCCGGATTCTATCTATCGCATCCACAGTCGAGCTACTTCGCCGTGGGCAAGATCGGCCGCGACCAGCTCGAGGACTACGCGCGCCGCGCCGGGCTGAGTGTCGCCGAGGCGGAGAAATGGCTCGCACCCTATCTCGCGTACGAGCCTGAGGCGACGCCGACACCGCTATAATCCGCACATGGGCAAAGGCGACAAGCGTACACGGCGCGGCAAGATCTATCGCGGCAGCTACGGCAAGAAGCGACCGCACAGCGCGAAGAAGAAGGCAAAGAAAACCGCCTGAAGCGGCGGTCAGCTCTCCTCGCGCCGCCCGACCGGCAGGCCGAGTGCTTTCAGCTTGCGATAAAGATGCGTGCGCTCGAGCCCTGAGCGCTCGGCGACGCGCGACATGCTGCCGTGCTCGCGCGCGAGAAGATGCTCGAAGTACACTCGCTCGAACGCTTCGCGCGCCTCGCGATACGGACGATCGAACGCGACCTCCGGCAACGCGCCGGGCGCCGCGCGCGCGGCGAACGCGCGCTCCACGTCCTCGAGCTGTACTTCTTCCTCGAGCGACGTGAACGCGAGGTCTTTCACCACGCTTTCCAGCTCGGCAAGGTTCCCCGGCCACGGGTAATGACGCAGCGCGTTGAGCGCGGCGATCGCCAGCCGCCGCGGCGGGCAGGCGCGCGCCTCGACGAGCTGCGCGAGCATGAGGGAAGCCAAGTCCGGCACGTCTTCGGCAAACTCGCGCAGCGCGGGCAGCCTGAGCGTCAGCTCCGCGAGGCGAGTTCCCAGCTCGGCGTCGAAGTCATGCTTCTCCGCGAGGCTGCGCACATCCACCGGCGAGAAAGACACCAGCCGCACCTTTTGCTTCTCGGCGCGCGGCAACAGGAACTCGAGGTTGCGCTGCTCGGGCCGTCCGAGGCGGCTGAGGTCGGCGACGAACAGCACGCCGCCCGCCGCCTTGCCGAGGAGCTCCGAGGGCGCCTCGGCGAGCAGCTCGGCGCTGGCGAGAAACGGTGCCCCGGGGGCTACCAGCAAGCGGGCGAAAAGCTCCGGCCGCATGCCTCGCTCGCCGCGCAGCATCAGGGGTGCGGCGGACTGCGCCAGCTGGGCGAGGCGCTTCTTGGCGTCAGCGAGCGCCGCCGAGCGGCCGAGCGCACTCAGTGCGAGCTGAGGCGCTGCCGCGGTTTCGGGATTGCGCAGCGCGCGCTTCACGGTGTTCAGCAGCCGTTGCAGAGCGATCGGCTTTTCAAGGAAGTCGAGCGCCCCTATGCGGGTGGCTTCGACTGCGGTTTCGATGGTGCCGTGACCCGACATCATGACCACCGGCATAGTGAGCTGCCCGCTTGCCGCCCATTCCTTGAGCAGGGTAATACCGTCGGTATCCGGCATCCAGATGTCAAGCAGGACGAGGTCCGGGCGAGCGCGCTCGCGCAGCCGGCGCGCATCGCCCGCGCTCTCGGCCACCATGACCTGGTGTCCTTCGTCAGCCAGGATCTCCGACAGCAGTTCCCGGATTCCGACTTCGTCGTCGACGACCAGAATTTGCGCCATATCGCTACGCCGCTTTCGCCGAGGGCAACAGTACGCTCACCGACGCGCCGCGGCTGGGCCGATTTTCGATCGCCACGCTGCCGTGGTGCTCATCGACGATCTTCTTTACGATCGCCAGCCCGAGGCCGGTGCCGCGCGGCTTGGTGGTGACGTAGGGTTCGAAGATGCGCGCCATCAGTTCCTCCGGAAAGCCGGCCCCGTTGTCAGACACCGCAAGCTTCACGCGATCGCCGGCCAACTCGGTGCGCACTTCGATCGCCGGGCTGGCGCCGGACTGCCTGACGTTCTCCAGCGCATCCTGCGCATTCTGGACGAGATTGTGGATCACCTGGCGGATCTGCGCCGAGTCGGCCCACACCGGCGGCAGCCCGTCGGTGAGGCGCTTGACGATCGGCACCGTTGAATTCTCGTACAGCGCCAGTACTTGGCTCACCAACTGGTTCAAATCGAGCCGCCCAGGCTCGGGCGTCGGCATGCGCGCGTAGTCCCTGAAGTCGTCGACCATGGCCTTCAGCGCAGCGACCTGGTTGACGATCGTTTCCGTGGCGCGACGCAAGGTCTCGGCGTCTTCCCGCGGCAGCCGTTCAGCGAGCTTCATCTCCAGCCGCTCAGCGGAGAGCTGGATAGGCGTAAGCGGATTCTTGATCTCATGCGCCAGGCGGCGCGCCACTTCCGCCCAGGCGGTGGCGCGCTGCGCTTGGATCAGCTGCGTCACGTCGTCGAACACCGCTACGTAGCCGCCGCCGGTCGCCTGAGGCAAGCGCGCGCCGCGTGCGTGCAGCGTCTTGCCCGTGCCCTTCAGCGTCAGCTCCAGCTCCCAGCTCTTTTCGCCGTGCTCGCGGAAGAGCTCCTGCATGCGGGTGGCGAAAGATTTGGCCTCGGCACCAAGAATGGCCGCCGCGCCGCGGTTAGAGATGGTCAGCTGCAGCTCGTGATCGAACACCAGTACTCCGGCCGACAGGTTGGCGAGGATGTTTTCGAGGTGACCCTTGGCCGCCTCGAGCGCGACGCGGTTGGCCTCGACCACGCGCCGCGCCTCGGCAAGCTGGCGCGTCATGGAATTGAACGATTCCGTCAGCACGCCGAGCTCGTCGCGGCTGGTCACCGGAGCCTGCCGTGAAAAGTCGCCCCGCGCCACCGCCTGCGTCGCCTGCGCGAGGTTGGCGAGCGGCTCGGCCAGCAAATTGGATTGGGTCACCGCGACCGCGACCGCCACGAACAGCGCCATCAGCACCGCAAAGCTGAGGGTAACGACGTAGATGCGCTTCAGACCGTCGCGCGAGATCGCAAGCTCCCGGTAGTCGCGGTGCGCGGCTTCCACCGCCTCGAGGCTCCTCGAAAAAGCCGGCGCCACGCTTTGCCGCAGCTGCAGGAAGCTCGCTTCGTCGGATAGCGCCATCGGACTCATCGGCACCACTACCCTCAATGAGAGCGGCCGTCCGGCTGCCGAATCGACGGCGGTATAGCCGCGGTTGGCGCGCGCCTGGCGAAGCAGCTGCGCGCCGGGCAGGTCCGGCAGAAGCTTGGTGACGTCTTCGCTCGCGCTCGCAATGAGGCGGCCGCTTGCCGTAAGGACCGCCGCTTCCTGGACGCCAGCTTGCTCCCGCAAGCGCTCGAGCTGGGACACGATCTGCGGTCCCGAACGCCCGGCTAGCTCGAGCGCCATGGCGCGTGCCTTGGCCTGCATGTCCAGCACCGTCTGATCGATCGCCTGCTGGCCAAGTGTAATGCCGCCCTCGAGCGCGGCGTCGACCTTGACGTCAAACCACGACTCGATCGAGCGGGTGATAAATTGCACCGACACCGCGTAGACGATCAGACCGGGCACTACCGCGAGCAGCGCAAAGCGCGTCAGCAGGCGCAAGGTGAGGCGGGCTCCGAACACGCGAGCCCGATAACGTCGCGCGAGCGCGAGCAACTGAAACGCCACTACGCCGGCGAGCAGCGCGGCGAGCGCCGCGTTGAGTGCGAGCAGCAGCGGATACTGCTGGGCGAAAAACGTAGTGTCCGCGCTCGCGGTGGCGAGCAGGAACAGGCCCACCGCTGCCACCGCACCGCCGAAGATGAGCAGCAGCTTCATTTTTCGCTCGCCCCCCGTGGATCGCGGCTTTCGACCGGTGCGGGCAGCTGCCGGGGCGAGCGCACCGTGAATCGCTTCCACGGCGATTCGAGATGCAGCTCGCGGCTGGTGAGAGCGCTCAGCTGAAAGGGCTTGGGAAGCAGCGTCGTATCGAGCCGCATGCGTAGCGCCGCCTCGTAGTCCGCGTCTGAAAAACTCACCGTGCGGTCCACCACCAGCCAGTTGCGCAGGCGCTTGAGCACGTTCAGCGCCTCATCCAGCGTGGGAAAATTCTGCTGCAGCAGGCCCGTCGAGAGCCGGTACTGGCGCGACAGCGCATGATAGGACAACCTCAGCTGCAGCCGCTTAGAGGCGGCCTTGTCGTCGAACCAGTACCAGCGCGGCCGCTTAAGCTCGAAGTCGACGCGGAAGTAAAGCGGCACGCCGTTCACCAGCACATCCGCCAGGCGCGGCGTCAGCTCAAACGCGAAGTCGGCATCCAGCACCAGCCCATCCTCGACCGCGTGCAGGCCCGCCGCACGCACTTCGATTTCATCGGCGCGCGCCCCGCGCGCAGCGACCCCTGCCAGTGCCGCGACGACGCCGATGAGAATGACAATGCGGCGCATTGCGCGTCGCGTCAGGCTTTTTTCTCGATCAGGGCGCAGTAAAACCCGTCGTGGTCCGCGCTGGGCAGCCATTGCGCCGGGCCGCCATCGGGTAGCGGGAGGCGACTTGCTCCAGGCGCTCGCGAAACGAAGGCTCCAACCAGTTGTTCGTTTTCCTGCGGAAAAACCGAGCAGGTGACATACAGCAATTTACCATCGCGGCGCAGCACCTGCCACAGCGCATCGAGGATCGCGGCTTGCTTCGCGGCAAAGGCTGGCACATCGCGCGGCCGACGCAACCACTTGAGATCCGGATGGCGGCGCACGACGCCGGATGCCGAGCACGGCACGTCGGCCAGAACACGGTCGAAGGGCACGCCGTCCCACCAGCCGGCAAGCTGGGTGCAATCGGCGGGCTTGATGAGCGCCGTCAATCCCAGCCGCTCAAGATTGCGAGCCATGCGCGCGCAGCGCGCCGGGACCGCATCGAGGGCGGTCATCGCGACCGTCGCGGTTTCCATGATGTGCGCTGTTTTCCCGCCTGGCGCGGAGCACGCGTCGAGCACGCGTTGACCCTCCGCCAACTCAAGGCAGCGCGCGGCGCGCTGCGCGCCCGCGTCCTGCACCGACACCTCACCCTGTGCGAATCCCGGCAAGCGCTCCACCGGCAGCGGGCGCTCGAGCAGGAGCGCGTCTTCGCCGATGCGGCGCGCGGCGATGGCCTGCTCCGCGAGCCGCGCCTGGTATTCGGCCAGACGCGTCCGACGACGATTGACGCGCAAGCACATCGGTGGATGCGAGTTGCCCGCGGCAAGCAATTCTTCCCAGCGCTCGGGATATGCGTCGCACAGCATCTCGATCCACCACCGCGGGTGCTGGTAGCGCGCCTCGACATCGCCCCGGATCCGCGCCTCGAGCGAAGCGCGCTCGCGAAGAAACCCACGCAGCAACGCGTTGACGAAGCCTTTTGCACTCCAACGCTCGAGCAATACGCACGCGCGTACTGCCTGATCGACGACGGTATATTCAGCGTAACGGCCGGATTCGAGCGCGTAGAGCGAGCACCATAGCAGCGCCTCGACCAGCGCATCAGGCCGACCGCGGTGTGACAGCTCACCTACCAGAGCCTGCACCCGGCCATAACGGCGCAGGGTGCCGTGCGTAAAGTCGATGAGTGCGGAGCGCGGCGTCTCGCTGCCCTCTTCGGCGATGCGATCGAGTTCGTCGGCAAGGCTTCTGCCGGCTGCGACGCGTGCCACCATGCGGGCCGCCTCGCCCAGCGCCCGAGCGAGCGCTGCTGCGGGCTTCACCCGAAGCGCACTCCCGGCGCGAGCCGATACCCGCGGAGGAACTCGCCCGCGGCGAGCCGCCGGCCACCTGAGCGCTGCAATTCCGTAATCGCGAGCGCGCCCTTGCCCGCGGCCACTACCAAGCCGGCATCGCTGCTCGACAGCAATTCCCCCGGCGCGCCGCGGCCGCACGTCACGGTTGCGCGGCAGACCTTGAGAGGCGCGCCGTCGAGCGACGTCGCCGCACCAGGCGACGGCCGGAACGCGCGCACCGCCCGCTCCAACTCCACTGCCGGCCGCGACCAGTCGAGAAGCGTCTCGTGTTTTCCGAGCTTGCTCGCATAGGTGACGCCTTGTTGCGGCTGGGGCACAGCGCGGGCGCGTCCCGCCTGCACGTCGGCAAGCGTGGCCGCGATCATTTCCGCGCCCAGCGCGGCAAGCTTGTCGTGCAGAGTACCGGCGTCGTCGTCCGGCGTGATCGGAACCCTGCTCTGCGCAAGCACCGCTCCGGTATCGAGGCCCGCGTCCATTTGCATGATCGAAACGCCGGTTTGCGTGTCTCCGGCAAGAATCGCGCGTTGGATTGGCGCCGCGCCGCGCCAGCGTGGCAGCAACGAAGCATGAATATTGAGGGCACCCTGCGCGGCGGCATCGAGCACGGCTTGCGGAAGAATGAGGCCGTAAGCGGCGACCACCAGCGCCTCGGGCCGCGCGGCGCGGATGCGCGCGCTTGCTTCAGTATCGAGAGTTTGCGGCTGTAGCACTTCCAGGTCGAACTCGAGCGCGAAGCGCTTGACGGCGCTCATGACCGGCTTCAAGCCGCGCCCGGCGGGCCGGTCCGGCTGCGTCAGTACGAGAGCGACATCATGGCCTGCTTGCAACAGGCGCGCCAGCGCTCGCTCGGCAAATTCGGGAGTTCCCGCGAAGACTAGGCGCAGGAAAGCGCGATCAGGCGGACTTGCGCAGCTGCTTCGCGAGCTTGGCGCGGATGCGCTGCTGCTTGAGCTGCGACAGGTACTCGACAAACACCTTGCCCTGCAGATGATCCATCTCGTGCTGGATGCAAACAGCAAGCAAGCCCTGCGCTTCAAGCGTGAATGCGTTGCCGTTCTGATCGTAGGCACGCACCTTCACGCGCTCAGCGCGCTCGACCAGCTCGTAGATGCCGGGTACCGAAAGACATCCTTCCTCGATGTCGGATACGCCGGTCGCTTCGACAATCTCCGGGTTCACGAGCACCACCAGGGAATCGCGGCGCTCGGAGACGTCGACGACGATCACCTGCTTGTGCACATCGACCTGGGTGGCGGCAAGCCCGATGCCGGGCGCCGCGTACATGGTTTCGGTCATATCGGCGACCAGCTTTTTCAGCGATTCGTCGAAGACGGTGACCGGGGCGGCTAGTTTATGTAGCCGGGCGTCGGGGTAACGAAGAATGCTCAGAAGCGCCATCTAGAGACAATTCACTTGCAAATTGAATAGATTATGTAGAGAATCTCAGGCAACGTATAAGCTGTTCACTCTCTGTGCTACATTGGGGTAGACAATCCGATTTTCCAGCCGGTCCAGGATGCCGCGAAAGGGACGGGGTCGCCATGGTCCAGCAAGTGCGTAAGTCTATCACAGCGCTCGCTTTCTTCGTTATCTCGGGGGTGGTATCCGGGCAGCCGGCGCAGGCCCCGCTCACCCTCAAGCCCGACGCTCCTGACCGCTACGTCGTAGTGCCCGGAGATACGCTTTGGGGCATTTCAGAGCGGTATACGGATTCGCCGTGGCGTTGGCCAGAACTCTGGAACATGAACAAGGAGCAAATCCAGAACCCGCACCTGATCTATCCCGGGTACGTCATCCTGCTGGACCGGGCAAAAGGCACTCTGACGATCGCGCGCCCCGGCACCGAACCCGGAACCCGGCCCGGGGCAGCGCCCGGGACTGGAGCGCCCGGGACTGGGGCCGGCGCGAAACTAAGTCCGCGCGTGCGGGCCGCGCCGCTTCCACGCGAGGAAATTCCCAGCATTCCGGCATCGGTGATCGAGCCGTTCCTGACTCGTCCGCTGGTGATTGAACCCGACGGACTCGACAAGGCACCCACCATCGTCGCGACCCAGCACGACAGCGTGCTGCTCTCGGCAGGCAACACAGCGTATGTACGCGGCATCGCCGGTTCCGCGGAGGAAAGCTGGTACGTTTACCGCCGCGGCAATCCGCTGGTCGATCCAGAGACCAACCAGACAATTGCTTACGAGGCGATCTATCTCGGCACCGCGCGGGTCACGCGTCCCGGCGACCCGGCAACGGTGGTGCTCACGAGCGCGGTGCAGGAAGTCGGCGCCGGCGACAAGCTGGTGGCTGCGATCGCGGTGCAGCCGATCAACTATGCGCCCCACTCGCCTGCAACATTCCTCAAGGGCCGCGTGATGTCGATCTACGGCGGCCTGGGCAAGGTGGGTGAAGCCGGGCCGCTTTCGGTCATCACCATCAATCGCGGCAGAGCCGACGGCCTTGAAGTCGGCCACGTTCTCGCGCTTTACTCGCTTGGCGGCACCGTGCGCGATACATCAAAGCCAAGAGGCGCGCCAGATGCATTCATCAAGCTTCCAGAGGAACGTTCGGGACTTTCGTTTGTGTTTCGCGTTTTCGACCGGGTATCCTACGCGCTGGTGATGCACGCCACGAGGCCTGTCAGTCCTCTGGATGTCGTCCAGACGCCATAACAAGAACAAGACCGAAGCCAGGTTCCCCGCTTCGTCGCCGCCAGCATGACGCGCGATCCCGGGCTGGCGAGCTGGCTGCAGCTTTCGCTCACTCCCGGGCTTGGTGCCGCCGCGATCCGTGGCATGTTGCGCCAATTCGGCCTGCCACAGGCCGTTCTCGAAAGAAGGCGCTCCGAGCTAACCGCGCATGCCGCACCGGCGGTCATCGAGGCGCTCGACTCCCAATCCGTGCGCGATGCGGTAGCGCGCGCGCTGGACTGGACGGCGGCCCCGGGGCACGACGTCGTGACGCTTGCCGACCAACACTATCCCCGCGCATTGCTGGAGACGCCGGATCCGCCACCCGTCCTTTATACGCTCGGCCGCACTGAGCTTCTGCAGCACCCTTCGCTCGCCATCGTCGGCAGCCGCAACGCCACGGCGCAGGGCGAGCATAACGCCGAGAGCTTTGCCAAGGCGCTGAGCAACGCCGGACTGAGCATCGTGTCGGGGCTCGCGATCGGCATCGACGCCGCGGCGCATCGCGGCGGTCTGGCGGGCGCCTCCTCCACCATCGCCGTGCTCGGCACCGGCATCGACGTTGTCTACCCCAAGCGCAACGCCGAGCTCATGGCCGCGATCGCGGAGCGCGGGCTTCTCGTAAGCGAATTCCCGCTCGGCACCGCGCCGCTTGCGCACAACTTTCCGCGCCGCAACCGCTTGATCAGCGGGCTGGCGCAGGGTTGCCTGGTCGTCGAGGCGGCGCTCGCCTCCGGCTCTCTCATCACCGCGCGCACCGCGGCCGACCAAGGACGCGAGGTATTCGCCATTCCCGGCTCGATCCATTCGCCGCTTTCGAAGGGCTGTCACGCGCTCATCAAGTCGGGGGCCAAGCTCGTCGAGTCGGCAGAGGACGTGCTCGCGGAGCTGACCGGGTTTCGGCGCAGCGGCTACGCGTCGACGGTGGAATCGGGCGCGAGCGGCGCCGAGGTTGCCGCGGGCCTGCTTGCGCACATGGGACACGATCCAGTCGATGTCGATTCGCTATGCGCGCGCGCCGGCATGTCGGCCGAACAGGTGTCATCGGAATTGCTGCGGCTCGAGCTCGATGGACGCGTCATGGCGCTGCCCGGAGGGCTGTTTCAACGTCTTGAAAAAGGGAAGCGCGGGTAAACGCAAAGCCCCGGTGACACGTTACTAGGAGGGAGACTGCTATGTACGACATCCTCGTCTACCTGTTCGAGAACTGCCAGCAGGCCGAGCTCGCTTACGACCGCGAGCGCGTCGCCAAGAAGCTCTCGGCGGCGGGCTTCGACGACTCGGACATAAGCGAAGCGCTGCACTGGCTGGCAGGCGTGCTGCGCGCGCCCCACGGGGTGCCGCAAAAGCTGCCGGACTCGCGGACCAGCTTTCGGGCGTTCGCGCCTCGCGAGCTGGCAAAACTGGACACCGAATGCCGCGGCTTTCTCCTGACCCTGGAGCAATCCGGGATTCTCAACCCGCAGACTCGCGAACTCGTCATCGAGCGTTCGCTCGCCGCCACCGGTGAGAGCCTGACGCTGGATCAGTTGAAGCTCATCGTGCTGATGGTGCTGTGGAACCAGCAGATGCCGACCAGCCGCCTCGTTGCCGAAGACCTCTTCAGCGCGCCGCACGCGCGGCGCCCCAACTAACACTCTTACGCGCGCACGCGTGCGCGCGCGTGCGCGCTCTCCCCTACCTGGCGAAGCGCGGTTGAACCGCTTGCCCGTTTGCACTTATCATCTGCGGCCTTTCACGCCGCATGGGAAAAAAACTCGTCATCGCAGAGAAGCCGTCGGTCGCCGCCGACATCGCGCGCGCGCTCGGTGGTTTCGTGCGCAAGGGCGATTACTTCGAGAGCGACGAATATCTGCTGTCGTCCGCGGTCGGCCATCTGCTTGAGCTAGCGGTTCCGGACGAGTACGCGGTGAAGAAGGGCAAGTGGTCGTTCAAACACCTGCCGGTGATTCCGCCGCACTTCGAGCTGGCGCCGCTCGAGAAGGGCGAGCAACGGCTCAACCTGCTGCTGCGGCTGATGAAGAGAAGGGATGTGAGCGGTCTCATCAATGCCTGCGACGCAGGACGCGAGGGCGAGTTGATCTTCCGCTATATCGTCCAGCACGCGCGCATCAAGAAGCCGATCGAGCGCCTCTGGCTGCAATCGATGACGCCGCAGTCGATCCGCGACGGCTTCAACAGCCTGCGCGCGGACAAGGAACTGTTGCCACTCGCCGATGCCGCCAAGTGCCGCTCCGAGGCCGATTGGCTGGTGGGCATCAACGGCACTCGGGCAATGACCGCCTTCAATTCCAAGGAAGGGGGCTTTTACCTCACTACCGTCGGCCGCGTGCAGACCCCGACGCTCGCCATCCTGGTGGAGCGCGAGGAGAAAATCCGCGCCTTCACCCCGAGAGGCTACTGGGAAGTGCACGCCAGGTTTGGCGCCCGAGCCGGCGAGTACCCCGCGCGCTGGTTCGATCCCAAGTTCAAGAAGGATGACGACGCTGAGCGCAGGGCAGAGCGGCTTTGGGCCGCCGCGAAGGCCGAGGCGATCGTCGCCGATTGCCGCGGCAAGAGCGGGATCGCGAGCGAGGAGTCCAGGCCCTCGACCCAGCTCTCCCCGCTGTTGTTCGATCTGACGAGCCTGCAGCGCGACGCCAATGCCCGCTTTGGTTTTCCCGCCCGGATGACTTTGTCGCTCGCCCAGGCCCTATACGAGCGGCACAAAGTTCTTACTTATCCCCGCACGGATTCGCGGGCGCTGCCCGAGGATTACGTCGGCACGGTGAAGAAGACACTCGAGGCGCTCGGCGCCAGCCGGGCGTTTTCCGCGTTTGCGCGGCACATACTGAAGCAGGACTGGGTAAGGCCGAACAAGCGCGTGTTCGACAACACCAAGATCTCGGACCACTTCGCCATCATCCCCACCCTGCAGGCGCCCAAGCAACTGAACGAAGCCGAGCAGAAGCTCTACGACATGGTCGTACGGCGATTCCTTGCCGTGTTCTACCCGGCTGCGGAATATCTGCAGACCACGCGCATCACGCGGGTGGGCGAGCATCACTTTAAAACCGAAGGCAAAGTGCTGCAGAACGCCGGCTGGCTCGCGGTGTACGGCCGCGCCTCGGGCGAGGACAATGAGAACCTGCCGCCGATCGCGAAGAACGAGAAAGTCGGCGTGCACGAAGTCGCCGCGCACGCCAGTCAGACCAGGCCGTCGCCGCGCTACACCGAGGCCACGCTGCTCTCCGCGATGGAGGGGGCAGGCAAGCTGGTCGAGGACGATGAGTTGCGCGCGGCAATGGAAGCCAAGGGTCTGGGAACCCCCGCGACACGCGCCGCGATCATCGAAGGGCTGATTTACGAAGACTACGTTCATCGCGAAGGCAGGGAGCTGGTGCCGACCCCGAAGGCGTTTTCGCTGCTTTTCGCGCTGCACGTAATGAGCATCCCGGAGCTTGCCTCGCCGGAACTGACCGGAGAATGGGAGCACAAGCTGAAGCTGATCGAGCTGCGCAAGTTCACGCGCGAGGAGTTCATGCAACACATCTCGCAGCTCGTGACCAATGTCGTCTCGATCATCAAGACCGGCGACATCCCCGACACTGCCTTTGCCACCGTGCCCGCGCCCTGCCCGAAGTGCGGCGGCGTGGTGCAGGAAAACTACCGCAAGTTCCAGTGCCAGAAATGCGACTTCTCGCTCTGGAAAGTGGTCTCTGGCCGCGAATGGTCGCCCGACGAAGTGGCCGAGCTCATCACCAAGCGCTTCATCGGGCCGCTCACCGGCTTTCGCAGCAAGCAGGGCAGGCCGTTCACGGCCGGCTTGCGGCTCACTGACGATTTGCGCCTCGAATTCGACTTCGGACAGCGCAGCGCTGCCGGTGAAGGCGAGGAGGCGCCTGACTTTAGCACCCAAGAACCGCTAGGCGCGTGTCCGAAGTGCGGCGCGCGCGTGTTTGAACACGGGGTGACTTATACGTGCGAGAAAACCGTGGGGGCGGGTCGCACTTGCGACTTCCGGTCCGGCCGCATGATCCTGCAGCAGCCGGTCGAGCGAGAGCAGATGAAAAAGCTGCTGGCGACCGGCCGCACCGACCTGCTCACCGGCTTTGTCTCGAAGAAAGGCAGGCGGTTTAAGGCCTTCCTGGTCAAGACTCCGGACGGGAA